>ENA-OWZP01000026-OWZP01000026.1-human-gut-metagenome-genome-assembly--contig:-NODE-26-length-37518-cov-8.028909_pt1 | contig 37518 bp, 27 predicted proteins | sample MGYA00249258_ERZ652111 | MGnify/ENA primary metagenome ERZ652111 (study PRJEB26925, sample SAMN05826993) | human gut metagenome | biome: ENVO:2100002; feature: ENVO:00000062; material: ENVO:00002003...
AAAATATCAAGTAATTAATTAACCCAAAATAAATACACACACGAATTCATTTTATTTAAAATTTGAACACCCATCCCCGTCCGTCTGCAACCAATCCATCCATTCCCTCACAAAAACTTTACAACAAATCAAACAACTGTCTTGTCACATGTAAAGAACTATGGTATTATGTGTAAGATATTTTGAAAAAACCACAAAACAAAAGCAGGAATAAAAGAAAACCCCCTGCAGGAAAGGTGAAAATAATGACAGTAGCAGAAGAAATCCAGAAATTAAAAAAAGAAAAAGACGCCATCATCCTGGCGCACTACTACGTGCGCCCCGAAGTACAGGACGTAGCAGACTATATAGGAGACTCCTTTTACCTTAGCAAAATTGCAGCCAGCGCAAAAGAAAAAACCATCGTATTCTGCGGCGTAGGCTTCATGGGAGAAAGCGCCAAGATCTTAAGCCCCGACAAAACTGTACTCATGCCCGCAATGGACGCAGACTGCCCCATGGCACACATGGCAACTGAAGAAGGAATCCGAAAAGTAAGAGAAGAATACGACGACGTAGCAGTTGTCTGTTACATCAACTCCACAGCAGCCTTAAAAGAACTCTCCGATGTCTGCGTAACCTCCGCAAACGCCGTAAAGATCGTAAAAGCACTCCCAAATAAAAATATCTTCTTCATCCCGGACAGAAACCTGGCCCACTTTATCGCAGAACAGGTACCGGAAAAACACTTCATCTATAACGAAGGCTTCTGCATCGTTCACGAATTTATGGATCCCGAAGAAGTAAAAGAAGCAAAAGAAGCCCATCCGGAAGCACTTGTGCTGGCCCATCCGGAATGTCCTCAGACAGTCCTGAAACAGGCAGATTATATCGGAAGCACATCCGGGATCATCAAATACGCTCAGGACAGCAACAACAAAGAATTCATCATCTGCACAGAATGTGGCGTACAGTACAAACTGGAAACCACCTGTCCGGACAAAAAATTCTACTTCACAGAAACCGTACCAGTCTGCAAAAACATGAAAAAAGTATTTCTGGAAAAAGTGCTCCATGTTCTGAAAACCGGAGAAAATGAAGTCCATGTAACTGATGAAACAAGAGAAAAAGCAAAGAAACCGCTGGAGCGGATGCTGGAACTTGCAAAATAGAGACAGAGAGGCGAAAACAATGAAAATCAAGACAGACGTAGTAATCGTAGGAACAGGTGTTGCGGGAATGTTCAGCGCACTGAAACTTCCAAGAGACAAAAAAATCGTGATCATCACAAAAGAAGATATGCGAAGCAGCGATTCCTTCCTGGCACAGGGCGGGATCTGTGTACTCCGTGATGAAAATGATTATGACAGCTATTTTGAAGACACCATGAAAGCAGGACATTACGAAAACAGAAAAGAATCCGTAGACATTATGATCCGGGGATCCAGAGATGTAATCAATGACCTGGTAGGCTACGGTGTGGATTTTAAGATGGATGGAGATGATTTTGCCTATACAAGAGAAGGCGCGCATTCCAAACCGAGGATCCTTTATCATGAAGATATTACAGGAAAAGAAATCTCCGAAAAACTTCTGGGACAGGTTCTGAAACTTGAAAATGTAACCGTTCTGGAATATACTTCCATGCAGGATATCCTTGTAAAAAACGGCAAATGTATCGGATTGAAGGCAGTTTCTGCAGAAGCAAACAAAACACGTCTGGAAGCAATGGAAGCAGGAGAAAACGTAAAAATTCAGGAAGAAATTCAGCCAGGCGGAGAGCTTCCGGTAGAAATCTATGCGGAGGATACCATCCTTGCAAGCGGCGGAATCGGCGGAAGATATCAGCATTCCACCAACTATCCACACCTTACCGGTGATGCCCTGGATATTGCGAAAAAACACAATGTACGTCTGGAACATCTGGACTATGTACAGATCCACCCCACAACACTGTATTCCAAGAAACCTGGCCGCAGATTTCTGATCTCCGAGTCCGTCCGCGGAGAGGGTGCAGTGCTTTATAACAGCAAAAAAGAACGCTTTGTCAACGAACTGCTTCCAAGAGATGTGGTAACAAAGGCAATCCAGGAAGAGATGAAAAAAGAAGGAACCGACCATGTATGGCTCTCCATGGAAAACATTGACAAAGATACCATCCTTCATCATTTTCCACATATTTACGAAAGATGCCTGGAGGAAGGCTACGACGTAACAAAAGAGTGTATCCCGGTAGTTCCTGCCCAGCATTATTTTATGGGCGGTATCTGGGTTGACTCTGACAGCAAGACCAGTATGGACCAGCTGTATGCAGTAGGTGAGACCAGCTGTAACGGTGTACATGGAGCCAACCGCCTGGCAAGTAATTCCCTGCTGGAAAGTCTTGTGTTTGCAAAGCGTGCCGCAAAAGCAATCTCCACTGAAAAGAAAAGTGCTGCAGGAGCAGCGTGAAAGAAAGAGAAGGTACTGTATAATGAATAAGATCACAATGACACTCCAGGTAGACCACCTGATCCTGGAGGCTTTAAAAGAAGATATTTCAAGTGAAGACGTTACCACCAATTCCGTTATGAAAGAGGCGGTTCCGGGAGAAGTAGATCTGATCTGCAAAGAGGACGGAATCATTGCCGGACTGGAAATTTTCAGCCGTGTATTTACACTTCTGGATGCTGACACAAAAGTAGAATTATTCTGCAAGGATGGCGACGAAGTAAAAAAAGGCCAGAAGATGGGAAAAGTTACCGGTGATATCCGTGTACTTCTCTCCGGTGAGCGTGTAGCCCTCAATTATCTTCAGAGAATGAGCGGAATTGCAACATACACGCATTCCGTAGCATCTCTTCTTGAGGGAACCGGCATCACACTTCTTGACACAAGAAAAACCACACCGAACATGCGTATTTTTGAAAAATATGCAGTACGTGTAGGCGGCGGCCAGAACCACAGATATAATCTTTCTGACGGAGTCCTGCTGAAAGATAACCACATCGGAGCAGCAGGAAGCGTTGCGAAAGCTGTAAAAATGGCACAGGAGTATGCGCCTTTTGTCCGTAAGATCGAAGTGGAAGTAGAGAGCCTTGCACAGGTAAAAGAAGCAGTTGAAGCAGGTGCAGATATCATCATGCTTGATAACATGACTCCGGAAATGATGAAAGAAGCCGTACAGCTGATCGACGGAAGAACAAAAACCGAGTGTTCCGGAAATGTTACAAAAGAAAATATTGCAAAGATCAGGGATGTTGGTGTAGACTATGTATCAAGTGGTGCATTAACACATTCTGCACCGATCCTTGATATTTCCCTGAAGAACCTTCATCCGCTTTTCTGAAGATCACGGAATTTTACAGAATACCGAGTGCTGTGACAGAAATACCCGGAACATCAGAAAAACAGAAGTACGTATTGTGCCGAACACAGAAACATAATTGACAGTATCTGAAACGGGTGGGGGATATCGCAGGAATGAGGAAAACAGATATCAGGACCAAAAGTACAGGCACAGCCAGGAAAGGGGAAGCTTAAATGACTGGTTCAGAACGCAGGACAGCGATCATGGATCAAATTAAAAACAGTGACCGGCCGGTCTCGGGAAGCGCTCTGGCCAAAACATTTCAGGTCAGTAGACAGGTGATCGTGCAGGATATTGCACTGATACGTGCAGAGGGGAATAATGTGATCTCCACCAACCGGGGATATATCCTCAACGCCCCGCATACAGTGAGCCGGATCTTTAAGGTGCATCATACAGATGCGGATCTGGAGAATGAACTCTGCGGAATTGTGGATCTTGGCGGAAAAGTGATCAACGTAATGGTCAATCACAGAGTTTACGGACACATCGAGGCAGAACTGAATATCGGCTCCAGGCGCCAGGTGGAGAATTTTATGGAGGACATTCGAAACGGTAAGTCCAGTCCTCTGAAGAATATTACATCGGATTACCATTACCATAAAGTAGAGGCAGAATCAGAAGAAATTCTGGATATGATCCAGGATATGCTGAAAAGACGAGGCTTTCTGATCGAAGCAGAATAATAGAAATCGGATACAAAAAGAAAAGATGTACAGAATAGGGAAATTCTGTTAGAATAAGAAAAGTGAAATGAAAGATAAGAGAAGGAATCCTGTGTGAACAGGGTTCCTTCTTGCGCCCTGTAAAAAAATGCACAGGTGGGGAAAACAGGCTGCAGATATGAGCCGGAGAAGGAACAGCAGCCGGATATGTATGGAGGGGAAATGGATTATCAGAGTTTATTTACATTTATTCTGGAAATGGCGGGAACGATTGCATTCGCTGCTTCCGGAGCAATGGTAGGAGCACAGAGAGGAATGGATATTTTCGGGATCTGCGTTCTGGGCGTGGTGACAGCCGTGGGAGGTGGAGCGACCAGAGATATTATTCTGGGAATCGTGCCGCCGGGGATGTTTCAGAATCCCATATATACCATTGTGGCAACGGTGACGTCCTGTATTGTATTTGCCATAATGTACTGGAAACAGGAACTGCTGGAGGGCGAGAACCGGATGGTCTATGATAAGATCATGCTGGTGATGGACTCCGTGGGTTTGGGTGTGTTTACAGTTATGGGAGTGGATAAAGGGATCACAGAAGGATATATGGGAAGGACGTTTTTCCTTGTGTTCCTTGGAACGGTTACGGGCGTTGGCGGCGGACTGATCCGTGATATGATGGCAGGCGTGCCGCCGTATATTTTTGTGCGTCATATTTATGCTTGCGCATCCATTGTAGGAGCCATTGCCTGCGTGTGGGTATACCGTCTGTGGGGAGGCGTCCCTGCTATGGTGATCGGAACTGTGGTGGTGATACTGGTCCGGTATCTGGCGGCTCATTACCGGTGGAACCTGCCGAGGCTTCGTAGAGAATAAGAGTAGTAATACAGGAAAAGATCCGGAACATTTGAAAGATAATGTTCCGGATCTTTTCTGGCTTTCATTTGGTTTATATTGCGTAGAAAGATTTTATATGTTTTTCTTATAAAAAGATCATGCGTCTGTATCCTGCAGAGCCAGGAAGCCTTCCTCGCCGGTACGGATCTTGACAACGTTTTCGATGTCGTAAACGAAGACTTTACCATCACCGATCTGGCCGGTATGAAGAACTGCTTTTGCAGTGTCAATAACTTTCTGAACCGGTACAAGGCTTACAACGATCTCGATCTTAACCTTCGGGCGGAGGTTCATGTCAACTTCAACACCACGATAGTAGGTTGGAGCACCTTTCTGAACACCACATCCCATAACGTTTGTAATTGTGATACCAGTTACCCCGATCTCGTTCATGGCCTGCATAAATTCGTCCAGCTTGTTCTGACGTGTGATGATAACAACTTTTGTCAGTTTGTGTACGCCGTCAGCAGGAATCTCAGGAACAGATTCAGCAGGAGCAGAAGGTGCGTGTTTGATAACCGGATCTTTCACGGAAGTTCCCATCGGAGCCGGAGCTTTTGTCATGGTATCCTGTACAAAGAATCCGTCGTATGCACTTGCAAGACCGTGCTCTTTCATATCCAGACCTGCGATCTCTTCCTCAGCGGAAACACGAAGGCCGATGGTGTGTTTGATCACCTGGAAGATAATTGTCATTGTAACAGCTACCCATGCGATGGTGATTGCCATACCGATGAACTGAACACCGAAGCCGTGGAAACCGCCGCCTGTGAGAAGACCTTTCCATTCTGTGCCAGCACCGTCTGAGAAAAGTCCTACAGCCAGTGTTCCGAAAGCACCGTTGAGGCCGTGTACACCAACAGCACCAACTGGATCATCAATTTTGAGAACTTTGTCAATAAACTCAATACCAAATACTACGATAAATCCGGAAATGATTCCGATGATAGCTGCAGAGGTAGGAGATACGGTATCACAGCCTGCTGTGATGGCTACCAGTCCTGCAAGGGAACCATTGAGGGACATGGAGACATCTGGTTTTTTGTAACGAATCCATGTGATCAGCATAACGGTTACCGTTGCAACAGCAGCGGCAAGGTTGGTTGTCACGAAGATTTTTCCTGCGCTTACGATGGCATCCCCTTCCATGCTGACGGTAGATGCACCGTTGAAACCGAACCAGCAGAACCAGAGGATAAATACACCAAGGGCACCTACGGTAAGGTTATGTCCGGGAATCGCTCTGGATTTACCGGATTTGGAATATTTTCCGATACGGGGTCCAAGGATGATGGCGCCAATAAGTGCTGCAACACCACCGACCATATGAACGGCACAGGAACCTGCGAAATCATGAAATCCCATCTGACTGATAAATCCGCCGCCCCAGATCCAGTGACCGGATACCGGATAAACAACGAGACTGATCAGAAGACTGTAGATACAGTAGGAGATGAACTTGGTACGTTCTGCCATGGCACCGGATACGATGGTGGCAGATGTTGCGCAGAATACAGTCTGGAAGATCAGGAATGCCCAGAATGGAACTCCGTCCGGAAGCATTGCGTTTCCGTAGTTTGCCTCTGTGGCGATTCCGCCGATCTTGCCGAAGAAACCGTTTCCTGCACCGAACATGATACCGAAACCAACCAGCCAGAAGACCGGAGTACCGATACAGAAGTCCATCAGGTTTTTCATAATGATATTACCTGCGTTTTTTGCTCTTGTGAATCCTGTTTCGACCATTGCGAATCCGGCTTGCATGAAGAAGACCAGTGCCGCACCGACGAGGACCCAGATTGTGTTTACTGAAGAATACATAGTAACACTCCCTTTCCCAATTTTTTTCTTCCTATTATATAAGGCATATACAGGAAGGATTTTTACAATACCGGATCATAAAACAGACAGAATTTATCCAGTATCAGTATAACGAAAAAGCGCGGGAGAGAGGAAATTCCCTTCCGCGCCTTTACGAAACAAAATTAATATATGTAAAACAGGGGATATCTGTATCGTGTGATTAATGGATGAGGAAATCGATAATGAATTATGAAGTAGAGTTCATAAGGGATATCCCCTGTATTTACCGTATGAAATTGTTTATCTGATCAAGTATCAGATGGAGAATAACAGCTCGTCGTATGTCGGATATGGAAGTAACTCATCCGGGATCAGAGCTTCTGCCTCATCTGCAGATTTTCTTAAAGTATCCATGTCTTCAAGAACAGTTTCCTGATAAGCTTTTGCGCAGGCAAGTACATCGTCGGAAGCGGCGAGAGCTTTTGCTGTGTCAGCTTTTAGTGTCTCCAGATCTTTAGTCATGGTGTCAGCAAGTGTGCTCAATTTGGAGATCAGAGCAGCTTCGCTTGCTACAGAAACATCAGCTACTACGGATTTCTTTACAGCAGCAGTGTCGGCAAGTTTTTCAACATATGTAAATACGGAAGGAATCACCTGTTTCTGGATTATCTCAGCAAGAGTGTTGGACTCGATGTTGATGGTCTTGTAGTAGTTCTCAAGCCAGATCTCATAACGGGAGAACAGTTCTTCCTTTGTAAAGATGCCGTGTTTTGTGAACAGCGCGATGTTTTTCTCATCAACGAAGTGAGGAAGAGCATCCGGAGTTGTCTTCAGGTTGTAGAGACCGCGTTTTTCAGCTTCTTCAACCCACTCGTCTGTATAACCGTTGCCGTTGAAGATGATACGTTTGTGATCCTCGATGGTTTTCTTGAGAAGTGCATGTACTGCGCTTTCCATTTCTTCTTCCGGAACATCTTTAAGAGCTGCGCTGAACTCGGAGAGAACTTCTGCAACGGCAGTGTTCAGTACGATGTTCGGGTTTGCAACGGATGCTGCGGAACCAAGCATACGGAATTCGAATTTGTTTCCGGTGAATGCAAACGGTGAAGTACGGTTTCTGTCGGTGGTATCTTTTGTGAAGTGTGGAAGTACTTTTGCACCGATATCCATCTGTACGGCATGTTTGTTGTTAAAGAAGGTATCATTCTCAATGGATTTGAGGATATCTGTCAGCTCATCTCCAAGGAAGATGGATACGATTGCTGGCGGTGCCTCGTTTGCTCCAAGACGGTGATCGTTTCCTGCACTTGCAACAGATACACGGAGAAGATCCGCATAATCGTCAACGGCTTTGATAACAGCTACCAGGAATACCAGGAACTGTGTATTCTCTGCCGGTGTTTTTCCAGGATCAAGAAGGTTTACACCTGTGTCTGTGCTCATGGACCAGTTGTTGTGTTTACCGCTTCCGTTGATCCCTTCAAATGGTTTCTCATGAAGGAGGCAGACCATGTTGTGCTTGTCGGCAACTTTCTTCATGATCTCCATAGTCAGCTGGTTGTGGTCAACCGCAACGTTCGTGGTATCAAATACAGGAGCCAGCTCGTGCTGTGCAGGAGCAACCTCGTTATGTTTTGTCTTGGCCGGAATACCAAGTTTCCAGAGCTCTTCGTCAAGATCATGCATGTAAGCGGCAACACGTGGCTTCAGGGCTCCGAAGTAATGATCTTCCATTTCCTGTCCTTTTGGTGCGGAAGCTCCCAGAAGAGTACGTCCGCAGAAGATCAGGTCTTTTCTCTTCTTGTAGAGATCTTTGTCAACCAGGAAATATTCCTGCTCAGGTCCTACAGTTGTGTCAATGTGACGGACATCTTTGTTTCCAAGGATGTGAAGGATACGAACCGCTTCTTTATTAAGAACATCCATGGAACGGAGAAGAGGAGTTTTCTTATCCAGTGCCTCTCCGCTGTAGGAGCAGAAAGCCGTTGGGATGTAAAGGGTTTTATCTTTGATGAATGCCGGTGAAGTAGGATCCCATGCTGTATATCCTCTTGCTTCGAAAGTGGCACGAAGTCCGCCTGACGGGAAGCTGGATGCGTCCGGCTCACCTTTTACCAGTTCTTTACCGGAGAAATCCATGATCACCTGTCCGTCTCCTGTTGGGGAGATGAAACTGTCATGCTTCTCGGCTGTTACGTTTGTCATCGGCTGGAACCAGTGTGTGTAATGGGTTGCACCGTTTTCAGTAGCCCATTCTTTCATTGCAACTGCTACGGAATTTGCAACATCCAGTTCCAGATGAGTTCCGTTTTCAATTGTTTTCTTTAATGCTTTGTACATGTCCTTTGGCAGTTTGCTGCGCATCACTTTGTCGTTGAATACAAGGCTGCCATACATTTCCGGGATACTCTGTGCCATATAGGTACACTCCTTTCGATTTCACTCATTCATTATAATTTTTAATTATCTTATAAGGACCGTCCTGTTTCTCTTATAAGAAAAACAGACCGGAAAAACAAAAAAAGCGCTTCAGATACTTGTCGTATCCAAAGCGCCTTTGCTTTATGTGATGCAGTATACACTAAAATAAAATATTGTCAAGAGCTTTTTTGAAAAAATCTAAAAAATTGATCCGGGAGAGGGGAGTGTCGGAAAATGGGCAGGGTTGACAAATCTTGTCCTTTTATTATAATCTGATATCATAGTTAATGATTACAAAGACAATGGAAAAACAGATGGAGGGAAATATGTCAGGAGTAAAGGAAGAATGTGGCGTATTCGGGATTTATGATCTGGATGGAGGAAATATCGCACCATCTATTTATTATGGTCTTACCTCGCTGCAGCACAGAGGACAGGAGTCCTGCGGAATGGCTGTTTCAAGGACGGACGGAGAAAGAGGAAACGTACAGTTTCATAAAGATCTGGGACTGGTAAGCGAAGTTTTGCGAAAAGACGTTGTACATAATATGAATGGTGACATCGGAATCGGACATGTTCGTTATTCCACCACCGGAGAGTCTGTTGCAGAGAATGCGCAGCCGCTGGTACTTTCTTATATCAAGGGAAGTCTGGCGCTTGCACATAACGGAAATCTGGTTAATACAGAAGCTCTGAAATGGGAACTGATCCAGACCGGAGCGATCTTCCATACAACTACCGACTCTGAGGTTATTGCGTTCCATATTGCAAGGGAACGTGTTCATTCTGCTACAGTAGAAGAAGCAGTACATAAAACCGTAGAGAAGATCCGGGGAGGATATGCCCTTGTGATCATGAGTCCCCGGAAACTGATCGGAGCCCGTGACCCTTACGGACTGAAACCTCTCTGCCTTGGAAAAAGGGACAATGCTTATGTACTGGCGTCTGAGAGCTGTGCACTCACATCTGTAGGCGCGGAGTTTATCCGTGATATTGAACCTGGCGAGATTGTTACCATTACCAGGGATGGCGTGAAATCCAGCAAGCTGGACGTGCAGAAAAAACATGCTCACTGTGTCTTTGAATACATTTATTTTGCCAGACTGGACAGCACCATGGATGGAGTAAAGATCTATGACGCAAGAATCCGTGGAGGAAAATCCCTCGCAAAATCCTATCCGGTAGAAGCAGATCTGGTAACCGGTGTACCGGAATCCGGACTTCCGGCAGCCAAAGGTTATTCTGAGGAATCTGGAATTCCATTTGGTTTTGCGTTCTATAAGAACAGTTACATTGGAAGAACCTTTATCAAACCGACCCAGCAGGAGCGAGAGTCCAGTGTTCATCTGAAGCTGAGTGTTCTGGAATCTGTAGTAAAGGGAAAGAGGATTGTTCTGGTAGATGACTCTATTGTTCGTGGAACTACCATTGCAAACCTGATTCATATGCTGAAAGAGGCCGGAGCAAAAGAAGTTCATGTACGTATCAGCTCCCCGCCATTTTTACATCCCTGTTATTTTGGCACCGATGTGCCGTCCAATGACCAGCTCATTGCTGCTCAGCACAGCACGGAGGAGATCCGTAAGATGATCGGAGCAGACTCCCTGGGTTATATGCAGATTGATTATCTGGAGGGCATGGCAGGCGGACTTCCGCTTTGCAAAGCATGTTTTGACGGCAATTATCCGATGGAGATACCGAAAGAAATCAAACAGGATTAAGGTCTGTGTGGAATTAATCTCACAGTGAACGTCGGTTGATTCGAAAATGAAAATATGAAAAATATACAATAAATAAGCAGAAAACCCGAATTTTGTTATATGAAATTCGGGTTTTTATAGGATAACCTTCCAAAATGATAAAAAACATCAACTTGACAAATTCGACAACATGAGACATAATGTGAGACAACCAGATGAGAAGTGACGAAAAAGAATCGCAGAGATCTGGCGTCACCGGTTTGCCGGCCTTTCTTAAGGCCGAGAGAAGAGAGGATGAAATTTATGTCTCAGAAAATCAGGTTAAACGAAACAGCAGATGTGAAAGAGTTTGTACAGGCTGCAAGCAAATGCGACTTTGATGTAGATATTTCATATAACAGAGTTATTATTGATGCGAAATCTATTCTTGGGATCCTCAGCATGGATCTGACCAGGGTTCTTACTGTAACCTGTCATGGAGAAGATCACGAGTTCAACCGTTTCCTTCAGAAGTTTGCGGTAGCGTGACGGGCAGGAAGTACAGAGGGAGATAAAGCGTAAAAGACATAAAAAGAAAAGATATAAAAAAAGACAGACGTGACTGCAGAGAGAGGACATCATATGGGAGTCCCTGGCAGGCGTCTGTTTTTTGTATCTACAGCACTATTTGCATCCGTATCACTATATCATAGGAAGAAATCCATCAGATTATATAGAAAAAATCTGTTATTGACAAATAAAAAAAAATAGTTTATAGTAAACCATATTTTATAAGAAAGATAACTGACAAAGGCGTCAGGAACGGATACCAGAGGGGCATTCTCACCTCTGAACACCGTTCCCGGCGCCTTTTCTTTTGCAGCACAACATGGAGGAGGAAATCGAAGATGGCAGTAAAGTATGTTTTTGTAACAGGCGGAGTTGTTTCCGGTCTGGGAAAAGGAATTACCGCAGCGTCCCTGGGACGTCTTCTGAAAGCCAGAGGATATCAGGTGACCATGCAGAAGTTTGACCCGTACATCAATATTGACCCGGGAACTATGAACCCCATTCAGCATGGAGAGGTTTTTGTAACCGATGACGGTACAGAGACAGACCTTGACCTTGGACATTATGAGCGTTTCATTGATGAAAGCCTTGACAAGAATTCCAATGTGACAACCGGTAAGATTTACTGGTCTGTTCTTCAGAAAGAGCGTCACGGTGATTTTGGCGGAGGTACTGTACAGGTAATCCCGCATATCACCAACGAGATCAAGAGCCGTTTTTACAGAGCAAAAACAGCGGATGAGGACAGAATTGCCATCATCGAGGTAGGCGGTACAGTTGGTGATATTGAGAGTCAGCCGTTCCTGGAATCCATCCGTCAGTTCCAGCATGATGTGGGACATGACAATGCCATTCTTATTCATGTTACCCTGATCCCGTACCTTCGTGCTTCCGGAGAGATGAAGACCAAACCGACTCAGGCCAGCGTAAAAGAACTCCAGGGAATGGGAATCCAGCCGGATGTTCTGGTATGCAGAAGCGAGTATCCTCTGACTGATGATATCCGTGGAAAGATCGCCCTGTTCTGTAACGTACCGGTAAGCCACGTACTTCAGAACCTGGATGTAGAATATTTATATGAAGCTCCTCTTGCAATGGAAAGAGAAAAACTGGCAGATGTAGTACTGCAGAGCTTAAGACTTGAGAACCGTAAACCGGATCTTACAGACTGGGAGAATATGGTAGAAAATCTCCGCCACCCGGACAAAACCGTGAAGATCGCCATGGTTGGTAAGTACACACAGCTTCATGATGCATACTTAAGTGTTGTGGAAGCCCTGAAACATGGTGGAATCTCCTGCCGTGCAAAAGTTGATATCGTCTGGGTAGACTCTGAAGAGCTCAATGAGAAAAACCTGGATCAGACCCTTCATTCTGTAGATGGAATTCTGGTTCCGGGAGGATTCGGAAACCGTGGTACTGAAGGAATGATCCTTGCAGCACAGTATGCGAGAGTTCATAAGATCCCGTACCTTGGCATCTGTCTTGGAATGCAGATGGCTATTGTAGAATTTGCCCGCCACGTACTTGGATATGAAGATGCCAACAGCATTGAGCTGGCACCGGAGACCACGCATCCGGTCATTGCTTTGATGCCGGATCAGGAAGATGTGGAAGACCTTGGCGGAACCCTTCGTCTTGGAAGCTATCCGTGTGTGCTGGCCGAAGGCTCCAAATCCTATGAGCTTTTTGGAAAGAAAGAGATCCAGGAGCGTCACAGACATCGTTATGAGGTAAACAATGCATTCCGTAAAGAATTAAGTGAAAAAGGAATGTCCATCGTAGGAACTTCCCCGGATGCACATATTGTAGAGATGATCGAAATTGCCGGACATCCGTTCTTTGTAGGAACACAGGGACATCCGGAATTCAAGTCCAGACCGAACCATGCACATCCGCTGTTCCGTGGATTTGTGCAGGCGGCAGTTGACAAAAAGACGGCAGAAGAAGCTGCAATGAAAGGATGAGAAAAATGAGAGAAGTAGGAAATCAGCAGCAGGGCCTCTACCGCCCTGAATTCGAACATGATAACTGCGGTATCGGAGCCGTTGTTAATATAAAAGGAAAGAAAACACATGATACTGTTGCAAATGCTCTTAAGATCGTAGAGAATCTGGAGCATCGTGCAGGTAAAGATGCAGAAGGAAAAACCGGCGATGGCGTCGGTATCCTTCTCCAGATCTCCCATAAATTCTTCAAAAAAGTCTGTAAGAAAGAGGGCTTTGAGATCGGAGGCGAGAGAGAATATGGTGTAGCCCAGCTCTTTTTCCCACAGCATGAGATCAAACGTGCCCAGGCAAAGAAGATGTTCGAGATCATCGTGGAAAAAGAAGGCCTGGAGCTTCTTGGATGGCGTACAGTGCCGGTATTCCCGGAGGTTCTTGGACATAAGGCAAGAGAGTGTATGCCATGCATCATGCAGGCATTCATCAAGAAACCGGAAGACGTGGAAAAAGGCCTTGCCTTTGACCGTATGCTTTACATTGCCCGCCGTGAGTTTGAACAGAGTAATGATAATACTTACGTAGTTTCCATGAGCAGCCGTACCATTGTATACAAAGGTATGTTCCTGGTAGGACAGCTCCGTACTTTCTTCGGAGATCTTCAGAGCCAGGATTACGAATCTGCCATTGCAGTGGTACATTCCCGTTTCAGTACCAACACAAACCCGAGCTGGGAGAGAGCACATCCGAACCGTTTCATCGTACATAACGGTGAGATCAACACCATCCGCGGCAACGCAGATAAGATGCTTGCCCGTGAGGAAAATATGGAGTCTCCATATCTGAAAGACGAGCTCCACAAAGTTCTTCCTGTAGTCAACCGCAATGGTTCTGACTCTGCAATGCTTGACAATACCCTGGAATTCCTGGTTATGAGTGGAATGGATCTTCCGCTTGCAGTGATGATCACAATTCCGGAGCCATGGGCAAACAATGATACCATTTCCCAGGAGAAACGTGATTTCTATCAGTACTATGCAACCATGATGGAGCCATGGGACGGACCTGCGTCCATTCTGTTCTCAGATGGTGATGTGATGGGAGCTGTTCTTGACAGAAACGGCCTTCGTCCATCCAGATATTATATTACCTCTGACGGATACATGATTCTTTCCTCTGAGGTTGGTGTCCTTCCGGTAGATGAGGAGAAGATCGTATTAAAAGAGCGTCTCCATCCTGGAAAAATGCTCCTGGTTGATACGGTTCAGGGCCGTGTCATCGATGACGATGAACTGAAAGAGAAATATGCGAAAAAACAGCCCTACGGCGAATGGCTGGACAGCAATCTGGTACAGCTCCGTGATATCAAGATCCCGAATCAGAGAGTTATCGAGTATACACCGGAGGAGAGAGCACGTCTCCAGAAAGCATTCGGATATACTTATGAGCAGTACCGTACTTCTATCCGAAACATGGCATTAAACGGCTCAGAGAGCATTGGAGCTATGGGACATGATACTCCTCTTGCAGTATTTTCCAAGGAACATTATCCGCTGTTCGATTACTTCAAACAGCTTTTTGCACAGGTAACAAACCCGCCGATCGATGCAATCCGTGAGGAGATCGTTACTTCCACAAGTGTATACGTAGGAAAAGACGGAAACCTTCTTGTTCAGAATCCGGAGAACTGCCAGGTTCTTAAAATCAACAACCCGATCCTGACAAACACCGATATGCTGAAGATCAAGAACATGAAAAAGGACGGCTTCAAGGTTGTGACCATTTCTACTTTGTATTATAAGAGTACAAAACTGGAACGTGCCATTGACCGCTTGTTCGTAGAGGTTGATAAGGCTTTCCGTGAGGGCGCAAATATCCTGGTCCTTTCTGACCGTGGCGTAGATGAGAACCATATGCCGATCCCGTCTCTTCTTGCTGTTTCCGCAGTGCATCAGCACCTTGTAAAAACAAAGAAGAGTACATCCCTTGCGCTGATCCTGGAGTCCGGTGAACCGAGAGAAGTACATCATTTCGCAACACTTCTTGGTTATGGCGCAAGTGCTGTCAATCCATACCTGGCACTGGATACCATCCATGAACTCATCGATACCCATATGCTGGACAAAGATTACTATGCAGCGGTTGATGATTACAATCATGCGGTTATCAGCGGTATCGTAAAGATCGCTTCCAAGATGGGTATTTCCACCATCCAGTCCTATCAGGGATCTCAGATCTTTGAGGCAATCGGAATTTCCCAGGATGTGATCGACCGCTACTTTACAGGAACAGTAAGCCGTGTAGGCGGAATCACACTGGAAGATATCGAGGATAACGTAGAAAAACTCCACTCTGAGGCATTTGACCCGCTGGGACTTGCCACAGACCTTACTTTAGACAGCGTAGGTGCTCACAAGATGAGAAGTCAGGGCGAGGAGCACAGATACAATCCACGTACCATCCATCTTCTTCAGCAGTCTACAAAGCAGGGCAGCTATGAGATGTTCAAAGAGTATACAAAACTGGTAGACGAAGAAGGCCATGGAAACTTAAGAGGACTTCTGGACTTCAAGTTTGCAAAAGAACCTCTTCCCATCGATCAGGTTGAGAGTGTTGACGACATTGTAAAACGATTTAAGACAGGTGCCATGTCCTACGGTTCCATTTCCCAGGAAGCACATGAGACACTGGCCATCGCCATGAACCATCTCCATGGAAAATCCAATACCGGTGAGGGTGGAGAGAGTGATGAGCGTCTGGATTCCGCAGGAACAGACAATGACCGTTGCTCCGCTATCAAACAGGTAGCCAGCGGACGTTTCGGCGTTACCAGCCGTTATCTGGTATCTGCAAGAGAAATTCAGATCAAGATGGCACAGGGTGCAAAACCTGGTGAAGGTGGACATCTTCCTGCAAAGAAAGTATATCCGTGGATCGCAAAGACCCGTCATTCCACACCAGGAGTCAGCCTGATCTCTCCGCCACCACACCACGATATCTACTCCATCGAGGACCTGGCAGAGCTGATCTATGACCTGAAAAATGCAAACAAATATGCAGATATTTCCGTAAAACTGGTTTCCGAGGCTGGTGTTGGTACAGTCGCTGCCGGTGTTGCAAAAGCCGGAGCACAGACTGTTCTGATCTCCGGATACGACGGAGGTACCGGAGCAGCACCGAGAAGTTCCATCCACAATGCAGGACTTCCGTGGGAGCTTGGACTTGCAGAGACACATCAGACACTGATCATGAACGGACTTCGTAACCGTGTACGTATCGAGACAGACGGTAAGCTGATGAGCGGCCGTGACGTTGCTATCGCAGCGCTTCTCGGTGCAGAGGAATTCGGTTTTGCAACTGCTCCCCTTGTAACTATGGGCTGCGTGATGATGAGAGTCTGCAACCTGGATACCTGCCCGGTTGGCGTTGCTACCCAGAATCCGGAACTCCGTAAGAGATTCCGTGGAAAACCGGAGTATGTGGAGAACTTCATGAGATTTATCGCACAGGAACTGAGAGAGTACATGGCACGTCTTGGCGTTGCAACCATCGACGAGATGGTAGGCCGTACAGATCTTCTTACCGTTTCTGACAGCGTACAGGAGCCACATAAGGGCAAAGTTGACTTAAGTGCGATCCTGAATAACCCATATGCAGGAAAAGGCAAAGTTACTTTTGATCCGAAAGCGGTATACAACTTCAACCTTGAGAAAACTCTGGATGAAAAAGTTCTGGTTAAGAAATGTGCGCCGGCGATCCAGAAAGGTGAGAAAGTTTCTGTAGATGTAAATGTTACCAACACAGACCGTGCATTCGGTACCATCCTTGGATCTGAGATCACGAGAAACCATAAAGAGGGCCTTCCGGAAGATACCGTAACTGTAAACTGTACAGGTGCAGGCGGACAGAGCTTCGGTGCATTTATCCCGAAAGGACTGACACTGAAATTGACCGGTGACAGCAATGACTACTTTGGAAAAGGCCTTTCCGGTGGTAAACTGATCGTCAAAGTTCCGGAAAAAGCCGGATACAAAGCAGAAGAGAACATCATTGTCGGAAACGTAGCACTCTATGGTGCCACAAGCGGAACTGCATTTATCAACGGTGTTGCAGGTGAACGTTTTGCAGTCCGTAACTCCGGTGCAGTGGCAGTAGTTGAGGGTGTTGGTGAGCATGGATGCGAGTACATGACCGGTGGCCGTGTGGTAGTTCTCGGAAAAACCGGAAAGAACTTCGCGGCAGGTATGAGTGGCGGTATCGCTTATGTTCTTGATGTGGACAACGTTCTTTACAAGAACCTTAACAAAGCAATGATCTCCATTGAAAAAGTGGATAATAAATATGATAAAAAAGAGCTTCGTGATCTCATCGAGGCTCATGTAGAAGCAACAGGCTCCGAGATCGGTAAGAAGGTGCTGGCTGATTTTGATTCCTATCTGCCTCACTTCAAAAAACTCATTCCGGATGAGTACAAGAGAATGATCACATTAAGTGCAAAGCTGGAAGAAAAAGGTCTGACCAGCCAGCAGGCACAGATGGAAGCATTCTATGAGAGCATCGGCGTGAAACATTAAGGAGGATGAGGAAATGGGAAAGCCAACTGGATTTTTAGATTATGAAAGAGAAACGGCAAAAGTTCTGCCGCCAAAAGAACGTATTCAGAATTTCAACGAATTTCGTATTCCGTTAAATAAAGAAAAACAGAAACTTCAGGGAGCACGCTGCATGGCCTGCGGCGTTCCCTTCTGCCAGGCAGGTATGATGATCGGCGGAATGGCTTCCGGCTGCCCGCTTCACAACCTGGTTCCTGAGACAAACGATCTTGTATACACAGGAAACTGGAAACAGGCATTTCTTCGTCTGAACAAGACCCACAGTTTTCCGGAGTTTACTTCAAGAGTATGCCCGGCACTCTGTGAAGCTGCCTGTACCTGCAACCTGAACGGAGATCCGGTCAGCACAAAGGAAAATGAGAAAGCCATTATCGAGACTGCCTATGCAGAAGGCTGGGTAAAACCACAGATCCCGCCTGTCCGCACAGGAAAGACAATCGCAGTCATCGGAAGCGGCCCTTCCGGACTGGCAGCAGCACAGCAGCTGAACCGCCGTGGTCACAGCGTAACCGTATTTGAAAGAAACGACCGTATCGGAGGACTTCTCCGCTATGGTATCCCGAATATGAAACTGGAGAAAAAAGTCATCGACCGCAGACTGAAACTGATGGAAGAGGAAGGCGTGAAGTTTGTCACCAACATCAACGTTGGTGTGGACATTACCGCGGAGCAGCTTCTGAAAGATTATGACCGTGTCCTTCTCTGCTGCGGAGCTTCCCATCCGAGAGATATCAAGGTTCCGGGAAGAGATGCAAAAGGAATCTACTTTGCAGTGGATTTCCTGAAACAGGTAACAAAAAGCCTTCTGGATACCGATTTTGCAAAATTCCCATATGAGCTTGCAAAAGGCAAACATGTTCTGGTCATCGGCGGTGGTGATACCGGAAATGACTGTGTGGGAACTTCCATCCGTCTTGGTGCAAAATCCGTAACACAGCTTGAGATGATGCCAAAGCCTCCGGTAACAAGAACACCGTCCAACCCGTGGCCGGAGTGGCCGAAGGTTTTGAAAACCGATTACGGCCAGGAAGAGGCTATTGCAGTATTTGGTCATGACCCGCGAATCTATCAGACAACCGTTACCGAATTTATCAAAGATAAAAAAGGAAATGTCTGCAAGGCAAAGATTGTCAAACTGAAAAGCGTAAAAGACGAAAAGACCGGAAGATTCAACATGGTTCCTATCGAAGGCAGCGAGGAAGTGATTCCTGCAGATGTGGTACTGATTGCAGCAGGTTTCCTCGGAAGCGAGAAATATGTAACCGATGCTTTCCATGTAGCACTGACACCAAGAACCAACGTGGAGACAAAACCGGAGCAGTACGCAACAAGCGTAGACCGTGTATTCACAGCAGGCGATATGCACCGTGGACAGTCACTTGTCGTATGGGCGATCCACGAGGGACGTGAGGCTGCGAAGGCAGTGGATGAATCTCTGATGAGTTATTCATATTTACAGTAAAAAAGTTAAAAATACCAGGGGCAAAGTTCTTTTTGCCCCTAATTTCCTTTAAAAAAAAGTTGACAAAGAATTGACCGATTGCTATAATTACGTCCATGAACAAGGGTGTTCTTCAGGAGCGAAAGCTCTCTGAAGTGCACCCTTTTTCTATTTTTTAGGGTAATTATTTTGTGTGATGAGGAAATAAAGGAGAGAATACTATGGTGAATTATACCAGAGAAGAGATTCTTGCAATGGCAGAGGAGGAAGACGTAGAGTTCATCCGCCTCCAGTTTACAGATATGTTTGGAACTCTGAAAAATATTGCGATCACAGCAAGAGAGCTTCCAAGAGCCCTGGATAACCAGTGCGTTGTATATGGCTCTCATATTGCGGGCATTGTGGGAGAAAAGGAGCCGGATCTGATCCTGTATCCGGATTACGATACTTTTTCAATTCTCCCATGGCGTCCTCAGCAGGGAAAGGTTGCAAGACTGATCTGTGATATGCGCCGTGCAGACGGATCTGAACATGAGATGAGCTCCAGATACATTCTGAAAAAAACAGCGCAGGCAGCAGAAGAGGCAGGATACACCTGCTATGTTGACCCGGAATGCGAGTTTTTCCTGTTTCATATTGATGACAACGGAATGCCTACAACGGTTTCTCACGAAAAAGCCGGATATCTGGATGTAAGTCCGGTGGACTTGGGTGAAAATGCAAGACGTGACATGGTACTGACTCTTGAGGATATGGGATTTGAGGTGGAATCCTCTCATCATGAGACAGCACCTGCACAGCATGAGATTGCCCTTCATTACGGGGAAGCACGTGAGATGGCAGACGCAGTTATGACCTTTAAGATGGCAGTAAGGACCGTAGCCAAACGCCATGGACTTCATGCAACCTTTATGCCGAAGCCAAGACGGGAAGTAAACGGCTCAGCCATGCATATCCATTTTTCGCTGTTTAAAAATGAAAGAAATATTTTTGTGGATCCGGATGATCCGTCCAAATTAAGTAATGAGGCATGCTATTTTATCGGAGGTCTTCTGGCACACAGCCGGGAGATGGCACTTATCACAAATCCGCTGGTAAACTCTTACAAGCGCCTTGTGCCTGGATTCGATGCACCGACAGAACTGACCTGGACGAGAAACAACCAGAATTCACTGGTAAGGATCCCGAGAGTCAATGGTAATGATACCAGAATCGAGCTTCGAAGCCCGGATGCTGCATCCAACCCATACCTTGTTTTTGCGGTATGCCTGGCAGCGGGCCTGGATGGAATCCAGAAGAAGATCTATCCGACAAAAGCTTCTGACCGTTCTCTTTCCGAGTCGGACCAGAAGGAACAGGGTATCGAGAATTTACCGGAGAATTTACGGGAAGCGATCACACTGTTTGAGGAAAGTGACTGGATGAAAGAGATCCTTGGAGAAGATTTCTGCAAACAGTACGCGCAGGCCAAGAGAAAAGAATGGCTGCGTTATTCCCAGGAGATTTCCGACTGGGAGATCGAGGAGTATCTGTATCGAATCTGATGATTGAGGCATAATGGGACGAAAGAGAGTGGCGGCTTATGAACACGAGTATCGTGATTGCATTACCGAAAATAGAAGATGCAAAAAAGATCCGCACAGTCCTTAACCGATATGGATTCACGGTGGCGGCGGTATGCAATTCAGGTGCAAATGCCCTTGCCAGTATCTCGGAACTTGATGGTGGCGTCCTGCTTTGCGGCTATCATCTTCAGGATATGTATTACCGTGATCTTCTGGACTATATGCCGGATTATTTTGAAATGCTGCTTATGGCTTCGCAGGGAGTGATCAGTGAAGCACCACCTTCTGTTTTGTGTGTGGGAATGCCTCTGAAAGCCGGAGATCTGGTAAATACAGTAAGCATGATCCTTTCCCAGATCGAAAGGCGCTGGAAAAAAGATAAGAAAAAACCGAAGCAGCGTTCATGGAAAGAGCAGAATTATATTTCAAATGCAAAGATGCTTTTAATGGAAAGAAATCATCTGAGTGAGGAAGACGCATACCGTTATATTCAGAAATGCAGTATGGATTCCGGGACCAATATGGTGGAGACAGCTCAGATGGTTCTGATGCTTTTATATGATTCTGTATAAACGAAAAATATAAACGAAAAATATAAACGAAAAATATAAAAGAAAAAGCAGAATTTGACAGAAAAAAGTGGCAGAGCGGGTTCGTAAGACCCGCTTATCAAAATACAGGCGCAAAGAAAAAAGGCTGAATGCCGAATGTTTTTTGCACCGGAATTGGAGGATGAGGGAATGGAATTTATGGATGGAATCTGTAAGACTAGAGAATGTGCCTGGGATGTGCTTCTTTCTGAAAGCATGAAAGACCAGGAAGCAACAGTGGAAGGAGCAATACACAGCATCCGTAATATGGGTGATGTGGCATTTGTGATACTTCGAAAAAAAGAGGGACTTTTTCAGACAGTATATGAGAACGACAAGACAAATGTTTCCATTCATGATCTGAAAGAGGCAATGTGTGTCCGCCTCACAGGAACTCTTCACGAGGAAGAAAGAGCACCTCACGGAAGAGAGCTTCGCATCAGCCATGTGGAGATCCTTTCCTCACCGGCAGAGCCACTTCCCCTGGCAATCGACAAATGGAAACTGAACACTTCTCTGGAGGCAAAACTGAACTATCGTCCCATCGCTCTGCGTAACGTGCAGGAGCGTGCAAAATTCAAGATCCAGGAAGCGCTGGTGCGTGCATTCCGTGATTATCTTTATGAAAAAGGATTCACTGAGATCCACACACCGAAGATCGGAGCTAGAGGTGCAGAGGGTGGCGCAAACCTGTTCAAGCTGAGCTACTTCCACAAACCGGCCGTCCTGGCACAGAGCCCACAGTTTTACAAACAGATGATGGTAGGTGTTTTTGACCGCGTATTTGAGACCGGTCCTGTATTCCGTGCAGAGAAACATAACACCAAACGTCATCTGAATGAATATACAAGCCTTGATTTTGAGATGGGCTATATCAACGGATTTGAAGATATCATGGAAATGGAAACCGGATTCCTTCAGTATGCGGTGGAGCTTCTGAAGAAAGACTACGCTCATGAACTTTCCATTCTGAAAGTGGAACTTCCGAAAGTAGACAAGATCCCGGCTGTACGTTTTGACAAAGCAAAAGAGCTGGTGGCTGAGAAATACAAACGTAAGATCCGCAACCCATACGATCTGGAGCCGGAAGAAGAAGCGCTGATCGGAAGATATTTCAAAGAAGAGTACGATGCGGATTTCGTTTTTGTCACACATTATCCGTCCAAGAAACGTCCGTTCTACGCAATGGATGATCCGGCAGATGAGAAATTTACATTAAGTTTTGACCTTCTGTTCAAAGGACTTGAGGTCACCACAGGCGGACAGCGTATCCATGATTATCAGATGCTGAAAGACAAGATCGCAGCCCGTGGCATGGACGAGGAAGGTATGGAGCAGTACCTGGATACTTTCAAACATGGAATGCCGCCTCACGGAGGACTTGGAATCGGACTGGAACGTCTTACCATGCAGATCCTGGGAGAGGAAAATGTTCGTGAGACCTGCCTGTTCCCACGTGATATGAACAGACTTGAGCCGTAATAAGGAGAAAAAAGATGGCAAAGATAATCGATGATGAAACAATGGAAAATGTCTGCATCCTGGCGAAGCTTTCTCTGACAGAGGACGAGAAGGAAAAGGCAAAAGAGGATATGCAGAAGATGCTGGACTATGTAGATAAGTTAGACGAGCTTGACACTTCTTCCGTAGAGCCTATGTCCCATATTTTTGAGGACGAAAACGTATTCCGTGAAGACGTTGTGACAAACGGCGACAACCATGAGGCAATGCTTGCCAACGCGCCGAAGCAGAAAGAAGATCAGTATCAGGTTCCGAAAACAATTGGATAAGACAGGAGACAGGACATGGATTTGGGAAAATTAACCGCATTACAGCTTGCGGAAAAGATCAAACAGCATCAGATAAGCGTCCTGGACGGTGTGAAATACGTATTTGATCAGATCGAGGCAAAAGAGGACAAAGTCCACGCTTATCTTGATACCTATAAAAAAGAAGCCTATGCAAGAGCAAAAGAAGTACAGAAAGGCATTGAGGACGGAACTTATACCGGACCTCTTGCCGGTGTACCCATCGCTATCAAGGATAATATCTGCATCAAGGGAAAAACAACCACCTGTGCATCAAAGATCCTTGAAAACTTCGTTCCACAGTACAATGCAGAAGTCATTGACCGTCTGGAAGAAGCAGGACTTGTAATTATCGGAAAAACAAATATGGATGAGTTTGCCATGGGAAGTACTACAGAGACTTCTGCCTATGGCGTGACCAGAAACCCGTGGGATCTGGAACACGTTCCGGGAGGATCTTCCGGTGGTTCCTGTGCGGCAGTGGCAGCAGGGGAAACTTACCTGGCACTTGGTTCTGATACCGGCGGTTCTATCCGTCAGCCAAGTTCCTACTGTGGTGTTACCGGAATCAAGCCAACCTACGGTACCGTATCTCGTTACGGACTGGTTGCCTATGCATCCTCTCTGGACCAGATTGGACCGGTTGGAAAAGACGTTGCGGACTGTGCGGCACTTCTTGAGATCATTGCCGGACACGATGCAAAAGACAGCACTTCCATGAAGAGAGAGGATCTTGATTTCTCCTCTTCCATGACAGATAAGATCGTGGGAATGAAATTCGGTGTGCCCAAGGAATATCTTTCCGAAGGCCTGAACCCTGAGGTAAAAGAGGCATTTATGAATACACTGAAAAGCCTTACCGAGATGGGTGCAGTGGTAGAATTTTTCTCCATGAAGACAACAGAATATATGATCCCTGCCTACTACATCATCGCCAGCGCAGAGGCCAGCTCCAACCTGGAGCGTTTTGACGGCGTGAAGTACGGTTTCCGTGCAAAAGAGTACGAGGGACTTCATGATATGTACAAAAAGACAAGAACCGAAGGTTTCGGCGAGGAAGTAAAACGTCGTATCATGCTGGGATCTTTCGTATTAAGCTCCGGTTACTACGATGCTTACTACCTGAAAGCACTTCGCACAAAAGCCCTCATCAAAAAAGAATTCGACCAGGCCTTTTCCAAATATGATGTCCTACTTGCTCCGGCATCTCCGTTTACTGCACCGAAGCTGGGAGAGAGCCTGAAAGACCCGCTTGCCATGTATCTTGGCGATATTTATACGGTAGCAGTAAACCTGTGCGGACTTCCCGGAATCACAGTTCCGTGTGGAAAAGACGCAGCAGGACTTCCGATCGGAATCCAGATGATTGGTGACTGCTTCAAAGAAAACAATCTGTTCCGCGCGGCACACGCATATGAGAAAAAACGCGGTGATTTCGGAACAGCAATGGAAGGGGGAGAAAAGGCATGAAACAGTATGAGACAGTCATAGGACTTGAGGTGCACGTGGAGCTTGCCACAAAAACAAAGATCTTCTGCGGATGCTCCACAGAATTCGGAGGTGCACCAAATACACATACCTGCCCGGTCTGCACCGGTATGCCGGGATCTCTTCCGGTCCTCAATAAAAAAGTGGTAGAGTTTGCCATCAAGGCAGGTCTTGCGGCAAACTGCCATATCCATCAGTACTGCAAGTTTGACCGTAAGAACTATTTTTACCCGGATAACCCCCAGAACTACCAGATCTCTCAGCTGTATCTGCCGATTTGCTATGACGGAGCTGTTGAGATCGAGACTTCCGCAGGCAAAAAGACTGTACGTATCCATGAGATGCATATGGAGGAGGATGCCGGTAAGCTGATCCATGATGAGTGGGAAGACTGCTCCTTGGTTGACTACAACCGAAGTGGCGTGCCACTTATCGAGATCGTATCCGAGCCGGATATGAGAAGCTCCGAGGAGGTTATCGCATACCTGGAAAAACTCCGCTGCACCATGCAGTATCTTGGAGTTTCTGACTGCAAACTTCAGGAAGGCTCCATGCGTGCCGACGTTAACCTTTCTGTCCGTGAGGTGGGAAGCGAGACATTCGGAACAAGAACCGAGATGAAGAACCTGAACTCCTTTAAAGCTATTGCAAGAGCCATCGAGGGTGAGAGAGAGCGTCAGATCGAGCTTCTGGAAGAAGGCAGAGCCGTTGTCCAGGAGACAAGAAGATGGGATGACAACAAAGAGTCTTCCCATGCCATGCGTTCCAAAGAGGATGCCAAAGATTACCGTTACTTCCCGGACCCGGATCTTCCACCGATCCACATTTCCGATGCATGGATTGAAGAGCTGCGTGCTTCCATTCCGGAACTTCGTGAAGCCAAGATGGAACGTTATCAGAAAGAGTATGAGCTTCCGGCTTATGATGCGGGAATCCTTACCGAGTCCAGACATCTGGCAGGACTTTTTGAGGAGACAGCCGTTCTTCTGGGAAATCCGAAAAAAGCAGCCAACTGGTTTATGGTGGAAGTTCTCCGTCTGACAAAGGACAAAGGTCTTGATCCGGAAAAAGTAAACTTTACACCGAAGCATCTGGCAGATCTTCTTTCCATGGTGGAGAAAAAAGAGGTCAGCGCACAGAATGCGAAAAAAGTATTTGAAAAAGTATTTGACGAGGACATTGATCCAGTTGTATATATAGAAGAAAAAGGTCTTAAGATCGTAGAAGACACAGGCCTTCTCACCGAAACTGTGAAAAAGATTGTAGATGCCAACCCCGGACCGCTGGCTGAACTTCTTGGCGGCAAGGATAAGGTTATGGGATTTTTCGTAGGACAGCTGATGAGAGAGCTGAAAGGCAAGGCAAATCCTGACAGCGTCAGAAAAGCACTGGCAGAGGAAATTGAGAGAAGGAGATAAAAGCATTATGGTTACAGTAAATAAGAATTATTTAAAACTTCCGGGAAGCTATCTGTTTTCCAATATCGCGAAGAAGGTAAAAGCATACAAGGAGGCCAATCCGGAATTTAAGGATTCCGTGATCAGCCTTGGAATCGGTGATGTGACACAGCCACTTGCACCGGCGATCATTGATGCTCTTCATAAATCCGTAGATGAAATGGCTCATGCGGAAACTTTCCACGGATATGCACCGGATCTTGGATATGAGTTCTTAAGAAGTGCCATTGCAAAGAATGATTATCAGTCCAGAGGATGCGACATCAGCGCAGATGAGATCTTTGTTTCCGACGGAGCTAAGAGTGATTCCGGAAACATCCAGGAGATCTTCGGACTGGATAACAAGGTTGCAGTTTGCGACCCGGTTTATCCTGTATACGTAGATACCAACGTTATGGCCGGACGTACAGGCCTTTATAACAAAGAGCACGAGAACTTTGACGGTGTGATCTACATGCCGTGTAAAGAGGAGAACGGTTTCCTTCCGGAGATCCCGGCAGATGAAGTACCGGATCTTATCTATCTCTGCTTCCCGAATAACCCGACAGGTGGTGCCATCACAAAGGCTGCTCTTCAGGAGTGGGTTGACTACGCAAACAAAAACGGCTGCGTGATCATCTATGATGCAGCATATGAGGCATATATTTCTGAGGAAGATGTTCCGCACAGCATTTATGAGTGTGAGGGTGCAAGAACCTGTGCCATCGAGCTTCGAAGCTTTTCCAAGAATGCAGGTTTCACAGGCGTTCGTCTTGGATTTACTGTTGTTCCGAAGGAACTGGTACGTGACGGCGTAGAGCTTCACAGTCTCTGGGCAAGACGTCACGGAACCAAGTTTAACGGTGCTCCGTATATTGTTCAGAGAGCAGGCGAGGCTGTTTATTCTCCGGAGGGAAAAGCACAGCTGAAAGAGCAGGTTGCTTACTATATGCGTAATGCGAAGACAATCCTTGATGGACTTTCCGCAGCAGGATTTTCCGTATCCGGTGGAAAAAATGCTCCTTATATCTGGCTGAAAACACCAGATCAGATGACTTCCTGGGAGTTCTTTGACTATCTCCTTGAAAAAGCACATATCGTAGGAACCCCAGGTTCAGGCTTTGGTGCACACGGTGAGGGATACTTCCGTCTGACTGCATTCGGAAGCTATGAGAATACATTGGAAGCGATTGAGAGAATTAAAAATCTGTAATAAAAAGGGCGGAGCGGGTCTTCAGGGATCTGTTCCGATTTCTTTTCTGCTAAGGAAGAATTTTTTAAGTAAATTTAGGAAAATAATAATGAGGATTGCGAAAATTCATCATATCGTTTATAATTGTACAGGAAGTGAAGCGCAGACCACAGAGAGCCTGGTTTCATAAAAATTCATAAATTTACGCAATCACGAAAGGGGAATTTATCATGGGCATCAGAAGAGTAGAAAATATGTGCGGCGGTAAAGGTCATGTGATCATCAAAGACATTCTTGAGGGAGATGAGCTGAAAGGAAAATGCGGACTTTACGCACAGGTTACTATTGAGAAAGGCTGTTCTCTTGGATACCATGAGCATCATGGCGAGACAGAAACCTACTATATCTTAAGTGGTGAAGGCGAGTACGATGATAACGGTGTAAAACGTCCGGTAAAAGCCGGTGATATCACCATCACACCAGATGGAAAAGGACATGGCCTTACAAATACAGGAGATACAGATCTTGTATTTATGGCGCTGATCATTTTTGACTGATCCATATAGAAGAAAACAGAATAGAGATGAAGGGCAGTCTTTTTTGGAAAGGCTGCTCTTTTTTGGCAGAAGTATAACACATATGTTGGAATGCAGATGATAGAGCGGGAGGATGCCTGTTACAGACCTTTATTGAATAAAATGTGCCAATTGTATAAATAAAAAATATTTTTTGATTTTTTTAGAAAAAAGTGTTGACATATAAACACCTCTTTGCTATACTATCACTTGTCGCGAGGGAGAAGATAAAGAATCCCGGAGAAATGCGATATGCGGAAGTGTCGGAACTGGCAGACGAGCAAGACTAAGGATCTTGTGAGCATTGCGCTCGTGTGGGTTCAAGTCCCATCTTCCGCATGACTGTAAGGCGGAGCTGTGAATTGCAGTTCCGCTTTTTTTGTGCGGTTTTATAAGCGAAAATCAGTCAGATTTCGCTGACGAAAAAAAGAAAAAACTTTTGAAAAAAAGTGTTGACATACAGGGAACACTTTGCTATACTATCACTTGTCGCGAGGGAGAAAATAAAAAATCCCAAGGAAATGCGGTCATGCGGAAGTGTCGGAACTGGCAGACGAGCAAGACTAAGGATCTTGTGAGCATTGCGCTCGTGTGGGTTCAAGTCCCATCTTCCGCATGACTTTAAGGCAGAGCTGTGAATAGCAGCTCTGTTTTTGGCTATATGAAAGTAAATCGAAGAGCGGTTTGTATATTTGTTCTCGTTTCATATACAATATGAGAATTTTGGACACCTTCAGGTCGGAACAGACGATAAAATCAATATTTTTTGAATTTTTTTTTCAGAAAAGAGGAATTTGCGGTTTTGTGTAGAATATAATTAACAGAGGGTATTTTATCGCCGCTGTTTGTCAGACTGTGGAGGAAGTGCTTATGAACATCAGAGAGAATATGGAACAGAGAGAACGGGAACTGTTAAGTCCCTATGCGTCTCACAGCGCAGATACCAGAGGCAGAGACCGGCCGGAAGAGGAATGCGATGTGCGTACCGCATATCAGCGGGACAGGGACAGGATCCTTCACTGCAAGGCTTTTCGGCGCATGAAAGATAAAACGCAGGTGTTTCTGGCACCGCAGGGAGATCATTACCGTACCAGGCTGACGCATACACTGGAGGTATCACAGATCGCCCGTACCATTGCCAAGGCACTCCGGCTTAATGAAGATCTGGTGGAAGCCATTGCGCTGGGACATGATCTGGGGCACACGCCTTTCGGACATGCCGGGGAAAGAGCGCTGGATCAGATACATCCTGGGGGTTTTGCCCACTATAAACAGAGCGTCCGGGTTGTGGAAGTACTGGAGAAGAACGGGAACGGACTGAATCTTACCTGGGAAGTCCGTAACGGGATCATGAATCACCGTACCAGTGGAAATCCTTCTACTCTGGAAGGCCAGGTCGTGCGTTTTTCTGACAAGATCGCCTATATCCATCACGATATGGACGATGCTCAGCGTGCGGGAATCATCACAGAAGATGATATTCCTGTTACGATGAGAACTTTTCTCGGATATACCACGAGAGAAAGGCTGAATACTTTCGTACATAATATTATAGAGAACAGTATGGAGAAAGACAGCATCTCCATGTCGCCGGATGTTTTTGAGGCGATGATGGAACTTCGGGTCCTGATGTTCCGGAATGTCTATGAGAATCCGGTTGCCAAGAAGGAAGAAGATAAAGCCATCAAGATGCTGAGTGAACTATACGAATATTATACAGATCATCCGGAGGTAATGTCCAGAGAATACAGAGAACTGGTGGAATACCGGGGCGTACCGAAGGAACAGGCAGTATGTGACTACATTTCGGGGATGACAGATCAGTATTCCATGGAGAAATTCAGGGAGATCTACATACCGAAGTCCTGGGAGGTCTATTAAATGGAAAAGAGGGATAAACATGCGCTATTCAGATGACATCATAGAAGAAGTCCGAATGAAAAATGACATTGTAGACGTGATATCCCAGTATGTGAAACTGACACGGAAGGGAAGTTCCTATTTCGGACTGTGTCCCTTCCATAATGAGAAAACACCTTCCTTTTCCGTGACGCCGTCCAAGCAGATGTATTACTGCTTTGGCTGCGGGGCAGGAGGAAACGTATACAATTTTATCATGGAATATGAGAATTATTCTTTTGGCGAGGCATTATCCCATCTTGCTGACCGGGCAGGGGTGGAGCTTCCGAAGATCGAATATTCCAGAGAAGCAAGAGAAAAAGCAGAAGAGAGGGCCACGCTCCTTGAGATCAACAAGCTGGCGGCTCAGTATTTTTACTATCAGCTCCGGCGAGAAGGCGGAAAAACTGCCTACGGGTATCTGACAGGCAGAGGACTTTCTGAGGAAACCATCCGGAAATTCGGCCTTGGATATTCGGACAAGTACAGCGATGACCTGTACAAATATCTTAAGAGTAAAGGATACAGTGATGAACTTCTCCGGGAATCCGGGCTGTTCAATGTGGATGAACGGCGGGGAATGTATGACAAGTTCTGGAACCGTGTGATCTTCCCGATCATGGATGTAAATAACCGGGTCATTGGTTTCGGAGGCCGTGTCATGGGAGATGGCAAGCCCAAGTACCTGAACTCACCGGAGACGAAGATCTTTGACAAGAGCCGGAATCTTTACGGACTGAACGTGGCCAGGACCACCAGGAAGAATTATCTGATCCTCTGCGAGGGATATATGGATGTGATTGCCATGCATCAGGCAGGTTTTACCAATGCGGTGGCATCTCTTGGAACTGCGCTGACATCCGGACACGCGAGCCTTGTGAAACGTTACACCAAGGAAGTCCTGCTTCTTTATGACAGTGACGGCGCAGGTATCCGGGCGGCCCTCCGTGCAATCCCGATCCTTCGGGAGGCAGGGGTTACATCCAGGGTGGTAAGCCTGAAACCATGGAAGGATCCGGATGAGTTTATTAAAAATGAGGGTGCGGAGGCTTTTGAAGAGCGTCTGAACCAGGCGATGGACAGTTTTATGTTCCGTGTGCATATTGCAGAACAGGAATTTGCGATGGATGCGCCCCAGGGACAGAATCAGTTTTTTGAGCGGTGTGCCGAAATGCTGCTGGAACTTTCCGACGAACTGGAGAGGAATCTTTATATAGAAGCAATTGTGAAGGAATATGGCCGTTACGGAGTGGGCACGGAGGATATCCGAAAAAGAGTCAACACACTGGCTCTGAAAGGAACGCCTGCAGAGAAACGGATCCAGCCGAAATCCGGGACTCCAGAAACAAAGAAAAAAGAATCCGCCGCAGATAAGGCCCAGAAGCTGATGCTTACCTGGCTTGTGAATTATCCGGGGATCTTTGAACAGGTGGAGAAATATATTTCACCGTCAGATTTTGTGGTGCCGCTGTATAAAGAAGTGGCCCAGATGCTGTTTGACCAGCATAAGGAGGGAGAGACCAATCCGGGAAAACTTCTCAATGTATTTACAGACAGCGAGGAACAGAGAGAAGTGGCATCACTTTTTAATGCCACCATCCATCTGGAAAACGAAGGAGAACAGCAGAGAGCCTTTTCTGATACGCTGCTGCGGATCAAGGAAGAGAGCCTCAAAGAAAAAAACCGTACCTGGGACCCGTCAGACATGGCCGGGCTTCAGGAACTGATAAAAGCAAAAAAAGAACTGGAAGACCTTGGAAGAAAGAGGCAGCAGCTGCATATTTCTTTCAATTAAGGATAAAATATAAACACTATATGGAGGTATAGAGCACCTATGGAAATGAATATGGCAAAATTCAGCGAGAAACTTGTAGAGCTTCTTGAACTTGCGAAAAAGAAAAAGAATGTGCTGGAATATCAGGAGATCAGTGACTTCTTCAAGGACTCTCCACTGGAAGTAGATCAGATGGAGAAAGTCTTTGATTTCCTGGAGGCCAGCGGTGTGGACGTTCTCCGTATCACAGACAACAGCGGTGACGAACTCCTCCTTGATAATGATATGGATATGGATGGAATCGAAGATGAAGAAGAGGTAGAGCTTGACAAGATCGATCTCTCTGTGCCGGAAGGTGTCAGCATCGAAGATCCGGTTCGTATGTACCTGAAAGAAATCGGTAAAGTCAGTCTGTTAAGTGCGGATGAGGAGATCGAGCTTGCAAAAAGAATGGAGAAAGGTGATGAAGCTGCCAAGAAGCGTCTGGCAGAAGCGAACCTCCGTCTTGTTGTCAGCATCGCGAAGCGTTATGTGGGACGTGGAATGCTGTTCCTTGATCTGATCCAGGAAGGTAACCTTGGTCTTATCAAAGCCGTTGAGAAATTTGATTACAGAAAAGGCTACAAGTTCAGTACCTATGCAACCTGGTGGATCCGTCAGGCCATCACAAGAGCCATTGCGGATCAGGCGCGTACTATCCGTATCCCGGTGCATATGGTTGAGACGATCAACAAGCTGATCCGTGTTTCCCGTCAGCTGCTTCAGGAGCTTGGACGTGAACCTACGCCGGAAGAGATCGCTGAGGAGATGGACATGCCGGTAGACCGTGTACGTGAGATCCTTAAGATCTCCCAGGAACCGGTATCTCTGGAAACTCCGATCGGTGAGGAGGAAGACAGCCATCTTGGGGATTTTATCCAGGATGATAATGTTCCGGTACCTGCAGATGCAGCTGCATTTACACTTCTGAAAGAGCAGCTGGTAGAGGTTTTGAGTACTCTTACTGACCGTGAGCAGAAAGTTCTCCGCCTCCGTTTCGGTCTGGACGACGGACGTGCCAGAACTCTGGAGGAAGTTGGTAAAGAGTTTAACGTTACAAGAGAGCGTATCCGTCAGATCGAAGCGAAAGCTCTGCGTAAACTGCGTCATCCCAGCCGCAGCCGCAAGCTGAAGGATTACCTTGACTGATAAAAATATATCCGTACAGCTTTCCATGCGTCTTCGTGCCATTGCCGGTATGGTAACAAAAGGAAACCGGCTGGCAGACGTAGGATGTGACCATGGCTATCTGTCTATCTATCTTGTTGGTGAAAGAATAGTTCCGTCAGCCATTGCCATGGATGTACGTCCGGGACCGCTTTCAAGAGCCAGGGAGAATATTTCCCGCTATGGCCTTGAAGATTACATAGAGACCCGTTTAAGTGATGGTCTTACAAAGCTTGAGCCGGGGGAAGGTGATACCCTGGTGATCGCGGGAATGGGCGGTCCTCTGATGGAAAGGATATTAAATGAGGGAGCGAAGGTCCGGGAGGGGTTTCAGGAACTGATCCTGCAGCCTCAGTCGGACCTTCCTCATTTCCGGCATTTTCTCTCTGAGATCGGCTGGGAGATCGTAAGAGAGGAAATGATAAAAGAAGACGGAAAGTTTTATCCTATGATGAAAGCGGTACGAAATAAAACCGGTAAAAAGATCATGTATACAGAGGCAGAAGCCTGGTTCGGGCCTCTCCTTCTGGAAAAATGCCATCCGGTTCTGAAGGAATATCTTCTCCGGGAGGCATCCATCCGTAAAAAAATACTGGCAGATCTTTTTTCCGGGGCAGGGACTTCATCTGCCTCTGCAAAAGACCGTCTTGCAGAAGTAAAGGAGGAAATGGAGCTGATAAAGTTAGCTCTTGGACGATATGAAAGCATATGAACTGATCGAATGGCTGAATGAACATCATCCGCAGAAATTTGCGGAGGAATGGGATAATGTGGGACTTCTGGTGGGAGATGATCAGAAAGAAATCTCCCATGTATTTCTTGCACTGGACCTCACAGAACCGGTGCTGGATGAGGCAGTGACAGCTGGTGCGGATATGATCCTTACCCATCATCCCATGATCTTTTCCGGGATCAAGAAGATCAACAATCATACCTTTACCGGAAGGAAGATCTTACGTCTGATCCGGGAGGATATCCCGTACTTTGCCATGCATACCAATTATGATGTGATCGGTATGGCAGATTTAAGCGCAGATTATCTGAAACTTCAGGATACAAAGGTGCTTACAGTTACCGATGAGTCCGGGGAGCAGCCGGAGGGATTCGGCCGCGTGGGAAAACTTCCCCGTGCCATGACTCTTGGCGAGTTTGGAAAATATGTAAAAGAATGCAATTGCCTTCCAGATGTGCGGGTTTACGGCGATCTGGATCAGAGGATCGAGACTGTGGCAATCTGTACAGGAAGCGGAAAGAGCATGATCCGTGATGTGATGGCAGCCGGTGCGGATGTGTATGTGACCGGAGATATTGATTATCATACTGCCATTGATACCATGGCGGATGGACTGGCGATCGTAGATGCGGGACATTATGGCACGGAGTATATTTTTGCGGAAGCCATGGAGAGGGAACTGAATGAAGCGTTCCCGGATCTTAAGACGACCTGCGCCAGTGTGAAAAATCCATATATTGTTTTATAAGTATAAGCCTGTGGAGGTGAGTGTTATGGAACAGACGATGATAAAAGTGACCATAAACGGAGAAACAAGGGAATACCCCAAGATGACCCCATATTCCGAGATTGTAAAGGATTATGAGGGAGAAACAGAGTATCCGGTGATTCTTGTAACTGAGAACGGAAAACTCCGAGAACTTCACAAGAAGCTGCGGCATGACTGTACCCTGGGATTTATAACCACAAAGGACAGTGCCGGCCGTAAAACCTACCGGCGAAGTGCGATCTTTATCCTTCTGAAAGCAATTTTTGATGTGGCCGGAAAGGAAAATGTGGATCATGTGGTAATCCATTATTCTCTGGGGAATGGTCTTTATTTTACCATGAAAGGCAGTGCAACCCTGGATCAGGAGCTTCTTGACCAGGTGAAAGTGCGGATGCGGGAGCTGGTAGATCAGAAAATTCCGATCTACAAACGCAGTGTCAGCACGGATGATGCCATTTCCATGTTTCGCAGGCATCATATGTATGACAAAGAAAAACTGTTCCGTTACCGCCGTGTTTCCAGGGTAAATATTTACAGTCTGGAGAATTTTGAGGATTATTTTTACGGTTTTATGGCACCGGATACCAGTTATGTGCAGTATTTTGACCTGCAGCTTTATGACGAAGGTTTTGTACTGATCCTTCCGCGTCAGAAAACACCGGATGTTCTGGAGGATTTTGAGCCGCAGGATAAGATCTTTCATGTGCAGAAGGAATCGGAAGAATGGGGCGACAAGCTGGATGTTGCCACTGTGGGGGACCTCAATGACCGGATCACCAGAGAGGGTGTTCAGAGCCTGATGCTGATCCAGGAGGCGCTTCACGAGGCGAAGATTTCTTCCATTGCCGAGGAGATCCAGAGAAGAGGAAATGTGAAGTTTGTAATGATCGCAGGTCCTTCTTCTTCAGGAAAGACCAGTTTTTCCCACAGGTTGTCCATTCAGCTTGCAGCTCATGGCCTGAAGCCTCACCCCATCGGTGTGGATAATTATTTCGTGAACCGGGAGCATACCCCGCTTGATGAATTCGGGGAAAAGAATTTTGAGTGCCTGGAAGCCATTGATATCAAGCAGTTTAATGAGGATATGCTGAATCTTCTTGCTGGAAAGAAAGTGGATCTTCCTACTTTTAATTTTAAGACCGGATACAGGGAATACCGGGGAGATCAACTTCAGCTTGGAAAAGATGATATCCTGGTGATCGAGGGAATCCACGGGCTTAATGACAAACTGAGCTATGCCCTTCCAAAAGAGAGCAAGTTTAAGATTTATATCAGTGCTCTGACACAGCTGAATATTGATGAACATAACCGGATCCCGACTACAGATGGCAGGCTGATCCGCCGGATTGTCCGTGATGCGCGTACACGAGGAACTTCTGCAAAGGATACCATTGCAAGATGGCCGTCTGTACGGCGTGGTGAGGAGCAGAATATTTTTCCATTCCAGGAGGAGGCGGATGTGATGTTTAATTCCGCTCTTGTGTATGAGCTTGCCTGCCTGAAGGTTTATGCGGAGCCACTGCTTTTTGGAATTGATAAGAGTGAGCCGGAGTATCAGGAGGCGAAGAGGCTTCTGAAGTTCCTGGATTATTTTGTGCCGGTGCCCTGTGAGGGGGTTCCGTTTAACTCGCTTCTGAGGGAGTTTATCGGTGGCAGCTGTTTTAATGTATAATAAATAAAGATATGTGTAGATAGAAGGCTCTGTGCAGTGCAGATATCGGTTGGCGCAAAGATGGGATTGTTCTGATTTTCTCTGTGCGTAGGATCTGTGGTGTATGGAGTCTTTTGGGTGTGGATCAAAAAAAGTTAAAGTTCTTTGCGGCGTATAGATGTCGGCTAGAGTTTACAGGACTTAAAGGAAAGGGAAAATGATCATGAGAGAGAAAGTGCAACTGACAAAATTGGCTCCAAACTGTGGCTGTGCGGCAAAAGTGGGACCGGGAACCCTAGCAGGGGTTCTTGGCGGACTGCCGAAGTTCTGCGATCCGGATCTTCTGGTGGGGACGGATACTTCGGATGATGCGGCGGTTTACCGGGTGTCCTCTGATCTGGCGCTGATTCAGACACTGGATTTTTTTACGCCTGTGGCGGATGATCCTTATGATTTCGGTCAGATCGCGGCGGCGAATGCGTTGAGTGATGTGTATGCCATGGGTGGAACTCCGAAGACGGCTTTGAATATTGTGGCGTTTCCCAAACATATGGATGTGGAGATCCTGGGGGAGATTTTGCGTGGTGGTGCGGATAAGGTGATGGAGGCTGGCGCGGTTCTTGCCGGTGGCCATACGATCCAGGATGATACGCCGAAGTATGGGCTTAGTGTGACGGGTTTTGTGGATCCGAGGAAGTTTTGGAAGAATTTTGGGGCGCAGACGGGGGATAAGCTGATTTTGACGAAGCCGCTGGGTGCGGGGATCGTGAATACGGCGATCAAGGCAGATCTGGTGACGGAAGGTGCCCGTAGGGCGGTGTTGGATTCCATGAAGAGGTTGAACCGGGATGCCTGTGAGATTTTGAAAGAGTTTGAGGTTCATGCCTGTACGGATGTGACGGGGTTTGGTCTTGGAGGGCATGCCACGGAGATGGCTGTGGCCAGTGAGCGGACGATCGTGATTGATACGGAGAAGTTGCCGGTGCTTCCGGATGTGGAGAAGTTTGCTTCTATGGGCCTGATCCCGGGTGGGGCTTACCGGAATCGGGAGTTTGCTGAAAAAACTGGTGTGAAAAGCCAGGCGGTGCTCTGGAGGGAGGATGTGGTGTTTGATCCGCAGACTTCCGGGGGACTGTTGGCGGCGGTGCCGGAGAGAGAGGCAGCGGAGATTATGAAAAGAATGGGTGAGGCTGGATTGGAGGCTGGAATGATCGGTGAGGTTGTGGATAGACGGGAGTGGACGTTGGAGATTTGGTAGGTGGCCGGACGCCAGAGGGAGCTGGCATCGATCCGGATAGGGATTTTGTGAGATGGCTAAAAGTGTTGGTGGGCAGAGGGACGCCAGAGGGAGAGGATATCGGCCCGGGCAGGGACTCCATCGGGAGATGCTGCTGGTTTCGTGAGAGGGATGGAAAACCTAACGCCAGAGGGAGAGGATATCGGTCCGGGCAAGGACTCCGTCGGGGGATACAACT
>ENA-OWZP01000029-OWZP01000029.1-human-gut-metagenome-genome-assembly--contig:-NODE-29-length-36933-cov-7.130837_pt1 | contig 36933 bp, 52 predicted proteins | sample MGYA00249258_ERZ652111 | MGnify/ENA primary metagenome ERZ652111 (study PRJEB26925, sample SAMN05826993) | human gut metagenome | biome: ENVO:2100002; feature: ENVO:00000062; material: ENVO:00002003...
GATAGTGATTGCAACATGACAAGCCGTAAGCCTTAACGGTTTCTCTGCCAACACAAAATAAGGCAATACCAAGAAAGGCAGGTATAAAGAATGAATGAAATGATGATTTTTAGCAATCCAGAGTTTGGAAACGTAAGAACGGTGACGATAGACGGGAATCCTTGGTTTGTCGGAAATGATGTGGCAAAAGCATTAGGATACGTAAAAGAACGAAATGCCATTGCTAATCATGTCGATAAAGAGGACGCCCTGAAATGCGGCCTCCCTTCAAACCGCGGAGTACAGGAAACAATCGTGATAAATGAGAGCGGTTTGTTTTCACTTATACTATCAAGCAAACTCGATTCTGCAAAAAGATTTAAACATTGGGTAACAGCAGAGGTCCTTCCTTCTATCCGTAAAACCGGAAAGTATGAAGTTGGTCAGAAACAGGATTCTTACCAGATTGCTGATCCGATAGAACGCGCTAAAAGATGGATTGAAGAACAGCAGGAAAAGCAGTTACTTGAACAGAAAGTGCAGGAGCAAAAACCCAAAGCAGAATACTTCGATTCTCTTGTGGACAATAGGCTGCTCACAACCTTCCGGGATGCAGCTAAAGAATTTCACATGCCACCCAAGGCATTTACAAAATGGCTGTCAGATAACGGCTATATCTACCGAGATCGGCACAATATCATCAAGCCGTATGAACAGCACCGAAAATCCGGACTTTTCCAGATGAAAGATTTTTCAACGCCCTATGGGTATTCAAATGTTCAAACATACATCACTGTAAAAGGCAAAGAAACTTTTCGACTGTTACTTCAGGGACAGGGAATTATTCCGGTATAAACGAGGGAGTGAGAAAAGATGGAGAAAATAGTAAACAATGACGGATATCTTCGGGCGGGTCTGATGGATATAGCAAAACAACTTTTGAATATCTGCAATGAAACAGGTAATACGAATATTCAGCTCATGACATCATCTTGGGAGAATGGAAAAGGCATTACACTTCTGGCAAAAGCTGATGATAAACCGGTTCTTTCGGTAAAGATGGATACTGCTTATGAAAAAGAATAATATTCAAGGTGAATCCATCCGCATCCGGTTGCCGTACCAACTGGAACAAAGACTTATAGTCGAAAAGAACCGTACCGGCAAAAGCGTGTCGCAGATCACCCGTGAAGCCTTGACACAGTATTTTCGGAAAAGGTAGGCGAAATCCGATGCTCGAAAAAATTTTTAAAAATAAAAAAGGCGATTCTCATGAAGCGGACAATGGTTTTTGGAGAAAGACTTTAAAAAAAGACAGAGTATACGAATATCATCACAAGAAAGCTGTTCTGGAGGACGGAAGACTGTATGATACGGAATCGGCGAAAAAGGTTTTTACGGACGAAGCAAGTTTGGAATATATCGCACTCGGAAGAGTAACGCAAAGAGTTTACTTCTTAACCCCGAACGGAAACTGGTTTTCAGCTAAAGAAAAAATCGAGACTGAAAGCGGAATCACTGATGTCGGCGATTATCGTATACAGGTCACAAAAACCATTTACACATACAGTGATCTTCGAATGGAGCAAAAATACAAGGTTAAAGACCTGATTGGAAGAAATGACTATGAGTTATACAAAGAATATTTTGGAGAGGTAGAAGAAGCATGAATAATAACGAAAAAATTTATTATGTGTACACTGAGAACGGAAAAGCAATCTTAACGGACGAAAAGCCGGATTTTGATAAAACGAAAAATTATGCTATGGTAAAGGGAAATAAACTTGAATGTATTGTTGGTGGCAAGAAAAGCCAAGACGAATTATCGCTTCCGGATGAACCGATTGATGTAGTGGCAATGCTTGTTAATGAAAAAATCGCAACAAAAAGCAATAAATTTGGAGCACTTTATCCGGTTCTTGAAAAAACTGAAGTTTTGGAAATTCCAAAATACGATCCGGTTCAACTCCGAGAAATCGCAGAACATCTTCTGGTGTACTGTAACGCACAGGAAAGGGGATACGAAAATGTCTGTTGTGAAGATTGTAAATCCGACTCCGTATGACTGGAGGGGGACACAGTGCTTTATTGACGGACATAAAGTACCGAGGGTAAAATCGGTTGATTTTCATATTGCGGTTGATGAAGTACCGACATTTAACTTTGAAATGATGAGAAAACCGGATATTGAAATGGAATGTCTGGCACAGATTAGTGTTAGTTCTAAATCAATTGCTGATGCAATTTCGGTTTTAAGACACGAACTGCTTCAACATGGAGAAATATACCAAGGCTTCAAATCAAGCCTGAAATCGGCTCTGGAAATCTATTCTACATGTGGGCTTCCATTTGAGCCTGAAGAAGAGACAGCAGAAAAGATTCTTGATTTCATGATTGGAGAAGAACGATGAGGACTATATTTACGATAATCGCACTTGCAATCAACATCCTGATGTTCGTTTCGGCAAGTTCTGAGATCGTGACAAATAACAACAAAGACAAATGGGAATCTGCCGCTTGTTCGATGATTCTTATTGGAACCGGAATAAGCGTGATTTTATTTTTGACATCCCTGTGAGGTGAAATAAATGTTACTGGCATTTCCAATGGTTTTACTTCCGCTGATATTGGTAGAGCGGATTAAAATAATAAAAGCAAAGGTAAAGCCCTCGCCGTATGGACTTGGAGGAAGGTTCATCACGGACAGGACGAGGCATGAAATCCCTAGATAGCCTGTATCGGTACGGATTTATAATAATAAAACAGATATCCAAAACCAATATTCCTCCAAATGAGTTACGACTGATACAGGCGTTCCAGGAAAAACATAAATATAGCAATGGTGTTTTTGAAGTATATCACGTGCGGCAGGGTTGAGCGACTGCCGCAACATAGCGCATTGGCGAAGCGGTAACGCACCGGACTTTGACTCCGGTATGCGTGGGTTCGAATCCCACATGCGCCGCTCTGCATCGAGTTTATATCTTCTTGGTGCAGATAGTGTTTTTTCTTTTCTTTTTTCAGTAAAGACCCTTTAACCACCTATCGCAACGGCGATGACTAAAGGAACAGTCAAATGTTCCGGGTGGTTTTAACCTTTGTTGCGGCTGGTGGTCAAGAACTGCAACAGTAGTAAAAAGACAGATATCACAGCGACCCTGTATCTTTTTGCTACTCAGGAAGCTTAGCTCAGTTGGTCAGAGCAACCGGCTCATAACCGGTCGGTCCTGGGTTCGAGTCCCAGAGTTTCCATTTCTCCCAAAGCTGTCCATCCGTTTAGTGGGCAGAAAAAACTGCCGAATGTGTGTATGTGGGTTGTTTTTCAGAAGGTACGTAACGGCGTAGCCGGAGTGAAAAGGCAACTTCCCGTTCGGTTCTGTCTCTGAGTTGAATATGTCGCCAATGAGTGCACGTTGACGACAGGGAGTTTTCAAGAGACATTTCAGGAATAATCCTCCGAAACAACTCCGTGGGACTGGCACGGATGAAAACAGTCTAGTGGAAAGCATAACACGATAAACCTATTGCTAACCCGGATTACACCGGGTTATTCGGAAAGTGCAAGTAACTGGGAACGGCCTGGTTGTATGTAGACTAGGTCTTGGTGGTTCGAATCCATCCTTTCCGATTCCGGTAAATTGCCATTACCGGAAAGCATTTCCAAAATGCTCACATTTACCTTCTGATTGGTTCCGGTGGTTCACGTTGGGTGACGATGCGTGGTTCAAGTCCACCCGCCGGACTTTTTTATTTTTGAGGGGGTTGTATGGAGAAAGATTGTTGTTGTACATGCAAATGGTACGCACTGGAAGAAGGTGTCTGCTGTAATGGTGAAAGCGAACATCGTGCAGACTTTAGATTCCTTGATGACAGTTGTGAATGTTGGGAGGACGTTGAAAATGAGTAAAATATCAGTGCTGTATATGGCAGTTAATTATGAAGATGCTCACGAATTTTTGACATGGTTAATTGATAAAACACGTAGTTATATATCAATAGTACGGTTCGACAGAAAAAGATACGTGCTGGAGACAGATAAATGCGTTGTTGGAACATTCATCTTAAACCACCCATGTAGGGGCAGAGCACTTCGCAATAGCGCTGATTTTTTCTTGCAGAGCAACAAACCATTTGAAGCACGATTGAGAATAATTAAAGACTTATATTGGTCATCACGACAAGGGATTGCAGAGCTTGGAATTAACGCAAAAGAAATTGCAGAAGAGCAGCTTATTAAACTGCTGATATACGGAGATATGGAATGAAAGTGTTCGGCAAAGAAATCAAAGATGAATGTTCCAGATGCGGAAATATCCTTGAATGCGAATTGTTCCGTCAGGGACATGGGATTAAATGTGAACGATGTAATATATCAGAGATGCTGAAATGTCAAATGAAACATAAAGAGGGGAGAATAAAGAATGAACGAACTGAAGGTATTAAGTGAGCAGGAAGTGTTAGGAAAACAGTTTAGAGTTTACGGAACAGCAGAGGAACCGTTATTTGTGGCCAATGATGTAGCTGATTGGATTGAACATAGCAATGTGACGGAAATGCTCAGAGGAATTGATGATGATGAAAAGCTGGTCTCAACAATTCTTAGGGCAGGTCAGAATAGGCAAATGAATTTGCTTACCGAGAACGGACTTTACGAAGTCCTGATGCAGTCCAGAAAGCCGATTGCCAAACAATTCAAGAAAGAAGTCAAAGAGATTCTGAAAACCATCCGTAAGCATGGCATATATGCTACAGACAATGTTATTGATAATATCCTCAACAATCCAGATTTCGGTATCGAGCTTCTGACCAAACTGAAAGAAGAACGTGCTGCGAGGGTAGAAGCCGAGAGAAAGAATGCTATTCTGATGCACGTCAACAAAACATATACCATTACTGAGATCGCTAAAGAACTGGGACTGAAATCAGCGATGCAGCTAAACCGGATTCTGGCAGAAAAGAAGATCCAGTATCAGATCAACGGTACATGGTTGATGTACTCCAATTACAGTGACTGCGGATATGAGGAAATCAAACAGGAAGTATTGGATTCTGGAAAAGTAATCTACCACAGGCGAATTACACAGATGGGACGGGAGTTTATTCTTGATTTGTTTGAGAAAACAGCTTGATTACGAAAGGAGAATTGCCATGCTTAAAAAGCTCTGCAATTTATACATAAAGCACAAGACAAAGAATCTTACAAGAATTCCACTGTTCGTAATGACTTTTGACTGGAGAAAATTGCAGAAAGACGGAAAAGAAGGAAGTTGCATAATGTGTACAATACATCCGGACATTGCAAAAGACCCAATCTTAAAAGAAAAGCTCAGTGAATGTGTGGATCATATCCGCAACAATTACGATATGGAAACATTTACCAAGATTTGAGGGGAGGAAACCATGAGAATTGAGGATATGAAGAACTGGACGGTAGGTCAGCTAAAGAAGGAAGTTGTCCGGCTGTCTGAAGAATGCGAGAAAAAACAGCATGAACTTTTGGATTTACAAGAACGCCAGATTGAACTGGAAAGAGATTTTGACGCGATGATGATGTATGGAGAACCTGAACTAATTGACGATGCACAACCAGATAAAAAAGAGATAGATTTTACTGCAAGCTTAAAAATGTATGAAAATCAGCACCAATCTGATTGCATCACAATCAATCAGCTTCAGACTGCATTGGACGTAATGGTTGACCGATATGCGAATCTGAGAAAGATTCATGGGCTGAGCTGATATGGGCGAAGAAGCAAAAAGTTGGCCGGAACGGAGGATAAAAATGCAGCAGGCACCTGTCAAAGAAATTGCTGACTTTGCAAAATCACATCCATACGAGTATACGAGAAAATGTTTAGAGCAATATCCGTATTGGGGAAACAAGGACAATGGTTTTAATCGACAGAAAATTTAAGGAGATTTTAAATGAGTATCAAATCAGCATTTGAATCTGAGGGGATAGATTTCTCTCAGGTAATGAACCCATCGGAGCCGTGGGACGGACGGGCATTAATAAAGAACATCAATGGCAAACTGTGGTATTGTTGCCCTTTTTGCGAGAAGAAAGCACTTCTGATTAGTCCAGATACAAAAATTCAACATCTTAAATTGAAGTGCAAGGGTAGCAACTGTAAGAAAGAGTTTGAGGTGAATGTATGAAATATGGTGCAGTGAATTATCCCGTTAAGATTATTGATGAAGAAATCATTAATGCACTGGCAGACATTGAAATACATCATGAAGAAGATAAACGAATTGTTTTGGTAGAATGCGTCATGAATTACACTGATCTTCCGGAGAAATGCATTCTTGAAATTGGATATCTTAAAAGAAAATTCAAACTCATGCATACTGAATCTGTTGCATCAGAATCAGATATTTATAAGTTGAAATTTATGTTCGAACGAGTAGAAGATATAAATAAAAAAGACGAGTGGTGGGATTCACTTAGAAGCATCGTGAGGTAAATGTATGATATGGAACGAAGAAATATCCTTTGATGGATTCCAAAAGAAGATTGATGAGTGGTACAAGGATAAAGACTTTGAACTGTGCGACCCACCTATCAGCGCTCAGTTTGCCTTAGACTTAATTTTCAAGACATTAGTAGATGATAGAGAAGATTATCCGTATCTCACAACTATGTCAGAAAACACAGAACAAACAAATAGCATCATGCTTGATTTGATTCTTCGGAAATACAGTCGCAAATACAGAAAGTATCTGCAAAAACAAAAAAGAAGAAAGAATAAATAACCAGTCAAAGAGCCACATGAGAGCCAGACTAAATCCTAAGAAGAAAGGAGGTCTGGCTCTATTTTTATGCAGAAATTTACAGAAGGCTCATTTGAATGGTATCGGGCAGTCTTAAATCAAATCATCAGTGGAGATATGTCTGTTTACCAGAATCAGAAAGACTGCCTTGATCTGTTGTTAAACATGAACATTGATTTGCCGTTTACGGAGAATTTAGAAGCACAGCAAATGGCAATAAAAGTAAGTAAGTATGCCCATAACGTAGCCGCAAGACAAGCTGCACTGACGGGAAGCGGTAATTTTGATGATATCTACTGGCAGTATTTGCTACTGGAAGCTCCATGGCTATTCGAGAGTTATCTGTACTACATGGAAAAGAACAGACAACCACGAAGAAAATTCTATGAGCCGAGAAAAAAGACATTAAATGTTCTCGTACAGGATTTACAGGACTTAGAGGACGGAAAGATTGAGTTTCTTGGCGTGTCTATGCCGCCCCGAACCGCAAAGTCAACCACCTGTATATTTTTCCTGTCCTGGATAATGGGTAAACGCCCGAACAGCCATAACGCTATGAGCGGTCACAGTGGAATCCTTGCCGATGGATTTTACGGAGAAATACAGAACCTTATTTCGACACCAGAATATACCTTCAACGAAATCTTTCCGTCTGCAACCCTTGAAAAGAAGTCGGCAGAGAAGAAAGAAATCAACCTTGGCGCACCGGACCGATTTTCGACGCTGACCTGTCGTGGTATTGACGGAACATGGACAGGTTCCGTAGATATATCTTCAGACGGTTACTTATATGTGGATGACCTTGTTCGTGACAGAACTGAATCATTAAGCCCAACACGTCTGGAAAACCGGTATCAGGATTATCTGAACGTTCTGGTTGACCGTAAAAATGACGGTGCACGAGAGTTGATGGTCGGAACCCGATGGAATGTCATGGATCCTCTTGGAAGAGTGGAGACTGAAAAGAAAAATAATCCACGGTACCGCTTTAGGAAGATTCCGGCATTGAATGAAAATGGTGAATCCAACTTTGATTATGACTACGGCGTAGGATTTTCCACAAAATATTACGTGGATATGAAATCAAGGCTGGATGCTAATGAATGGCAAGCTAAATATCAGCAAAAACCATTTATCCGTGAAGGAATCCTTTTTCCGGAAGATGGACTTCGATACTACAACGGAATACTTCCGGAAGGTGACAGCCGTGTTGTTACTGCCTGTGATGTTGCATGGGGCGGTGGGGATAGTCTTTCAATGCCTATCGGGCGAGAATACGAAAATGGAGATATCTATATTTTTGACTGGGTATTTAACAAAGGGACGAAAGAAGTTACCCTTCCACTTGTTGTTGGAAAAATCGTTGGAAACGAGATACGACAGATTAACTTCGAGGCAAACAACGGTGGTGATATGTACAAGATGTACGTGGATGAAAAACTTAAAGAACAGAAGTATAAATGCAGCTGTACATCCAGCCGTGCACCGGGGAACATGGAGAAAATGTCTAAGATCATCGCATATTCAGATGATATAAAAAGAAACTTTATATTTTTGGACGAAGAACATCGGAGCAAAGAGTATCAAGCAGCTATGGACGAACTTACTTTCTTTGTCCAGCTTGGAAAGAATGTGCATGATGACGCACCGGACGGTCTTACTCAGCTTCAGATGTTTATAGAAAAAGGAAATGTAGGTACAGTGACGGCTATACGCAATCCATTATGGGGAGGAATAATGAGATGAATACACGACAATATCTTGAGCAAGTGCAAGATTCTGATAGAAAAATTCAGAACAAAATACAGGAAGAATACCGCTTAAGGCTTTTGGCAACCAGTATATCTTCTTTTTCAAATAGAGATAAAGTGCAGACTTCCGGCGGAAAAGACCGTGTTGGTGATGCTGTAACCAGAATCGTTGAGTTGCAGCAGGAGATAGCATCTGACGTCAAAGAACTGGCAGAATTGCAAATGAAAGTTTCCGGAGATATCAATGACATGGAAAACTCCATGTACTCATCCTTACTCCATAAGAGATACATAGAATTTAAAAATCTGGTCACGGTTGCAGACGAGATGGGATATTCTGTACAGCATATCCGTTCCTGTCATGGAAAAGCCATTGAAGCTTTGCGGAAACAAAAGCATTTTGAAAGTTAATATGTTTTAATATGGAATCATATGTTCTATGTATAATATAATGTAACCTGTAAAACGAGCATCGGAGAATAATCCGGTGCTTTTTTAATGCCCGAAATGGGAGGTGTAGGCAGTGGGCAGAAATAAAATGAATTTCATTGACTTATGCCGGGGCGAGTTTGGCCGCAAAATTGCCTATACCGGTGTAAGCCAGATCACAACAGCAAACGTCAGAAAAGTTATTTCTGATACAATCGGCACTCATAATCGGAATAGGGTGTTGATTGACTATTTGTACCGGTACTACAAAGGAGACCAGCCAATTCTCTATAGAGAAAAAGTGGTGCGACCGGAAATCAACAACCGTGTATGTGAGAATCATGCGCTGGAAGTTGTCCGCTTTAAAGCATCACAGACATACGGCGAACCTATCCAGTATGTGTGCAAGAAGAAGAAAGCTACAGAAGAAGCAAATGAGCAGGTAGATCTGTTCAATGACTATCTGGACGAAGCAAATGCGGAAGCTAGAAACATTGAACTAGGTACTTATCAAAGCGCTGTAGGAACCGCATACAAAGCAATTTTGAAAGAAGATGATTGGACAAATGACGGTGAGCTACCGCCGTTCCGGATTTTTATACCATATCCGGGGGATTGTTACATTGTTTATTCCCGGAAAAACGGAAAACCGATGCTCTCGGTTCAGATTCTTAAAGATGAGAATGAACAGCAGTATTATTTATGCTTTTCAGCAAAACAATATTTTGAGATTCAGAATGGACAGATTACAAAAACTGGCATCAATGGTTTTGGCGGCATCCCGGTAGTTGAGTACCCGAATAACCACGACCGCCTTTCCGATATCGAGATTGCGATAACCATGTTTGACACCATGAACAACATGCAGTCGAACAGAATGGATGGCGTAGAGCAGTTCGTGCAAGCTCTCATGAAGTTTAAAAACTGTGAGATTGATGAAAACGAATTCCTGAAAATGATTAAGCTCGGCGCTATCTCTGTAAAGGATACTGGAAATGGTTGCCAGTCAGATGTTGACCTGATGACCGCTGAACTGAATCAAACAGAAAGTCAAGTTGCAAAAGACGATATCTACAGCAACATGCTTATTGTTGAGGGAATGCCGGATAGACAGCAGCAGTCCTCCGGTGACACCGGCCAAGCTGTATATCTCAGAAATGGATGGGATTTTGCAGAACGTAGAGCAAAACTGGATGAACCATTTATCCGGGAGGCTGAGAAATCAAGTGCCAGAATCATTCTGAATATCATCCGACAGACCACAAAGGATATTTCAATCTCAACAAGAGATTTTGATGTAAAGATAACCAGAAACCCGACAGATAACATGCTTGTCAAAGCACAGGCTCTTGACTATCTGTTTAAAAATAAAATTCATCCGCTGATTGCGCTGATTACTTGCGGATTATTTAGTGATCCACAAAAGGTATATGAAATGAGTTTACCTTACCTGGGAACTGTATATCCCGAACTGGCAGACCCAGACGTAGAAATGCAAAAAGCACAACTATTGATTGGCAAAAACAGTCAGAATCCGCCTGGAATTGATTCGACGGTAAATTCTTCAGCTGTCAATCAAAACTCGTAAATTCAATTATCAAAGGAACCAAGGAATAACATCCAAGGTTCCTTTTTTAATACACAAAAATAATGCAATAGCCCGTGAGCGTAAATCGGGTACAGATCATGTGCGGAGCGAACCGTGTGAAAAAAGTGTGATGGTCTGAAAGAAAGGAGATTTCTATGACAAGAGAACAGGCAAAACAGGTACTTATCGGCTTTGGAATCGAGGAACCGTCCGAAGAGCAGGTGACTAAATATCTTGATTCTGTTGAAACAGAGACAAAAAAAGTGAAGGAAAAAAACACTTCTCTGAAAGAAAAAGCTGATAAAGCAGATTCCCTTCAAAAGGAGCTGGATGATTTGAAAGCCCAAAACATGACGGATGCTGAAAAACAGGAAGCAGAGCGGCAGAAGGAAAAAGCTGAAAACGAAAAGAGGATTTCCGACCTGGAAAAAGCACTTGCCGAATCCAACAGGAAAGCACTTTCCAGTGAGATTACATCTGCTTTCGCTAATGCGGGCCTTTCTATAGAAACGTATGCAAGCGCTATCAAAGCATTTTCGTCTATGCCAGCAGACAAGTCTGAAGACGTAATGAAGGAAGTCAAAACTTTTGTTGATGGAATTTCCGAAGCAAATAAAGCAGCTCTGGATAACGCAAAATCCGAATGGGAGAAATCAGTTCTCGATAATACTCCGAATCCGGGTGGCGGAAATCCAGACAAAGGACAGGAAAAAGACGATAACGATAGTCCGGCAGCTAAGTACGCAAAAGCTTACTCAGCACGCATGAACCCTAAAACTGAACCGGCGGATGATAATGCACCGGTTAATTTTTAATCAAGTAAAGGAGATTTAGATTATGGCTTTTATGAAAACAAAACAGTATGAGTCAACTCCCAACATTCTCGAATCCGAGGTTGGACTGGTACTGAAAACTTACACCGCAGACGCAACAAATGCAACGGCAGTAAATGATAAAAAAATCATCAAAGCAGGTTCCGTGTATCCGACAAATGGGACTGGTGCAAAAGGAATCGTATTTGAAGATGTTGATATGACAGATGATGCTAAAAGACCGATTTCCGTGATCGTGGCAGGACGTGTCCTTGAAAAAAGACTGCCAGTTACAGTCGATGAAACTGCAAAAACAGAGCTTGCTGCGCAGGGAATTGTTTTCGTAACCACAACAGACCCAGTATTTTAAGGAGGTATAACCAATATGCCATACAATGTATTAGAAACTATCACAGCAGAAGAAAGATTAAATTTCTCTCAGAACTTTTCTGTAGCGAGACCAGGTATCCTTGATACTATTTTCCCAGATGTAAAAACACAGTACTGGAAAGCTGAGTATTACAGACTTATGGCTGGACAGCGACTTCCAGAGGTAGCATTTGTTCACGCTCTTGATACCGAAGCAGAAATCGGTTCCAGACCGGGATTTGAGAAAGTTCTGACTGAAAAACTCTTTATCAAGAGGAAAATCAATCAGTCTGAGCGTCTCCAGGAAGCTATCGAGAACGGTGTTCCGGATAACGAAACTCTTACAAACTTTGTTTTTGATGATGCCACAAACCTGTTCGAGGGCGTTGTTGCCAGAGCAAATGTTATGAAAGGACAGTTCCTTGCTACTGGTGCAGTAAAAATCAAAGAGAACAATGTTGACATGTCTATTGATTACGGCGTTCCGAGTTCCGCGAAGGTTACTCTTACCGACTGGTCCGCAGCAGGCGCAGATATCATGGGCGATATTCAGAAAATGGTAACTATAGCCGAGGATTCTGGATATGTAGTGACAAACGCAGTCACATCTCTGAAGATGATCAACTATATGAGAAACAACACAGCTATGCAGACGGCTGTTCTGGGAGCTGCGAATAAACGTCTCCTTACCAGACAGGAACTTGCAAATCTGCTCATGCAGGAGTACGGAATCACCGTTGGTCGTTGCGACGAGAAATTCCGTTACAGAAAAGCAGACGGAACTCTGTCAACTGGAAGATACTTTAAAGAGGATGTATTTACTCTTTATGAAGCTGATGCAGGCGGCTCTTTCGGTACTGGACTTTGGGGACCAACACCGGAAGAGAATGAATACAGGCAGTTTATCCAGGAAGAGAATCGTTCTTTCGTTACTCTTTCCATGTGGGCTACACAGGATCCGGTTGCCGTATGGACAAAAGCATCCGGTATGTTTATTCCGGTAGCACCGAAAGCCAATGGCGGTATCGTTATCGGTACAAAGGGGGAATAAGCGGGCATAGCCTTGACGAAAACAGCCAGTCACCGTCTGTAGCTAGTGTTACACATAAGTATACAGAAAGCGAGCTGTCCAGTATGACAGTGGCTCAACTGAGACAGCTTGCAAGTGACAATGGTTATGCCCTGACTTCCACAAACAAGGCTGGTATCATATCAGAGATTATAGCACAGCAAGGGTAGGTGAAATGGCATGGACGAACAGCTTACAAGTGATCTAGCAATGTATCTGGAAGGTGATGAACAGACTGCAAGGATGATTCCTTTGGCAGTCAAAAGAGCTATTCGGTCATTCCAGAAAAAACGCAATTATCCTGAGAGTTATACGGAAGAAAACATCAATAAAGATATGGATAAATGCTATGATTGTATTTTCGACTTGGCTCTTTATTTTCTTATAAAACAAGGAGTTGAGTTTGAATCATCTCATTCGGAAAATTCTGTAAATGCAGGATGGAACTCCGAAACAGAGATATTTGTCAATCATGGCGTTTTTCCTTTTGCCAGAGGAATCTGACAAAAAAAGTAGGTTGAGAACGTGACGCATTTCCTCCCAGGCGTTGCTGGGGTACTTCATTATGAGGTGGGAAGAAGTACAAAAAAATGTAATGGGAGTGAAGGAGAGTAGCGATGGGATGTGAACAGAATTGCTTTAACGAACACCGCTTAGAAGAATTGGAAAAAGTTGTTCGCGAAATGAAAGAGAAGCACTCTAAACGTGACAGTATTTTTTTTGAACGTATCAATGCGCTTGAAACCAAAATTGTCCTTTACAACAATGATCTCGGGCACATAAAAGATGCGGTGGATGAAATGAATGATAATTTAAAATCCCTCATGGAAGCCCCTGTAAAACGCTACGACACGATTGTTGTTTGCGTTATCACGTCCGTGATCGGGGCTATTGTAGGGTTTGCATTAAGCGGTATCTTTCCGGCATAACAAGCAATTCCACTTGTAAGGGAGGCGGTGGGATTATGAATTATACAGATTTTTCAGAAGATGAAAGAAAGTTTTATCTAAGCGAATCCGGGTTTGATTCCCGAGAAAAAGAATTTTTCCGGTTGAGAGTTTATGAGGAAAAAACGTTGTTTGAAACAGCAGAGATTATGGGGTATAGTCCAAGAACCATAGACCGCATAAACCGAAAAGTAAAAAAGAAGATTGTTAAAGTTGCCCCGATGTACTATCGGGGCTTTTCTTTGTATCATGGCGAAAACATGGCGAAATAGTGTCGTTTAAATACTTAAGTTTCTCCCCTATAATATAAGTATAGAGAAAAGCTTACAGAGATGGGAGGAACACACTATGGCATTTTATCCATATTATCCACAACCATTGAACCCATATCCACAAACACCGGTACAACCGTATCAAGATAGATTGGCACAGTTGCAGAACAACTACCAACAGGCAATGCCTTATGGACAGACACAAATACAACAACCGGTACAACAGATGCCACAGGTTGCCATGCTTCCGGGACAGATGGTTGATGGCATTGACACTGTAAAAGCAAAAGATGTGGATATGACTGGAAATCCTGTCTATTATCCAAAAACAGATGGTACAGAAATATATAAAAAGCAACTACAGGCAGACGGAAGAAGCAGAATTTTTGTTTACCGGATTATGGATCCAGACGAACAGCAGCAACCAAAGCCCGAAGAAAAACCGATTGACATAGAAGCTATGTTTAATCAGCTGCGGAACGATGTTTGTTCTGAGATTTCTGAAATAAAGAGCATGTTCCCAACGCAGATGCCGGGAACACCGGAACCCAAACAGAATGGAGGGAAACAGAGATGAGCTTCAACCCAAACGCCATGATGAAAATGCAAGTTGAAAGAATGATTTCTCAGAGGTTCGGAAGTGTTGATAACATGATGAACGATATGAGTAAATTTGCAGGAAATAATCCAACATTGAAAAATGCTTTGGATTTGTATAAAAAAGGTGACACAAACCAGTTACATCAAATACAGCAAAATGTATTTAATGAAAAACACTTATCACCAGACGGAATTATCCAGAAATTCCTTGGATTATAACACTTCCCCATGATTGGGTGATTTAAAATCGCTACAATTTGGGATGACAGCCGCGGATGTCTCCTATTGTAAATAATATTTAAGGAGACTAAAAACATGATGAATGGTTCTAATTACAGTCTTAGCGACATTGCAGCTGCTACAGGCTCTAATAACCGTGCCAATGACATGTGGGGCGGCGATGGTTTTTCACTTATTTGGCTCGTGCTGATCTTCGCAATCTTCGGATGGGGAGGTTTCGGCGGCTGGGGCGGTGGCTTCGGCGGTAATGGTGGAAATGGTGCAAACGGTGCCGGTTTCCAAGGATGGGCTACACGTGCCGATATCAATGAGAGCTTTGCTCTTAACGATATCCAGAACGGTATCAGAGGTATTCAGCAGGGTATCTGCGACAGCACATATGCGCTCAACAATACCATGCAGAGCGGTTTTAACGGCATGAACGTTGGAATGCTTCAGGGCTTCAATGGCGTTCAGCAGGCAATCAATGCTGATACTGTAGCCGGTATGCAGAATACCAATGCATTACAGTCTCAGTTAGCAAACTGCTGTTGTGAAACCAGGGAAGCTATCCAGGGCATCAACTACAACCTGGCTACCAACACTTGTGCTCTTCAGAACACAATGAACAACAACACCAGAGACCTTCTGGAAAATCAGAACAGCAACACAAGAGCAATCCTTGATTTCTTGACAAATGATAAGATTGCAACATTACAGGCAGAGAACTCTGATCTGAAACGTGCTGCATCTCAGGATCGCCAGAGCGCACTTCTTACAACTGCAATGGCATCTCAGACACAGCAGTTAATCAATGCAATCAATCCGGCAGCTATCCCAGCATACGTTGTGCCGAATCCGAACACCTACTACGGTGGATGCAACGGATACAACAACGGTTGCTGCTAAGTAACTCACCCTTAGAGGTTGACTAATTCTAAGAGGTGGGTTCCGGCTCACCTCTTATTTGATTGAGAGGTAGAAGTATGAGTTGTAAAAATGTTTGTAAGCTCTGTGATCATCTCGTGATAAGTCAGGCTGTTGCGTTTACTGGTGGTAATCTTGTGATTACACTTCCGGCAGGCAGCTATAACAACGGAGAAAAATATTGCATCGTGGTCGCACAGAGCATACCAGAAGCCACTACGATCAACGCTCCGGTAGTGATTCAGATAGGAGCGGGAACAACCCTGTATCCATTACAGAATCGTTGCTGTGCACAGGTTACGGCTTGCGGCGTAAGAACCAGAACGAAGTACGCAACCAGAGTAGCCACAAATGCAACCGGCGGAGTATTCAAGATGTTAGGGAATCCGGCTTGTAGTCCGAGTAACAATTTGACAGCAATTAATGGTACAGCCCCAACGACAGACACACCTGTTACACAGGCTGTTAGAAAGGGGGCATTGTAATGCATAAAGTTGCAATGGAAATGGGAAAATGGGCTATGGAAAAAGCCAAGGCACATGGCTTTGATAATCTCAGCGCTCAAGACTGGGACGATTTGAAAGACTGCATGGAAGCTGTAAAGTGTGCGATTTGTGCAGATAAAGATTACAGAATCGTAGAAGCTATGGACGAATGCGAACAGAAAGAGAAGTACCTTGGACGCATGGGATATGACAGATATCGTTATTCCAATGGCAGATTTGCCCCAAAGGGTAGAGGAAGTCGTATGGGATATAAGCCGTACCTGTACATGGAAGATGATGACTGGATGGACGAGTATCTGAATAATCCGGAATTTGAGCGTAATACGTACCGCATGGGTTATCATCCAGACCGGAGTGATATGAGGATGGATGGAATGAACCGTCAGCAGTCCAGATACGGTGAAGCCTACGACAGATACAGTGAGAATCGCAGGCATTACCATGATTCCAAAGATGCAGATTCAAAACAGAAGATGGACAGTTCGATGAAGGAGTACACGCAAGATGTTATCCGTACCATGTCTGAGATGTGGTCGGATGCAGACGCAACCCTTAGACAACAGATGAAAACTGATTTGACTAAGCTTCTTCAACAGATGAATTAAAAACAAGGCCCTTGTTACAGGAATGTAGCAGGGGCTTTTTAGTTGAGAAAAGGATGGTGATAAGCCATGCTAAGACAATTTTACATGAACGGGGACTTATGGCGAGTTCACTTTGTTTCGCCTCATGATAGTGTTTTGTTTGACCGTACAGGGCAGAGGACACTTGCGGTATCAGATTATTCTACAATGACAATTTCGATCGCAAATAATTTGTACGGAGAACTTCTGAACCGTGTGTTTATCCATGAATTAGGGCATTGCGTGATGTTCAGTTACGGCCTATTGCCAGAACTTCACCGCATGGTTAAGAAACGGTATTGGGTGGATGCAGAGGAATTTGTGTGCAATATGCTTGCCGATTACGGATGCTTTGTAATTGGCGTTGCAAAAGATGTTTTAGGAAACCGGTTCACATATGTAGCTCCTGTTGGGGCAGAAAGGATGATTGCATAGATGGCAAAAGCAGAAAACACAGTTATTTTTGATGGAATCAAGTACAATCCCGGTGATGAATTGCCAGATTTAGGCAGCTGGGTATGTACAGGGGCAAAAGGCATGGTTCGTGATTACGAAGGCCTGTCAAAGGACGTATCAAAGCTCCCACATTATGTACAGAGCGGTTCTTCGGCGTTGTGCCTTGATACTTCTGAATTATACGAATATCACAAACCTACCGACACATGGTACAAACTGTAAAGGAGAAACGCATGGCATTAACAGCAAAAAAAGTATATGCAATTTTAAAACGCCAGATTTCTGATATGGAAGCAAAGTTAAACAGCCCTGTAAGGTACAGAGGTACAGTTGCAACCGCTGATTTGCTTCCATTAAACCCGGATATCGGAGATATGTACAATATCGAGTCTAAATCTATTTACGGCGAAGCAGGAATGAATGTGGCATGGAACGGCGTAGTTTGGGACACTATGGGCGCTCCGATTGATATGTCGCTGTATTTCACAAAAGAAGAAGCAGAGGCGGTAATACAAAGATTAGTTACGGAATATTTTGAAAAGAATCCGGTCAAGCCTGGAGCCACCACAGAACAGGCACAGCAGATCGAACAGAACAAGACGGATATTGCTTCACTGAAAGCGGAAACTGGTTCGCTAAAAGAAGATTTTGCAAATTTAAAAGAATATGTAAAAGGTACAAATCTCCCCGAGACATGGGAACAGGTCGTACTTGCAATCAAAACAAAGCTTTATAAGGAAATGTATGCAGTAGGAGACAAGCTCAGTAACATTTGGAAAGACACGAACAATTCCAATAAGGAATATGACAATCCACTCAGAATCAATCATTTTGAGGACGGATTAGAACTAGAGGACGGAACCATTGTCAATGGAATGTGGTTACAGACAGTATATGCTCATTTGAAACCTGTACAGTTCTCACATCAGCAGGCATTTTATGTTTCTAATGAGGGCATGACAGCAGGTACCTACTGCGTTGGATTCGACTATACATGGGGAAGTAACGGTCATGTAAACAAAGGTGATTACTGGAATTTCACCTTAACAAATGACGTTCCGGCAGGAGCAAAACTTGCAGGATTCTACGGAGCACCAGATCAGCCGCAGACGAACTGGAGAGTATATGTATATTCCGCAGACGGCAAGACAGTCCTTGAAACAGTTTCCACTATAAACAAAGGACAGGAAGGAACTCTGTTGGGAGTCATGACCGCATACGGCGACGAAAATCTGAACGGTATCCAGCAGACAGCGTATGGCGATAACCGCTACGCCACAAGTGCAATGAGACAGTACCTGAACAGTGACAAGTCAAAAGGCGAATGGTGGACAGCACAGACCAAGTGGGACATTGCACCAGACCAGTTAAACCAGATTGATGGATATCTCTGCGGTATGGATCCAGAGTTGCTGGCGGTACTCCAACCAGTAAAAGTTGTAACATACTGCAACACAGTTACAGCAACCGGGCAGAAGCAGGTCAAGGATGTCACATACGACAAAGTTACCCTGATATCTCTGGAACAGATGTACATAAAACCACAGATTGCAGGAGAAGGGGAAGCCCACGAATACTACAAAGAACTCAATGGAACGGATACAAAATTCCAATGGTGGCAGACATACGAGATTCTTAAAACATTTGCTGTTGAAAGCCCAACAAGCCCTCAGTATGTCCGTCTGCGTTCGGCGCTTCGCGACAACGCGTCCAACCCCTGGATTGTAAGCTCCAGCGGCAGCATCGGCAGCAACTACGCCAGCAACTCGTATAGACTAGCCCTGCTTATGTTCATCGGCGCAGCCACGAATGCAGAGAGCACTCAGGAGGCAATAGTATAATGGCGGTAAATGTCTCTGATGCGTCACAGAAAATTGTAAAGAACTATGGAAAGGAGCGAATAAAAATGTTCTTCATGAAAAGGATTCTGTCTATCAGACAGGAAAAGGAAATGGAAATCCTCAAGGCAAAAGTAGAAAAACAGCGTGAAACAATTGAGAATCAGAAGGTAACAATCCAGTATCTAGCGGCAATGACAGATGTTTATATTCCAGAAGAAACAGAGGAGGATGAAGATGCACAGAATTTTATTGAAAATGAAGAAAATGTATAACCACGAAGATTGGCTGAAAATGGTGGAACAGGCAAAGGAACGTGGAAAACTTACAGATAAAGAGTATCAGGAATTAATTAACTAAAGAGGGCGTTAGCGAATTAAGTAAAAAAGTGGGGAGGATTAAAACCCCTCCCCACTTTACAATAACATTATTAACAGTCAGAATCTTCTTGTTTAGATACGGCAAATGTCCTCACTGTATTCGCACCAGGGACATTGCCATCATTAATACACTTAGCCATGCGAAGCATAGATATAATTCGTGATGAAGACGGATGCTCTTTGCCACAGTTTGGACAAATTACCTTTTCCGTGTTAATTTGTTCATTTACGTAATAGTTGCAATTACAAGTGCAATAAATTTTCAGTTTTAAAAACATTTTGCGACACCTCCTTAATAGGTTGATTGTAGCATATTTTCAAAACATGTACCACGACTTTTGACGAAAGAGGTGATATACTATGATTATCCCTGAATATTTGCGAAAAATCACAAAAGAAAAAGTTGAAAATATGAAGGTTTTAACAGATGCTGAAAAACAGTATATTCTAAACACTTAATAAAAAAGGAGGGATTTTTCTCCCTCCTTTAATACAAATTACATATACTCACCAGTTTCAGCATCGGTGATCTCGATTGGATTCTCAATGTCGTAGGATTCCAGATCGTTACTATCAAGCAGCTTGTAAACCAGGACTACCTCTTTTCCATCCTCACGTGTTGCAATTCCTGAAAGTGTTTGTGTATCAGGATCGTGTGTGAGTTGATGAGCAATAGTATACTTGATGCCTTTGATAGCTACAGTTTCATTGAGTAAATCGTTAAGCTGATTATTCATATAAAAACCTCCTTTTATAATATAGCTTAAATTATACATCATAGATTACCAACACACAATAAAAAAGCCCCCAGAATCTGAGGAAAAACTGGGGACTGGAAGATTATGAAATCTGGGGCTATGCCGTTCCCAAATTTCTATATAAAAATAACACAAAAAAAATAATCTTGTCAATGGAGGAAGAATATATGAGAGGTAGAACACGGCAAAAACAGCCTATATGGATTTCAACAATAACAGAAAAAAACAATGGAATCGACAAAGCTCTTGTCTACTCAAATCCACAAAAGAAGGACATTTCAGTGTCAGCAACAGCAGGTACACCGGAAGAATTATCCGCCGGAATTGTTCCCGACTATGACCGATATATCACGGTTTTTGACCGAACATTTCAGCCAAAAGAGTGTGATGTTCTGTGGATTGATACTGTGCCGGAAGTTGGGAAAGATGGAACATTAGTTCTCGATGAAGACAACAGTCCAACGGTTCTTCCTGATTACAGACTTAAAAGAATCCTTGATACTCAAAAAGGGCAAGTTGCCAGATATGGCATAGCAAAGATAGGCGGAAATAATGAGTAGGAAAACGATCCAGTGTAGTTTGAACCACGATTCTTTGCAGTCAGCGATTCAACGGTTAGAAGCATACCAGAAAGATATTCAAAGGAAGAACCAGATTTTCATTGACAAATTGGCTCAAGAGGGGATACAGGTTATTCAAACTACGATGGAATCTGTTCCGGCTGAGGAAAAAGGTTCTTACTACACGGAAGTTATCAATAACGGACACGGTGATATTGTTGGCGCAGCAATCCGATTGTCTGGCGATAAAGTCCTTTTTCTTGAATTTAGCGCAGGCATTACTTACGGGACAGACAGTTATCCATTGCCGTCCGGTACGGACTATGGAGTTGGAACTTATCCGGAGCAGAAACATGCTTACGACCCGAACGGATGGTGGTATGTGGATGAAAGTGGACAGAAGCATCATTCTTATGGTAACAGGGCATATATGCCGATGTATCATGCGGAAGAAGCTATAATTATTCAGATACGCCATATTGCAAAAGAAGTGTTTGGAAGATAGAACGGAGCCCGGGATTTTCTGGGCTTCTATTTTTTTGCCTTAAAACTAGACAAAAATAATCTAGTTTATTATACGATTTGCCTATGCAAAAATATGGAATCATATGGCTCGTTTTTTGTACAATTAAGATGCGAAGCATCTACCGGAAAGGTAGGTGCTTTTTTCATGCCAAAAAATAAATCATAAAAGATAATTGAACAGGCAGGGTGATTAAATGCCGAAAATATTAAAAAACCCAATATCCGAGATATACGAACGCTGGAATAAAGCGATCGAACCTGTAGTTGGTAAAGGAAATTTTTCCATGGACAGAAGCCAAACTCTTGCATCTGGAAAGAAAGCCTACGCAAGACTTTATATGTTGGGAAACGTTCTGACAGAAGGAGACCTTGAAGGCGATGAATGTGCCACGGTTCCAACTATCCAGATCGAGTGCTTTGCCACAGGTACGAATCCGCTTGCAAAAGTATATCAGATTGACGAAAAAAGTCATCAGTCCATGATTGACATGGGATTTCGTAGAACCTACGGGCCTGAACTCATGGGCAACGCTGACGATAGTATCAAACGGCTTGTTAGCCGATACACAAGAATTTACACTGGGCAGTTGCTCGGTGAATGAAAGGGGTGAGATAGAATGGATCAGATCATGAACTATGTGAAACCGGAACTTCTGGTTGTAGCTGTAGTCCTGTATTTTGTAGGCGTATTTCTCAAACAGGCTGAAACCGTAGCTGACAAATACATTCCTGGAATCCTTGGACTTCTGGGTGTGGTTATTTGTGGAATCTATGTTTTCGCTACATCTACAGTCACAGGCGGTCAGGAAGTCGCAATGGCAATCTTTACCGCAATCACACAAGGTATTCTTGTCGCAGGACTGAGCACTTATGTGAATCAGGTCATTAAACAAGTAAGCAAAGAAGAGTAGAAGGGCGGTGATCCTTTTATCTCCCGGGCACAGGGTTACGTGCCAGAGCCATTACGGCTCTTTTTTATTGCAATAATTTATAGCCGAAAGGCGGAAAGGAGCCAATATGGCATCAGGAAATATCGCAGGAATCAGTACCGTTGGTGCTCTTACCGGTTATGCAGTAGAGACGGTGGCGGGAACAAAACCGGCAAAATTTAAACAGCTTCACAGAATAAACGCTTCTGATGAAATTAATATCGACGTTGAGACTATCGATGCATCTGCTCTCGAGGATGAAATCGAGAGAACTATCGCAGGTCGTGGTTCAACCGGCGGTACGTTCAATGTAACCGTAAATGTTACGGATGAAACTATCAAAGAGTGGGAAGATCTCATATCCGCTTACAAAACAGCTCATGCAAGTGGTCTGTCTATGTGGTACGAGGAATATTACCCGGCACTTCAGAAAGCGTTCTTCACCAAAATCGAGCCGCCGACTATCATTCCAAAACCGGCAAGAGATCAGAACGGTCTTCTTACCGTTGATATGTCTCTGACTATCAATGAGTATGTCGGCCCGGATACAGCAGTTAAGCCAACTGAAGGCGAATAACAAATATATCTAACTGGGAGGAAAAGATATTATGTATAAACTTTTAAAGATTGGTAGCAAAGAGTACAAACTGGAATACAGCATTGAAGCATCTCTGTATGATGAATGCGTCAAGAGCGTAATGAACACACTTCTGGCGACAAGCGGTGGTGTGGACAAAACGCCGGAAGAAATGATTTCCGGCATGGCAAATATTCCGAGCACAGCATTAACCGTGTTTTATGCAGGACTTCTTCAGTATCATGGCGACAACCCGGATGCAGACGGTTCTGTTCCGACTCTTGCAACTGCGAAGAAACTTGCAGCACAATTCATTCAGGAACATAAGGATGATGAGCAGGGCAACTTTTACGGTATCTTTGCCATGTGTCTTGAACAGATGGAGGAAGACGGTTTTTTCAAACTGACCGGTCTGGAGACGTTCATGGACGATCTGAACGTAGCAGCCAAACCGAAGAAAACTCCGAAGAAACCGACAGATCACCAGAAAAAAGCTACAGCGAAATAATCTGGACGGAGTTATATCCGGCGGCAGTTCGCATCGGAATGAGCCGGAAAGAATTTCTCAGAAGTACCATACGTGACCTTCAAATAAGGATACGTGAGTACGAGAAAAGTAAACGTGATGAGATAGAAACTCAGGTAAAACTGATTGAATATCAGTCATGGCTTTCCGGCTTATATGTGAAATCTGCGGTAGCAAGTGCGCTTTCTGACAAAGCAAAATATCCAGATAAACCAATCACAGAAAAAACAAAGAAACCACAGATTGAAGAAAAAACAGATGTTCCGAAACGATCTGATGCTGAATTGAAGCAGGAAGAACGTTATTACGAACTCCTGATAAAAAAGGCAAATGCGAATATCGCCGAAATAGGAAATGAAAAGGGCAGGCAGGATGAATAAAAGTCTTGTCTGCCCTTATTTTTTTTGATTAAAAGGAGGTGTTTTTATGGCTGATAATACCATTGATACCCTTGATATACAAATAAACAGTAGTACCAGGAACGCTACAAAAGCATTGAGTAATCTGGCTAAAAAGTTAAAGGATGTTGACACAGCACTGGGGAACGTCAATACCGGTGGGCTTAGAAACTATGCTCGTGAAATTGGAAGAGTATCAGCAGCCTTACAGACATTAAACAAAACAAAAGTTGGCGTGCCGAACTTAGCTGGATTAACCGGTCAGCTTCGAAGCTTGTCAAAGGTTGACTTTACGACACTTGGGGAAAGCACGAGATCCTTGCAGAATCTGGCTGCCGGATTAAACTCTTTAAAAGGTGCTTCGAACATTTCAGTCCCAAAGGTTGATACAAAAAACGTCAAGTCAGCAGTAAACGCTATTCAAAAATTTCAAGAAATTGATGCTGCGAAGATGCAGCCCGCAATAACCGGTGTTGAAAAGATTGCTAATACCATGAACGCTCTTAACGGAATGAACTTCAAAGAATCCAAAATCACGAATGTTATCAATTCCTTAAGCCGACTTGCGGTAGCAGATATGAGCGGATTTGACACTTCAAAGATGGGAGAAATCATCAAAAGCATCGACAGCTTAAATGATATTGAGGATGTATCTTCCAGTGTCAACCGGTTTGTAGGTTCACTGGCGAGACTTGCTAATGCTGGAGAAAAGACTAGCCAATCTGCATCGGGCTTAAAAACCCTTGGAAAAGAATTAAGAAAAGTCGTCAATTCCATGGCAAGTACAAGGGCTGTTTCGGAATCTACGAACATGTTTGTACAGTCCATAGGACGATTGGCAAGTGCTGGCAACAAAACCGGACAGACAGCGTCGCAGCTGGCTAATCTGGCCACAGAAGTAAAGAAGTTCTTTACCGCCATGCAGGATGCTCCGCAGATCAGCGAGAATACGTTGAGAATGACTGAATCCCTCGGGCAGTTGGCGGCGGCCGGTGGAAAAGTAGGAACCGCTACGAGCACTGTGGTCAATTCCTTTAACAAGCTTTCCTCTATCGGCTCAAGACTTTCTTCGTTACTTGGTACAGTAGCAACGAAAGCAAAGAGCGGGATTGGATTTTTAGCAACCGGAATCTCTAATCTGGTCAATAGGAGCAGCGGGCTGAAAACAGCATCTTCCAATGTTGGTTCTTTCATCAAGACCATCCTTGGCTTCAAAGCGGCTTCAGCCATAATGGGCAAATTCAGCGAAGCCATGGGTGGAAAAGGAATCCTTGAGATCGGTTCTGATATCACCGAGGTTGAGAACGTTGTAGATGTTGCCTTTGGAAGTATGGCAGATCAGGCGTATAAGTTTGCATCTACAGCAACAAAGCAGTTTGGACTGTCGGAACTGGCAGCAAAAAACTATTCTGGAACCATGATGGCAATGCTGAATGCTTCTGGTGTGGCGCAGGAATCCGCTGCGAAGATGTCAACAACTCTTGCAGGATTAGCCGGAGATTTAGCATCTTTTTACAACATTGATACTGATACCGCCTTTTACAAAATCAGGGCGGGCATTTCGGGTGAAATCGAGCCTTTGAAGGCTTTGGGTATAAATATGTCAGTTGCCAACCTTCAGGCATATGCTCTGTCTCAAGGAATTACGACGGCATACAATTCCATGACGCAAGCACAGAAAACAATGTTGCGTTATAATTATTTGCTTTCAGTAACTGGAGACCAGCAAGGAGATTTCGCAAGGACAGCCGGTAGACTATGTGCCGCCTGATGTAGTAATACATCAGTGAAAATCGGGTAAAGTCGGTAAATGCTAAGTTGACTTAATACGAACATATTATATTTGCAGAGATAAGTCAATAAGTTAATACCGAGATAAGGCTATAGAATAAAAGCTATAGCACATTGTAGAGCGTAGGGATTGAACCTAGGCTCTTTTTTATTAAAGAGTTTAGAATATAATATCCCCAAGAGTATCCGACATCCTTATAGGATGAAAATGTACGCCGAACTTATAGGAAACTATAAGAACTATAGGATAAAAAGCCTATAGGATAACATTGATTGACATACGCTAACCAAATTCGCCTCCTTACTCTAAACATCCAGTCCCTTGCATCTGTCATCGGTCAGGGGTTAATCGCAGCGGTTCTTCCGGGAATCCAGGCTCTTAATGCCCTGATGTCCAAACTTATGCAGGCCGCAGAAACATTCAGAAACTTTATGTATGTTTTGATGGGCAAGAAAATCAAAGGATCCACCAGCGGAGTTGTGAATGATCTTTCCGGACTGGAAGATGCTGCCGTAGATCTAAGTGATATTGAAGGAGCCGGTAATGATGCTTCTAACGGGTTGGATAACGCTACTTCATCAGCAAAAGCATTAAAAAAAGCCCTTTCTGTTCTCCCTTTTGATGAGTTAAACCAGCTAACCGACAATACCTCAAGTGGTACTAATGGAACAACGCCAAAAAGTAAAAAGAAAAAAAGTACAACTCCGGCATCAGGACTCGTGGGTATTTCCGATCAGCTGGGAGACGCTTTGAATAATGAAGAAACCCCTATCAATAAATGGGCTAAAAAAATTCGTAAAGCATTTCTTAATCATGACTGGGAAGGCCTTGGAAAAACTATTGCTGATATGCTCAATCTTGGAATACGAAAGATTTATGATGTTATCAGCTGGAAAAATGTCGGGCCTAAGATTTCGGCATTTTGCGATGCGTTTGTACGCTCGTTTAATAGCCTGGTTGATAACATTCACTGGGATAGGTTAGGACGTACTGTTGGTGCAGGCATCAACACTCTAGTTAATACATTTGAGCTTCTGATCGGCCCGGGTGGCATTAATTTTACAAATATCGGTAACAAACTGGCAACCGGACTTCGGGGAATGATTGATGAAGTTAACTGGCCGAACCTTGGACAAGTCCTTGGCAGCGGATTCATGGTAAGTTGGAATATTCTGGACGGTTTTGTACAGAAAATGTCTAAAGAGAATAATGCCGGACTGACCGGTTGGGAGCAGTTAGGGACCGCAGTTGCCGATGCTATGAATGGAGCTTTTGGACGAATTTCTTTTCCAAAAATAGCAAATACCATCGCAACCGGACTGAATGGTGCATTCCAGACTTTATCCGCTTGGACGAAAAATTTCAACTGGGACGGATTAGTAAACAACATTTCCAGCGGAATCAACACTTTTATCGGAAAGTTCAAGTGGAAAGAGAACGGAACATCCTTAAATGCGTTCATCACCAACTTACTGGATGCTCTGGTTGATATCGCAGGCAAAACAGACTGGGAGGCTTTCGGAGAGGGTATTGGTACATTTCTTAGCCAGATAGACTGGGGAGCTCATTTAAAAAAATTAGCTACAGTATTACTGGACGTGCTGAGCGGAATCTGGAAAGGACTTGGCAGTACATCCGCGGGAAAATTCGTGGATGCTGTTATTTTTGGAATTGTTGGCTTCAAAGCATTTAGTAAAATCGCTCCGTTCGTAGATGGAATCGTGAAATTCTGTACAGGTTCGACAGTTGAGGATAAACTGTCCAAAGGTATGCAAAAGCTTCTGGGAAAAACAGTAGAATCTGCGGCAGAAAACTCCGGTTCACTGTTTGGAAGCCTTGCTGGAAAAGCCGGAACTCTTGCAACAAAACTTAGCTCTCTTGCGACAGCTATAGCACCGCTTGTTGGAACTGCTGGACTTATAGTTGGAATCGGAGCAGCTGCAACCGCTGGAGTGAAAGGACTGCAAAGCCTAATTGAAAAAATGCAGGGCGGAAATGGCATTGCTACAGAGTATGGAAATGCTATTAATACTCTCATAACACAGCTTTCAAACTCTGGTGCAATCACCGAAGACGAGGCAAGCAAGCTGTTTAAACTGTCGGAAAGTATGGAGTCTTCCGGCACATCTGCCAGTGATGCCTATGCAAAAATTGCCGAAAAGCTGGGAACTTATGGAGTAACATCCGATCAAGCACAGCAGGCTCTTGCTAGATTATCACAGCAACAGTCAATCACATCCGATTCATTATCTGGGCTTCAAACAGCAATGGACGGACTTGGAAACTCTGTGAGCAACACATCTTATAAGATTGACACTTCCAAACTTTCTTATGATGGGCTGGAAGAATCAATAAAACTTATGAGTGCACAGTTAGGACTTACATCTGACCAGTACACCGCTCTTGATACTGTTATTATGAACGGAGAAAACACTAAAGCTACAGCAAAGCAGACCTATGATAACCTTATTGCTACTTTAAAGGATATGGGAGTTAATACCCAAACAGCAGCTAAGATTATCGGGCAAGTTATGCCGGAAGCATTAGTGCAGGCGTCCAATACTGCAAATACTAGCGGAAAGTCCATGAAGAGTAGTATTTCTGGTAATGCTAAAAGTGCGGCCGAAAGTGCAAATAAAAGCCTTGATTCTATCAAGAATAAATCAGACAGTGTCCTTCCGAGCGTAGCTACAGCAGCAAGTACGGCTTTTGGAAAGGTAAACACGGAAGCAACGACCAAGTGGGGCAACTCTTCCCGTGAAGTAACCAAGAATGTTCGCCAGATGAAGATTGATGCAAGTACCGAGCTTGGCAAAATGGATACTACTGTCCGCAGTCATTTTGGAAGCCAGTATAATATTGCGTTTGGAAAGTGGAAGAATCTTGGAAGGGACATTTCTTCTTACATTCGTGGAACTATGAATACGAGTGTTGGGGGCGGTATTGATACCATAACAAATACGATCAGCCGAAATTTTGGAAACATGTATAGCATTGGACAAACTGCTATGCAAAATCTCCGAAATGGTATTGAATCTATCCATATCAATACTCCTCATATCTCTATGGATTACACTGATTGGCAAGAAGGAAGAACACATAAGTGGAGATGGAACTCTTCAGTTAATTGGTATGCCAAAGGCGGTCTTTTCAATGCGGCATCTGTGATCGGTGTCGGTGAAGCAGGAAAGGAAGCAGTCCTTCCGTTGACCAATAAACAGGCCATGAAGAGCATTGCTGACAGCATTACCGGAAACATGCCGGACGGAAGTATTGGACTGAGTAAGGAAGAAATGACACAGGCGGTAACCCAGGGCGTTGCCATGGCGATGATGAACATGAATGCCGGTGGAAGCTCATCTCCGCAGTACATTTCCAACACGATCAATCTGGACGGACGTGCTTTTGCGAAAGCTATCACAAAAGCCCAGAATGACAACAACCGGCGGAAAAACCCTAGCCCAGCGTGGTAAAAACCATTGCCATTTCTTTCTGATTGCGGTATAATGAATGAGTAACAAGTAACACCTATATCTTGTTATATTGTGCGAAAAAACAAAATATTGAGCAGACTTTTAAGATGATATTTACTTGGGTTGAAACAGTGACCCGTTTCCCGTGATACCGTCTTGGAGTCTGCTCTTTTTTGTTTCCAAGCTGGTAAAACCAACAGGCTTACCCGACGGGGGACAAGCGTAATTCCATGATACGCCTGCCTGTTGTTTTTATAAATCATGGGTCTGTGACGAAACGGCAGTCACGCATTAACGACATGGAGGTTATCTATATGAAAGGTCGAAAATTAGCTTCCCCAAAACAAATAAAATTTGCCAGAGTAATTGCTGAAGCTCTTGATATTAATATGAGCTTTAATGAAGGCGATAGTTACTATGATGTTAGTGAATTTATCAGAGAATACGAAGACGAATATAAAAAATGCAATTGGAAAAAAGCAAGTATTCGCCAAATTGATTACGCTAATGCAATCTCACGTGCTTGTTATGGATACAAAAAGTTTGATGAAAATAGTTGCTATGGTGATGTTTCTGATTTTATATCAGGGAACAAAGATGCGTATGCACGTATATTGTGGAGAGAATCCATTATAGAAAAAAATAGCGAAGATACTGTTGAATGTAGTAAAGATTTTTCGACAGAATCAATGCTGTTTTTGTGTGATAACTTATATAAAGTTCATGGCATATACGCTTTTATTGGCGAAGACAATACCATTTTGTACATTGGAAAATCAATTGATTTATCACAAAGAATCACATCATCTTATAGAGAACGAAAAAACTCGGCAAAAATTACCCGAGTAATGTTTTATGCGGTAAATAATATTGCAGATACAAATATTTTAGAAATATTACTCATAGCCGAAAATAATCCGGTTCTCAATGAAGATTGCAAAACAGAAGACTCCCCTGAACTGTTTCATAGTGGAATAGACATACTCCGGGATTTCAGCGAAATTCCACTTAACAATTCAGAAAAGGAGGTCATGTGATTATGGCAGTATTTAGAGTGCACAAAACAAAAAATTATACATTGATGAGTAATCATCATTTAAGAGATAAGAATTTAAGCCTTAAAGCAAAGGGGCTTTTGTCAGTGATGTTTTCTTTGCCGGATTCTTGGAATTATTCTATTCCGGGATTATGCGCGATCTTGAAAGAAAACGAAACAGCAGTAAAGTCAACTATAAAAGAATTAAAAGCGACAGGATATCTTGTTGTGGATAAGAAAAAACCTTGTAAAGAAGAGGGGCGATCTAAGTTTGAATACATTTATAATATTTACGAAACACCGCAGGAAGTGCCAGACAATGACATTATTCAAGAGTCGCCTCAGCAAGGTATAGAAAACCTACCCCTAGAAACTCCAGGGGTAGAACATCACCCCCATAATAAAAGAACTGATATATTAACTACTGATAAATCAATTACTGATACAGATAAAGACTTTATTTTATCAAATAAAGAGAAAAAGACTTTACCAAAGAATGGTAAAGGTTCAAAGACTTCTGCTCCTAATAATATTAATATATTAAATATAAATAATATACCCTCACGGACAACTGAGCAGAAGGAAGTGTACCGCAAGCAAAAACAGAAAAATCGTTCTGAGAAATACAGGGACGAAGATGTACCACAGATTCTGTATAATGAGTTTGATTCACTGTATGGTGAACAGGAGAATATTCTGGAAGATCATGACATTTGTCTGACCATGGCAGTTATCACTTATTACTTTGAACAGTACCGGGAGCACATGGGCGAACAGCATATAATGATTTCTGCCGAATACGCAAATCAGTTCATGGGTGTTATCATTGGCGATGATTCACCGCTTCTGAAAGCGGACGTGGAAGAAAAGGATGAGCTCCGGTTCTATCAGGACATGATAGATGAGTTCTTCAAGTCAGACCTTGGCCAACGAAACGGAAAAAGCTTTGACCGTCATATCTGGCTGTTCTTCGCTGAGGAGAATCAGAGAATCTTGTGTGAACGGGTAAAGCAGAAATGGGATAATCAAGAATACATTGACTAAACCAATCCAAAATCCGTTTGAAATACCATGAGCGATAATTTCCTCACGTAACACATAAAAATGGATTCTAGCCGATTTTATTCAATCAATTATCGAGAAAGTAGGGAAAGAAAATGGAATATGTTATGATTCTGAACGCAGTATCAGTGATCGCTTGTTCAGCGGCTATTGCCACGGCCTGTAAAGTGACAGGTTCAGCGTGGCCATTGCTGGCATTTATTTTAATCCCTAAATGGGGATACCATCATTTTGACGACAAGGAGGAAAAAAGATGAAGAAAAAATTAAAAATCATGTTACTGGCAATCCTGTGTCTGTGCTTTGCCGGAGGGGCTGCCGGATGCGCTCTGATGGACGATACTATTAATGACATCAAAGGCGATCTGGTTGGAAATGGATATACAATCCGCACCTATGATAACTACGGTCAAAAGGTCATGACCACGGTCGGCGATAAAATCAATGTTCAAGGGAATCCGATTGAGACAACCTCTTACAACAGTGATGGAACTGTGGTCAGCGGATACGAGCTGTCATCCGTGATCACAATCAATATTGACGGCAAGGAAATCCAGAGCTGCGGCGACACCTGCATATTTGAGCAAGATGGTCTGGAACCGGATGTGGATTTTGAGCAGACTGATATTTACAGTCAATCTACAGGAAAACTTTCTGACAATACTTACGTTGCCGGGATCGTAAATCAGTACAAGAATTATTTCGGAAAATCTAGAGTTGTTGTGATTAAATCTCAGCTTGGGCAACCTATTACAGCATATTCTGGTGACGAAGTATACTGGAAGATTCCCAAGAAGTTGCCGAAAATGACAAAGCTCATGATTGACGGGAAAGCCCTTTACATCCATCGGGCAAACTTCCAGATTATTGACACAGCATTGTTGAAATAAAACAGCTTAAATTCGGGCACGATTTTTTTTGAACGTAAACCTCCACGGGAACACAAAAAATGGATTCTGCGTGATTTTGCCTAATCAATTAATGCGATTCTCATTGTAGTTTCTCTTTATCAGATGTATAATTGAACTATCAATCAAAGGGAGGAAGAAGTAAATGAAAAGGTGGAAAAAGATTTCAGTGATTTTGCTGGCAATGATTATGGCACTTGCCATGGCGGTTCCGGCATCGGCGGCAACAGTTAAAATTAACAAAACGAAGGCAACCATTTGCACAGGACAGACAATGCAGCTGAAGATAGTCGGAACAAAAGCAAAACCAAAATGGTCTAGTAACTCAAGAAATGCGATTGTGAATAATGCCGGAAAAGTAACAGCAAAGGCCCGAGGAACAGCTACAATTACTGCCAAAATCGGGAAGAAGAGTTATCGGTGTTCAGTGACAGTGGAAGCACCGAGGATCAGCAGCTCAAACATTTCACTGTACAAAGGGAAAACGGCACAGCTTAAAATGCTGAATACAAAGCAGAAATACAGATGGTCTTCTTCGAACACTAAAGTTGCGACAGTTTCGTCAACCGGTAAGATTAGAGGAAAAAGTGCCGGGACTGCTTATGTTTCCGCCAGAAGTGCGTCTGGTAAAACATTTAAGTGCAAAGTCACGGTCAAGAACACACCTAGCAAACTTAAAATGCTTTTACCAAACCAAAAAGAGTGCGGAAATGCAGAGTTTTTCATTGAGTATAATTCTCAGAGAAGTACGAATGGTAAAACAGTACTTATGCAATTATATAAACAATTCCCGATGGGGTATATTAACTTTTCGGCCAGTAATGTCGATCGTGGCTTAACGACATATATCTATATTGATGGAAAACTTTGGGATCAGAACAGAGGTACTTCTGTTAGCGGCGGTGGTTCATTGGATGACTCTTATATAACAGCTGGAACACACGTTGTCGAAATGGTGCAATTTGCGAATAATAATCGTTATGGAAAAGTGAAGTCGTATCGTAGAGCGATGTACAAAGTGATTTACAAATAAAGTTATGGACCGGGGAGAAATCTCCGGTTCTTTCTTTTTACTCGAACATCATATGCTAAAATATGGAATCATATTACGTCAAAAAAGTATAATGAATAATCATAAAGCGTCTATCTTTGATAGGCGCTTTTTTCATGCATAAAATGAGGTGATTATTCAATGGCAGACGTTTTTATAAAAATTAATGGTGCAGCGATGCCTTGTCCGTCCTCTTTCACATGGGGACTTCAGGACATATCAGCGTCAGAATCCGGGCGTACTGATGACACGATCATGCATAAGAATCGTGTTGGACAGAAGAGAAAACTGGCAATCGGTTGGAACGCACCGGAATGGGAAACAGCTTGCAAAATCGTGCAGGCGGTCAACCCAGAGTACATTTCTGTTGAATATCCCGATCTCTTGTCTGGAAACAAACACGAAGTCCGAACCTTTTATGTTGGCGACCGGTCCGCTCCTTTTAAATGCTGGTGGATTGGAAATCAGCGGATGGAAGGTTTGCAATTTGATTTGATCGAACAGTAGGAGGTGAGAGATTGAGAGATATTTCAAACAGATTCAAGAATGAACAAAATAACGATAACAGGAATTATTTAAAATACGCTGACATAACGCTGACGGATGGGACAGTTATCAATCTTACCAACGCTGATTTTTGGTCAAATGGTATGAAGTTCGAGGATTCCGTGTCTGACGACAATACTTTCAATATCGGGTCCGCAAATATCAATACTTTGAACCTGTCAATCAATAACTTTGACGAAAAGTATACAGATTACGATTTCACAAATGCAGAAGTGATTTGCTATGTTGGACTTGAAGTGGAACCAACGTCCGGAGCTGAAAAAGAAATAGAAAAAATCCGAATTTGTACCATGACCGTGGTTGATACACCATATCAGGATACTACAATTATTGAACTGACATGCGAGGATAATATGCGAAAATTTGATCGTGATTATTCTGAGAGTAAGCTCAAGTATCCGGCGACACGTCGGCAAATAATCCAAGATGCCTGTAATGTGTGTGGGGTGACGTTAGATACGTTGTCCTTTGACCAAGATTCTTATCAAATCACGGCAAGACCAGATGATGAAGCATTAACTTTTCGACAAGTGATAGCATGGGTATGTCAGATCGGATGTCAATATGCCAGATGTGATAGGTATGGCAGACTGACTATAAAATGGTACGATACGGAAATTTCTGATGCGAATAGGATTGAAATTAATTCTACGAGCAAATTTACCCCCAATTTAGATGATGTAGTTATAACTGGCGTAAGGGTAACAGAATATATTGAAGCTACATCTGATGACGAAACCGCAAGTTCATACTTGTATGGAAATGAAGGATACGTCCTGGAAATCAGCGAAAATAAACTGATCCCACAGGGAACCGGTGAGACTGTAGCTGCAATGATCGGCGAAAAATGCGCTGGAATGTCGTTTCGCCCATTTGAAACGCAGTGCTTAACAGACATATCTATTGAAGCCGGGGACGCTGTTTTAATAACGGACAGAAAAGGTAATAAATATAAAAGCTTTTTAACGAATGTTGTACTACAACCCGGAGTATTCGAACAAATTTCTTGCAATGCCGAGAGCGCAGCTAGAAACAGTTCAAAACAATATTCTTTGATTACGCAAACAGTTGTTGATGCTAGAAAGTCAGTGCAAAAGGAAAAAGCGCAACGAGAGCTTGCACTTGAAGAATTTGAGAAAAGGCTTGACAAATCATCAGGGGTTTTTACCACTATCGAAACTCAAGAGGACGGAAGCAAAATTTTTTATTTGCATGATAAACCTCAATTAAGTGAATCGCAGGGAATATGGAAAATGACGGCGGAAGCCTGGGGTGTATCAAACGACGGCGGAAATACCTGGAACGGCGGAATGACCGTTGATGGAGATACGATTGTGAGAATTTTGAACGCTGTTGGTGTTAATGCTAACTGGATTAATGCCGGAGCAATCACGGTAACAGATACCGATGGAAGCATCCTCTTTTCTGTGGATATGGACACAAAATCCGTATATCTTGACGGAAGTGTACAGATTGGCGGAGGCAAGACTCTTGGCCAAACCTTTGCAGATTACCTGCAAGAAAGCAAGGACTATTCAGATGGAAAACTCTCTGATTATGCAGAAACTATAGCAGGGTCTATAGGCGATTTACAGGGACAAATAGATGGGCAAATAGAGACTTTTTATTATGGTTATGAGCCAACTCTTCAAAATATTCCTGCTTCGGATTGGACAACGACGGAAGAACGAAAAAAACATATCGGAGATTTGTTTTTTAACAAAACAACAGGATATGCATACCGCTTTATGCAAGATGGCGCTGTGTGGGGTTGGATATTAGTACAAGATACTGATATTACAAAAGCGATGCAGGCTGCACAGAATGCTCAAGATACAGCCGATCATAAAAGAAGAGTTTTTGTCACAACTCCAGAGCCTCCATACGATATTGGCGATCTGTGGTCTCAAGATGGCGGAGATATTCTTACGTGTACGACAGCTAGAGCGAAAGGCGCAAAATATGTAGAATCTGATTGGAAAAAATTAAACAAATATACAGACGATACTACAGCAGAAAAAGCACTTGAAGCAGCATCTTTGGCGAGAAACATGACTATGCAGCTGGATAATGACTATCAGGGAATACCGGTGGACTCGGATGGAAATTATTCTACATTCCCAGATTGCACCACAACAGCTACTGTGATGTACGGATCGCAAGATATTACTGACGATTGTACATATACAATCACAAAATCCGAAAACGTCCAGGGCCGCTGGAAAGATGATACTCACACTTACACCGTCACTGCATTAACTGCTGACAGTGGGTGGGTAGATATTCGTGCTGCTTATCTGAATAATCTTGTGATTTCAAAACGTTTTTCACTTGCAAAGCAATATGCCGGAAAAAATGGAATAGACGGGTTACAGGGAATTCAAGGCGAAAAAGGCGAGCAAGGAATTCCGGGCAAAGACGGCAAGGATGGAATCAATGGAGTAGATGGTAAAACATCATATTTCCACATCAAATACAGTTCTGTTGCCAATCCGACATCATCTAGCCAAATGACCGAGAGCCCGTCTACATATATTGGTACTTATGTGGACTACGAACCGAACGACAGCACTGACCCGAAGAAATACACGTGGTCAAAATTCGAAGGTTCTGACGGCAAGGACGGTATTCCTGGAACGAACGGTACAGACGGAAAGACGTATTATCTGCACATTGCCTACGCGAACAGTGCTGATGGCAGGACAGGTTTTTCTGTATCTGACGGAACTAACAAACTGTATATTGGTCAGTATACTGATACCACTAAAGAGGATTCTACCGATCCAACAAAATACACGTGGACAAAGATTAAGGGAGACCCGGGAGTGGCTGGGCGGACTTATTTCTTGCAACCCAACGCAGAACTACTCTTGATGGGAGCAGATAAAAAAATAAGTCCTGTGACTCTGACTATTAACGCATTCTATCGTGATGGACAAGAAGAAGCGAAAGCTTTACTAGGATATTGGAAAGTTGAGAAAAGCTCTGATGGTGGAAACACATATAGCGAAATAAGCACAGCTTATACAATGGCTGCAAAAACAATAAATATTGCCGTAAATACGTTTTCATTAGAGGCTCATGATATAATCCGTGTTTCTGTATATGCCGATAAAAGCAAAACGACTTTGTATGACCGACAGAGTTTTTCTGTTGCTGTCGATGTAGCAGCGCTAACACAGGAACAAATAGTTGATATTTTATCCAATAACGGAACGTGGAAAGGATTATAC
>ENA-OWZP01000042-OWZP01000042.1-human-gut-metagenome-genome-assembly--contig:-NODE-42-length-33217-cov-10.065105_pt1 | contig 33217 bp, 23 predicted proteins | sample MGYA00249258_ERZ652111 | MGnify/ENA primary metagenome ERZ652111 (study PRJEB26925, sample SAMN05826993) | human gut metagenome | biome: ENVO:2100002; feature: ENVO:00000062; material: ENVO:00002003...
TCGGAGATGTGTATAAGAGACAGCTATAAACGAAAAACATCAACCCACACCAAGAACTCCCATAGCCCAAAAACAAGAAAGAAGGAACCCCATTGAAAAAACAGACCACTGCTGCCCAGGCCGAAAACCCTCTGGGAACCGCCCCTGTAGGCAGCCTGATCGCCAAGTTCGCCATCCCCGCCATCATCAGCATGCTGGTCAGCGCACTCTACAACATCGTTGACCAGATCTTCATCGGTCAGGGCGTAGGAATGCTGGGAAATGCAGCCACAAACATCGCATTTCCTGTAACCATCATCTCCACCGCAGCCGCACTGCTCCTCGGAATCGGCAGCGCCTCCAATTACAACCTGGAAATGGGCGCAGGAAACGAAAAAAAAGCCAGCTCCATTGCAGGAACCGGACTCTCTTCCCTGGTGATCTCAGGCGGAATCTTAGCGGTCATTGTCCTCCTGTTCCTGAAACCACTGCTCCATTTTTTCGGCGGAACCGCAGACGTTATGCCCTATGCCATTGATTACATGGGAATTACCGCCGTCGGCCTGCCCTTTTATGCTTTAAGCACCGGCGGCAATCATCTGGTCCGCGCAGACCGGAGTCCCACATATTCCATGACCTGTATCCTGGCCGGCGCAATCATCAACACCATCCTAGACCCACTTTTTATCTTCGGGTTCGGCTGGGGCATCAAAGGCGCGGCCTGGGCAACGGTGATCGGTCAGGTTGTGTCCGGACTCTTAATTATTTTTTACTTTGCCAGACTTCGGAACATGTATCTGGACCGCTCCATGCTGATCCCGAAGGCCCACAACCTGTCCGCTATTTTTTCTCTGGGAATGGCATCCTGTATCAACCAGATTGCCATCGCCGCAGTGCAGATCGTCATGAACAACACCCTTCGCCATTACGGCGCACTCTCCGCTTACGGAAGTGATATCCCTATCGCCTGTGCAGGAATCATTTCCAAAGTCAACCAGGTATTTATGGCCATCTGCATCGGAATCTCCCAGGGTTCCCAGCCCATCTGGGGATTTAACTACGGTGCCGAAAAATACAGCCGTGTACGTCAGACATACCGTTATTCCGTAACCTTATGTACTGTGATTGCAACCGTATTTTTTATCTGTTTCCAGTTCTTCCCTCACCAGATCGTAAGCATCTTCGGAAACGGAAGCGACCTGTACTTTCAGTTTGCGGAAAAATATCTCCGAATCTTCATGCTGATGACTTTTGCCAACGGAATCCAGCCTATGTCTGCCGGATTTTTTACCTCCATGGGAAAAGCAAGACTCGGTGTGATCATGTCCCTCACAAGGCAGGTATTCTTCCTGTTGCCACTGATCGTCATCTTCCCCTTCCTCTTTGGAATCGATGGTGTCATGTATGCAGGACCGATTGCAGATACCTCCGCATTCGTACTGGCTGTTGTTTTTGCCAGACGTGAACTTGGAATTATGAAAGCTGCAGAACAGACCGTCTGATGTTCTGCAGCCCAATAAATACAGACATATAAAGCAGACACCACAACCTGCATACATCTGTAATATATAAAAAATGCCATGTAACCTTACTGCTTATTATATTCACAGTAAAATTACATGGCATTTTTATTTTCTCTTACGATCAGTCACCCTTCAGTACAACACGGATCTTCTTATAAATTACAAATACGATCAAAGATGTCAGTGCATATTTAAAGATATTAAACGGTACGATGATCAGCAGTGCAAAGGTAAGCAGTCCGTTTACGGAGCTGTGTACTGCGCTTCCCATCTGGATAAAGGTCTCGATCGGCATTCCAAAAGCCTTACCGTAAGCCGGAAGCAGCACAAAGGCATTGACAAAACATGCAAGGATCGCTGTCAGAACTGTTCCCACTGCCATACCTGCAACTGCATGTACTCTGCTTTTTTTGTGACGGAAACGATAGATCAGGCCGGCCGGTACCACATAGGCACATCCAAACAGGAAGTTGGCAACATCACCAACACCGGCAGTCATGGTTCCCTTGGTCACGAGATGTACGAGAATCTTCACAAGCTCGATCAGGATACCTGCCACAGGTCCCATAGCGAAGGTTCCTACCATAACCGGTACCTCGGAAAAATCAAGCTGATAAAAAGACGGTGCAAGAAAAGGGATCGGAAACTCAAGATTCATCAATACTCCTGCCACAGCACCAAGCATGGCTACCTGCGCGATGGTTCTTGTTCTGCTTCTTTCCACGGCATTCCCTCTCTGTAATATCTGTTCACTCATAACTCTCTCTCCTTCTTCAGAAATATTCAAAGAAAATTTCTACAAGAAATCTTTATGCGAAAAAAATTTCTTCACATAAAAAGCCCCGGGAGCTTCTTCCCGGGGCACTGAGCACGTTCTTCAAATACTGCGCGTTCTTCTCTCATCCAGACTTTACTGTCGGTTCCGGAATCTCACCAGATCAGCCGCCAAAGCGGGTCGCGGACTATACCGCCGGTAGGGAATCACACCCTGCCCCGAAGAAATTTTCTTTTTTATGGGTTCATTATAACGCGCTCTTTTTATAATTACAAGCCTTAATTTTTCTCTACAAAAACCGGCGCTTTCAGAAGGCCTGACGGTTTTATCTGATACTCATAGGACCAGAGGTCACCGGTTGTCCTCCATGCATTTGGTCCATACCAGTCTTCTTTCTGATCACAGTTGTGTAAGGTTCCAAAGGTATTCACACGGTTTCCAAACACCGTCAGCTCCAGCAGATGCTCTCCTTTTGGCAGCTCCCCAAGAGATACTTCATAAGGAGAAAATGCGATATATCCTGCTTCTTTTCCATCCACAGCGGCTTTTATAACCGGTGCCCGGAACAGATTGGCACGTACGTTTACTTCTCCGCCATTGCTGATAAACGGAATTTTATATGTCATATTTCCACCATAGAACGGATAGCCCTGGGCAGTAAGATCACTGAAAGCTGCCTTATGGCTCACCGCATCCAGCACCTGATCTCTTCCCACCGCTTTTACGGAAAACTCTCCCAGCAGGAACATTGCTTCAATATTCACTTTGGAATTATAAGGAATCTCCACAACCAGCTCATGTTCTCCTGCTTCCATCTGCGGAAGCGGAACTTTGCGGATACAGTGATCTACATACCATCCTTCCGCGCGGTTTTCCACAGTTTTCCCATCCAGGAATATTTTTGTTTTCTCATCATTTTCCATGGCAAGGAAAGTTCCTTCCAGCAGAGCTTCTGTATGAATATGGAAGCGCAGGGACAAAGTATGTTCGAATCCTTCCACCCTGTCATTGGTCCATGGCTGTGCAAACGCCTCCATACGAAGTGGATATCCCAGCTTCTCACGGAACTGATTGTCAATGCGGAGAATTTCTTCCTCCGACTGCCACTCCCCGCCGTCAAAAGCATATTCAGCCAGATCCAGAATACTTACATTCGGTTCACTGCGGACAATCTCCACCTGATCTGAGATCGGAAGTTCATGGATTACTGTTTTCTCTGTGCTGTCCGTTTTTTCGGACTTTGATTTTTCATCTGCAGGTTCCAGCCACAGAAGCAGACTGTCATGGTCAAACATGCTTTGCTTCAGAATAGTGTCCCCTTTATGGTACTTTGCTTTCACCGGATAAATTTCGCCGGTCATTGCATCATATACGGTCACATTCCATGTTCCACGGATACGGATACGGAGTTTTTCCTCTCTTGGAAGATCCTGATTTTTCTTACGTTCCTGCAGCTCGTTGATAATAATGCATGCATCGGAAACTTTTTCCGTGCGGTTTACATGGCAGAGAAACAGCCATCTGTTTTTGCCTTCTTCCCTCATCTGATAAATCAGATTCGTGGAAGGTTTTCCGTCGGCCTCCAGAACCTCTATATCTCTTGCATCCTTTACTGCCTCCAGAAGACGGTATTTGCTGAATGCTACAGTCTCGCATTTTTCTGCCAGTTTTGCGCCACGGTCAGAAAGATAGGCATCCGCATATTTTGGAAGCTGTCCCGCAAAGATTACACGGCCGCCTCTGGCCTTGAATTTTTCCAGAATTTCCAGTGTGGAATTTCGAAGCGTCAGACAGTTGGGAACAAGAACCGTATTGTATTTCATAGCACCGACTTTCAGAAGGTTTTCATCCTCCTGACCCTGATTCAGATCCGGAAGCAGAGACTCTGATATAAAATCAAAATCAACCGTTCCATACAAAAGCCAGTTAATCAGCTGAATAAAGTTTTCATCCATCTCCTCACGGATCGGCGCTGTCTGTTCCTTTGGTCCCCAGAAAAGCCAGTAAGACTCTACCGGATGGATCACTGCCAGCTTCACATGTGGCACACCTCTTGTGAGGGCTGTATTGACTCTTGCAAAATAATTTTCCACAAGGGGATATTCTTTATACCACGGCGACTGGTAGCTGATAGAAGCCGGGTAATCACGTTTTGCCTCACCTGCCATGGAAGTCCAGGTCAGATGTGGTACACGGACTGTTACTCCCAGAGCTGCCTGCCAGTCCCCCTGAAGCTTATGGCCCCGGAAATCAAAATCCCAGTTTGTAACACCATAAAGCTCGCTTGTCATTCCTTCTCTTCCAAACTGGTGCACCGCGCTCTCCGCCTGTTTTGCGGTGGAAAGTTCTCTTCTGTCACAGAGCATGTCAATTCCCGGAATTTCAAAGGAACGGTAGGAGCGCATAGCTTCCCCAAGGGCCGCTGTCTGTGTTTCCAGAGTCGGCTCTTCCATCATATGTCCGGTCAGGGCAATGCCATGTTCCTTACACCAGTTTCCCACCGTATCCGCAAAAGCATCTACAAAACGCTCCGCAATGTGATCATGATATTCATAACGGATTCTGGAAACCGCTTCTCCCGGAAGCTCCCAGAACAGCTCCGGAAGATGCTTAAGAAGGCTGTGTCCATATGCAGTCTGGAAAGTTTCTTCCAGATCATCGGTATATGGAATGGTCACATCCATCCGCTCATCTGCAAAATCCAGGCACTGTTTATGGGAAAACTGTGGCTCGTCTGTAAAAATAGCAGGAATGGTTTTCCCAAACTCCTCTCCCAGATTTTCATAATACTTCTCATGAGTTACCTGGATAAAACGTTTTACCGCCTCTTTATCCAAAGTGTTCAGATATGCCTCATTGTTAAACCAGGGATTGTCCCCGGATACTTCAAGATAGGCAAACCATTCCTGAAATCCCTCTTTCAGCGGTGCATCCTCATCGATCTTTTCATACTCTGCAAGGTAACCATCCTCCAGCCGTACCTGATATCTTCCAAGGAATGTGCGCTCATTGCTTCGGATCGCCTGTCCGGAAGAACGAAGTTCACTGTTTCCGATTTCCTTTCCATCCTGGCACTCCGGAGTAAAAAGCAGAAAACGGATTCTGTATTTGTGGTCTCTTGTTACCAGCCCGCCGCCTGCTCCGGATGGCCAGCGGTCTTCATCATACAGCCAGGTCAGCATATCTTTTTCCCGGCTTTTTTTCCAGGAATATTTCACCAGATTCAGAAACTCTTCGCCCATGTAAGGATTGTCCATTCCTGTACGGCAGTGGATATGTCCGCCGCCCATGCCCATCGCTTTCAGGGCATCCAGCGTATTGTCAATCTCGGCTTCTGTCATCTTACAGTTCCATGCCCAGAACGGAGCCGCCCGGTACTCGCTTCCCGGATTTTGAAATTTTTCTTTTGTCAGTTTTTCCCCATTGTGATACAACATACCTTCATCCTCCATTTTTTATATGATCTCAAGATTTTCTTTCTCCACATATTCCGATGGCCTTACACCGGTGTAGGAATAAAAGATCCTGCTGAAATAAAACTGGTCTTTGTATCCCACTTTTTCTGCCACATCTTTCACATACATCTTCTCTTCTCTGAGAAGAAGTTTTTTCGCCTTCTCCATGCGAAGCGACGTCAGATAAGTATTAAAGGACGCATCTTCATATTTTCGGAAAAGCCTGCTCAAATATGTCTGCGAAACTCCTACGGCCTTGCTTACGCTGTGCAGAGACAACTGCTCCGCCATATGTTTACGGATGTACTCTTTCACACTTTCAAAATATTCTTCCGTATCTGTTTTCTGTGTGGATGCCGGATCTTCTTTTACATCCTTGAAAAAGATATCGGAAATTCCGGTGCAAAGCTGCTCCACATTTTCTGCGGTGGAAAAAATATCATCCATAAGAAATTCCGATTCCCGGTAATCCCGGTTTCCTGCATCGTAACGCTGAAGCAGATAACCAATCTGTCGCACACGCCCTTCAATCCACAGCTGAGGCCGTTCCTCCTGCACCCATCTGTGAATCAGCAATTCCGTATCCTTCTGAAGCCGGTCGTACTTCTGTTTACCCGCCAGATATTCCAGTTCTTCCAGATATTCATAATCCTTTCCCGGTCTTCCGCCTGGATTCGCCGACGAAGTTTCCTCCAGAATCAATGTCTGATTTTTCCCGAGGATAATGGAAGAATCCAGCTTCCGGTAAAGCTCACGCACCATTTCTCCAATCTGTGCTGCAGGAACAGATTTCTGCCGGATAACAGACGTTACATATGCGGCTTCCGGCTGTTCTTTCCCAATACGCCTCCGTATCATCTGCTCATAATCTTCATCACTGACCAGTTCTCCCGGACAGAGATACAACGTCTCCTGGGTATCACGTCCATACGCAATCATCATCTCATTGATGTCTGAAAAGACTTCCTTTTTTCCCCGTTCCCCATAACGGCTGGGAAGCCCGTTCAGTCTTACAATGGCCCCGTAATAACATTCTGACTGAAAATATCTCCGCAGTGTTTTTTCATCTACGGGAATCTCATTTACCATTTTGTGCATCAGTGTGTTTCGTTCTTTATAATATTTCTGCCTCAGCTTTTCCTCTATTCTGGTAATCAGTTTGGAAAATTCCGAAGGCACGATCGGTTTCAGGATATAATCACACACCCCAAATGCGATAGCCTGTTTGGCATATTCGAATTCCTGATATCCACTGACAATGACACTGATCACTTCCGGATAACGCTTTTTTGTTTCTTCCACAAGCTTCAGGCCATTCATCACCGGCATCTGAATATCTGTAATCAGGACATCCGGTTCTCCTTTTTCTTCCATCAGCTCCAGCGCTTCTTCTCCGTCATAGGCGGTTCCCATAATCTCAAAATCACTGTATTTTCTTTTTATGATGTTGACGATAAGACTGGCTGCCATAGGCTCGTCATCAACGACCATCACCTGATACATCGGTTCCTTCCTCCTTTTCCGATACTCCTATGATGACACTTAATCCTTCTTCCATGTTGCGTATCCGGAATACCGCTTTTCCATTGTACAGAAGAAACATTCTTGCATAGGTGTTTGCCAGCCCCATTCCGCCGATTTCCATCTCTATACTGCTTCCCCTGGACATAATCTTTTCCCGGATTTTTCTCATTTTTTCGTTTAATTCTTCACGTACTTCTTCTGTTGCCCCCTGTCCGTTATCCCGGACTTCAAAGTACCAGCCGGTTTCATCACGCCAGCCCTTTACCTGAATTTTCATAATGTTTTTGCTGTTCTGATATCCATGCTGCACACTGTTTTCTACCAGCTGCTGCAGCACAATCTTCGGAAGTATTTCCTGTTTTATGGAGTCTTCACACTGAACTTCCACTTCCAGACGATGTTCGTATCTGGATTTCAGAAGGAAAATATACCTCTCCAGATATTCAATCTCTTTTTCCACTGTGGCGTACCGTTCCTTCGTACTTGTGGAATACCGTAACATTGCTGCCAGACATCCGCAGATTTCACAGATTTCCTCATCTCCGTCCATCACACCTCTGCTGGAGATCACATTCAGCACATTATAGAGAAAATGCGGATTGACCTGGGCCTGCAGGGTATCAAACTGGGCCTGCAGCTGCAGAAGGGACATGCGTTTTTCTTTTACAATAGATTCATTCAGACGCCGCATCAGATTCTGATATGCGATTCCTACTGCCTGCACTTCATCGTCCGTAGCCGGAACTTTCAGTTCTGCATCCAGATTTTCAATGCCTGTATTTTCCATCTGGTCTTTCAGTGCTGTCAGTGGCCTGGAAAGTTTGCTTGCAATAAAGATCACCACACCCATGGAGATCACAAAACATCCCACAGCCATTCCAAGAGCAATCATCAGTGCATCTTTCATACCTGCAACAATTTCTGTTTTTTCTTCCAGTGCCACAACACGGATTCCGTAATTCCCGGACACTTCCGATGCGGAAGTCCACATACTGGCATCGGAAGAAACTGTTATGGAATCCATTTTGGTTACTGCAGGATGTTTCTTGATATAGCGTACCAGTTCATCCGGCAGCCCCTCGGACCGATACAAAACATGACCACCCGGAAGAAATGCCACTACTTTGATGTCACTGTCCGGAACCTCGAAAATATCTTTCAGCTCCTCTGTTGCATACTGAACTTCAATATATCCAAAATCGCCTCCCTGAACTTTTCTCGCCAGGGAAAAAACTTCTTCGCTTTCCCGGATCCCCCATCCGTCCATATGCGGTGCCACCAGAATCGGTTTTCCATGCCTCCTTGCCGCAGAATCCAGCCAGTCAATGGTGGTCGTATTTCGAGCTTTGTTGGTGATCTTGGAACCGGTATTGGTACTGGATGCCACATCCCCGAACTCGTTAAAAATAATAACTCTGTAAAAATTGCTGTTGATATAATACATGGAAATTCCGGAATTCAGGGTATCCAGAAGCTCATTACGTTCAATGGTCTTGCTGTAGGTACTGCTTCCATAATACTTCGGAAGTGTTTTCATGGCGTTTAGCATATCCGGATCTGACAGAATATAATCCGTCACATGTTTCATGGAATCTACAGTAAAATCAACATTCGCAGCTGTCTGCCTGGAATAAAATTTCAGGCTTTGAGCTGCCTTTTCTGACAGTCTCCGGGAATTAAAGTTATAGCTGACTACTCCCAGGATTGCCGATATAAAAAATATTACAATGGAAAAACCAAAGATCAGTTTTGTACGGAATTTCATAAAAACACCTCACATCTTTTATTGAAAAACTGTATATAGCAACAAACAGATACCCCGCCTGTACAGCAGAGTATCTGTTTTTCTCAGTTGCACAGCATTTTAAATCATACCATACAATTCTGATCTTGCATATTTGGTAACCTTTTTTTGCATCAGCCTTTGACAGCTCCGGCTACCATACCATCTACGATCTTCTTGTTGAAGAACAGGAAGAGGATCAGCATCGGGATAGTGATTATCAGTACATCTGCAAACAGCAGGTTATAAGAACTGGAGTATCTGCCCATAAAGTTATAAAGAGTAAGCTGAACTGTTACATTATCATTTCCCGGAAGGAAGTACAGCGGGTTAGTAAAATCGTTGAAAATTGTTACCGCATTCAGGATGATAATTGTGGATGTAACCGGTTTCAGAAGAGGGAAAATAATCTTTACAAACAGATTGCTTCTTGTACATCCGTCGATGTATCCTGCCTCCTCAAGCTCTACAGGAATTGTATTCATAAAACCTTTGTAAAGCATGATGGTAAACGGAATCTGAAGTGCTGTCTCAACCATGATCATACCAAACATGGTTTTGTAAATGTGAAGTCCCTGCATAATCCAGATTGTAGGAAGGATTGCAGGAGGAATCATAAGACCTGTCATAACAAGTGTATCCACGATCTTTACAGGTCTGTCAGATCTTCTCTGAAGAACATAGCCTGCCATGGATCCTACAATGATAAGCACGATCAGGGATCCTATCGTAAGGATAATACTGTTCTTAAATGCTGTGATGATCTGATAATTATTTGCGGAAAATACTTCTTTGAAGTTGCTCCACATCCACTCAGTCGGAAGGGAAAGTCTCAGAAGGTTTGCTTCTTTTCTGTCCTTCAGTGCATTGATCAGCATGAAGAGAAACGGTACTGCAAAAATGAGAATACCGAAAACACATCCAAGGATGTCTCCTAATAAGGTAAGTCTTTTCTGTTTTTTCATTTTAGTTGTACACCTCCCTGCTGTTAAGGAATTTCTGAAGCGGGAATGCGATGATCGCAATTACCGCAAACATGATAACGTTTCCTGCTGTAGACAGACCGAAGAATCCTGCTGCGTACTGTTTGTAAACAACGGATGCAAGTACGTCTGTTGCAAATCCAGGACCACCCTTTGTCATAGCCCAGATCAGGTCAAAGCAGCGAAGTCCGCCGATCAGGGAAAGTGTGATAATGGTATTTGTTGAAGAACGAACCAGTGGCATTACGATGTTTCGAATAGTCTGCCAACGGGTTGCACCGTCGATAGAAGCAGCTTCATAATAGCTGGAATCAATAGATGTGATACCGGCAATAAAGATTACTGTGGAAATACTGACACCTTTCCATACATCAACCGCAATTACGGAAAACAGGGCAAGATGTGTATCACCCAGCCAGTTAGGTCCGGAAATTCCAATAGCTGCAAGAACTGTGTTGAAAAGACCCTTGCTCGGATGCATCAGTGCCTTAAAAATAATACCGATTGCTACTGCACTGACAAGGTTTGGGAAAAACACAAGAGATCTTAAGAAATCTTTTGTCTTGATCTTACTTGTCAGGAACAATGCGATAAAGAATGCAATGATTACCTTCAGTCCACTTGTAAGGACTGCATAGATCAACGTATTTTTTACAGATATACTTAAGGAGTTTTCACTGAAGAATGTTTTATAGTTATCAAGGCCGCAGAATGTAAATGATTTCAGATCCCATACAGTTAAGCTGAAAAACAGTGATGTCACCATCGGGATGATGAAGAAGATCACAAAAATCAGTACTGCCGGAAGAAGAAACCATAAACTGTATATTTTCTTTTTGTTCATGCTTCATTTCCTTTCCGATTTCCAGATGTCTGGCTGACATTAAAGCCGGCCGCCTGAAACACAGGCGGCCGACATACATTTACTTATTTCCAGTCAAGTCCAAGCTGTGTTGCCTGTTTCTTGCAGTCCTCATCGTAAGCCTTTGCAGCTTCCTCTGCTGTAGACTGTCCTGTTGCAACCTCAGAGCAGATATACTCGCAGTTTGTTCCTTTTACAGATGTCTGGAACTCCATTGCAACATTTGTTTTTCCTGTGTCAAAGTATTTCTCCTGAGCCTCTTTAACTCCGTCATATGCGTCATCCGGAAGCTCATATCCTTTGATACAATATGGGCCGTCTGGTTTCTGTGCTTCTGTGAAAGCGTCAAGTGCCTCATCAGATGTATAGAACTCCATAAATCTTAAGATATCATCTTTTTTGTCGCTGTTAGCGTTTCCATAAATAGCTGTTGGCTCCCAAACTGTAAGGCCATGGTTGTCAGCGTCATCTCCCGGAACACCCATAACACCGATTTTGTTTACATCGTCTCCGTAGAGCTCATAGATGCTGGAAAGTGCCTGGGAAAGAATGAACCAGTGAGCACCCTCGCCGTTTACAAGCTTATCGCATGCATCTGCGTATGTAGTTGCTGTGTAATCCTCGTTAAAATATGGCTGAAGGTCAGCGAGTTTCTGGAAGCTCTTAAGGCCAGCCTCTGTTGTAGCATATTTAGCTTCACCAGCTTCGAATTTCTCTGAGAAATCCGGCTCTGCTGCAAGTACATTGTAGTGATCTCCAAGGTATGGAACCTGAATTGTCCAGGAATCTCCAAGAGATCCGATAACTGCTGTCTCACCAGCCTCTTTCAGAGTATCACAGTTCTTGAGGAAATCTTCCCATGTGTCCGGAACCTCAAGGTCATACTGCTCATAAAGATCTTTGTTGTAAAGGATACATCCAAGGTTTGTAGCGGTAAGCGGTACACCGTATACTGCGGAATCAGAACCTGCGCTTACTGCTGATGCGAATGTATCGTCAAGGCGGCTAGCCCACTCCTCACCGGAAATGTCGATGAAGTTGCTCTCCGGGTCAAGCTCGTTGAGCTTAGCACCTGAGTTGTATCCGCAAAGATCTGTCATCTCGCCGGATGCAAGTCTTGTTTTTACCTGGTTATCTCCGTCACCACCTGATGCACGAAGCTCTGTCTCGATGTGGATACCTGTCTCTTTCTCGCAGAGATCAAATACTGCCTGATATCCGGCAGATGCTGTATCCGGGTCGATCAGGAATGTAAGAGTAGCCTCTTTGTACTCCCATTTGCTGTCGGAATCTTTGTCATCAGCTGCAAGTACGCTTGTTGCGCCTGCAAGTGTTGTTCCCATCATTGCTGCACAGAGCAGAACACTGAGCATCTTTCTTTTCATGTTTCGTCCTCCTTTAATTTCGACGTTCCTCATTACTTGATGATGCTATTTTAACAATTTGGACACAAAAAATACATGGATTATCCAATCCTTCCACATGGATTATTGAGCACTTTGTATATGGAATATGTACTTTTTTCGTCATGTGGATGACATTTTGCATGGATATTTCTGTTTTGTACATGGAAAAAGAGCCGCCCTGTTGTGCTATTTTACCACAGACAGGTACGGCTCTGATAATCCAGTTTCTTCCATATTATAATGATATAAACTTAAAGAATATCGATATGCTCTCCGGCAAGTGCTTTATTCATGCTTCGTACCGCACAGAATTTACCACACATGGAGCAGGTATCCTCATGTTCCGGTTTACGGTCATTCCAGATACGTTTAGCTGTTTCCGGATCCATAGCGCATTCCCACTGCGCTTCCCAGTCAAGCTTTCTTCTGGCATCTGCCATCTTATCGTCGATCTCACGGGCTCCGCGGACACCTTTTGCAATGTCTGCCGCATGTGCAGCAATCTTGGAAGCCATGATTCCCTGTTTCACGTCTTCAAGGTTCGGAAGTGCAAGATGCTCTGCCGGTGTTACATAGCAGAGGAATGCAGCTCCGGACATAGCTGCTACTGCGCCGCCGATTGCAGATGTGATATGGTCATATCCCGGTGCAACGTCTGTTACGATAGGTCCTAATACATAGAACGGTGCACCCTGGCAGATGGACTGCTGCACTTTCATGTTTGCTTCTACCTGATCAAGCGGAACGTGTCCTGGTCCCTCGACCATAACCTGGACGTCTTTTTCCCATGCACGTTTGGTCAGCTCCCCAAGGCGTACCAGCTCCTCGATCTGACATACATCTGTTGCATCAGCCAGGCATCCCGGACGGCATGCATCTCCAAGGGAGATGGTTACATCATACTCACGGCAGATGTCAAGAATCTCATCATAATATTCATAGAACGGGTTCTCCTCGCCCGTCATGCACATCCATGCAAAAACAAGGGATCCTCCTCTGGAAACGATGTTCATTTTTCTCTTATGGTTGCGGATCTGGTCGATAGTTTTTCTGGTGATTCCGCAGTGAAGCGTTACGAAATCTACGCCATCCTGTGCGTGAAGTCTTACTACATCGATGAAATCCTTGGCTGTCAATGTGTCAAGGTCTCTCTGATAGTGGATAACGGAGTCATAAACCGGAACCGTTCCGATCATTGCCGGACACTCGCTTGTCAGTTTGCGGCGGAATGGAATGGTGTTTCCGTGGGAGGACAGATCCATAATGGCATGTGCGCCCATGTTTACAGCTTCCATAACTTTCTGCATTTCCACATCGTAATCCTTGCAGTCTCTGGATACACCGAGATTTACATTGATCTTGGTGCGGAGCATGGAACCTACACCTTCCGGATCAATACATTTATGATTTTTATTTGCACAGATAACGACTTTACCGGATGCTACCAGTGGAAGAAGTTCCTCTGTTGTCATTCTCTCTTTTTTGGCTACAACTTCAAGTTCAGGTGTGATGATGCCTTTACGGGCAGCTTCCATCTGTGTACTATAATTTCTCATGTAAAAAAATCTCCTTTCGTGTCAACATCTAATGTCTGATTTTGGAAAATACACAAAAAACCGGCTGTCGCAACGCGTATGCATTACAACAGCCGGCTCTTAATCTTTCGTACTTAAATGAAAATCCTGTGTACTTCAAAATGTCTTCTGTACTCTCTGATCTTCTGTATCTTTAAGAATCCTTCGTGCATATGTCCCTACGTTGGCATTATCCAAATCAGGTTATGGGTCAAGACATTTACAGTCTACTCTCAGCTCGCTTCAGCGGGCCCCCCTGTTTTCATATGTTGGGGACTTTTGTCGTCCATGAGATTATTATAGTATAACAGAAAAAATTTGTAAACCGCATTTCTGCATTTTATGACTTTTTCTTTCGACAAAACCTGAACTGTGTTGATTTTTCTTATGCTCTCTCCCCACAGTCCGCCATACATGTACAGATCGTTTCTTTATGATTTCTGCAATTGAATCTTTTACCCTGATGTGCCAGAAAGGCCAGCAGTTTTCGAAAATATTTCCGGCGCTTTTCTTTTTTCTTCCGTTCCTTTTCAAACTGAGTTTCAAATCCCTGATTGATTATTGCTCCGATCATGGAATATGTATCATCATATTTCATACTGCTCTCCTCCTTTTTATTCTGCATGGATGTTTTTTATTTGCCTACATCATAGCGGAATGTCGGAGTTTCTTCCATGGTCTGAAATAATCAATTTAATTGACTTTATTTATTCTTTCTTCTGTACTGACTCGGTGTGTCGTTGTGCAGCTGCCGAAAAGCACGGATGAAGCTTTCCGGATTTCTGTATCCTACTTTGTCACTGATATCTTCTACACTTAGCTGGCTGTAGAGAAGAAGCTGCTCTCCCTGCTGCAGTCGAATCTCTGTAAGAAGATTGGAAAATGTTTTTCCAGTAATGGATTTGATCAGCTTCGAACAGTATGGCACGGAGAAATGGAATTCCTCCGCAAGTTTATTTAAAGTCACTGTGCTGCAGTTTCCTATCATATAAGCAAGCATTTCAGATTCCTGCTGTGTCCGGTCTCTTCTGCTATCCGGAATACTCACATTGTTTCCGTGGCGTCTCGTCAGCTCCACAAAAAACAGTGTAAGAATGCTGCAGATAATCCTGTCCGAAAAACTGTCACCTGTTTTCTGCTCTCTGTACATATCCAGAATGTAATTGCGGATAACCGTATCATTCTTCGTATGAAAAAGAAGGTAGCGAATTTTTTCCCGGAAATACAGATTCCCCACAAAAAAACTGGAAATCTGGGTTTTATCACGGACTGTATTATAGAAGATGTCCATGAATGTACTGCGGCGGATCAGAATATTCAGAATGATGCTGTCATCCTCCACCGCCAGAATTCCGTGTCTGACATTCGGAGCAATCAGACACAGATCTCCGGCTGTCAGTTTCTCCGTGGAATCCTGAAAAAAATTATTGCAGTTTCCGGACAGTACATATATCATCTCAAAAAAATCATGTTCATGATAAAACAGTGGAAAATATCTGGGATGTTTTACCAGGCTTACATTATATCCCGTTGGAATAAACATATCTTCTCTGGAATATTCATTTATCTTTTCCGGATGGACTGCCCATTCCACATCTTTTTCAAATTCGCAATGACCGGAATGACGTTCCTCGAATTTTGCAATATTCTCCGGAGTTTTTTCCATAAAATAATATTCCCGGTGAATCTTCTCATCATATTTCCATGTGTTCAGTTTCCGGACCAGATCTTTATACTCTGTTTTTTCTCGTTCCATATCTAAGCTTCCATTTTCCTCGGAATACCACCTGATTACTGTGCCGGCTATTTTCCATGCGTACTGCTTAATTCATCTCTTCGGTTTTCCAGCAGTTTTTCATTTGCTTTTTCATACTCGTTGAATTCTGCGGTAATCTGATCATCTGTTTTGGACGCATCCGGGTGATACCAGCTTTTTGCCTGGAAATAAGACGCAATCTCTGCAGTCTGGAATGCTCTTCCGTGGCGGGCAAAGATTTCGTTGATTGCATTCTGGATATCATCCAGGCTTAACCCTGCAATTTCATCTGCGCTGAGATATCTGACATTAACATCCGGCAGTATGTATTCTGAGGAATCTGATGTGGAACTGCTCTGCTCTGTAGAAGTGCCTCCACCTGAAAATTCCTCAATATTCTCCGGTATTTCTCCTGTTTTATCTTCCACCGTACAGGTAAATCCATCCTGAATATCTTCGGAAGGATCTGCCATCCACTGATTGAGACCTGAAGGTGAGCAAGCCGTACCTTTCGTCATCCGTAAAATCGGATACAATTCAGAATTGGCGTCTACCGTCATATTTTCAAAGAAAACTCTCGGACTTGCAAAGCCAAGAGAACAGAATTTATCAATGGAATCTCCGGCTTCTCCCTCAAAATTTTCCCAGAACATATCAATGGGCGATCCGCTGAAATAAAGGCTGTCCGTCTCATCAATCGGATTTAAATTTCCATCTTCCAGCCGAACTCCTTTAAAAAACCATTCCTGTCCTGTTGCGATCACGCCTTCATCGTATGCTTCGTAATAAAATTCATAACTTCCCTTATACTTCCGGAAGAAAACAGAATCCTCTTCTTTTACACATCTTTCATCAAGACTGCTGTAATCGAACTCCTGATACTCCGAAGCGCTGACGATTTCCTGATCCGAAGTAATCTCCCAGGATTCTCCTGATTTTCTCAGCATCTGAAAATGCACTCTGCCATCATAGATAACGGCAAAAATTTCCGGGCTGCCATCCCCGTCAAAATCTTTCGGAAATGCCGCCAGGATTCCGCTGTCTGTATCCGGAACCAGACCGGAACTGTTATCTTCGTTTCTGTGAAGACTGCGAACATAACTCTGATTTCCCATATATCCCAGTCCGCTTATCTGAGATACCACATTGACTGCATCGGAAGCATTATTAACAACCGGCGAAATTCCGGAATCTGCTTGCTGCTTTTCTGCTGATACTGTACTTCCCGGAATGACAGATAAACACATTCCTGCAGACAGCGCTGCAATGATATATTTCTTTTTTCTCATACTTTCCCTCCCTGTTAGACATTCAGGATATCCATCCGCTTTGTACTGCCTGCTGGTACAGATCATCCATTCTGTCCATTTCCATATCGTTGGCATTTGAAGACAGCTGTTCCTGATAGAGTTCTTTTGCCTTCTTATAATATTCCTGAAATTTGCTGTAGTCTCTTGTATCTTCTGCTTTTTTCCCCTGGACTGCTACTTCCAGAAAAGCCAGGTTTTTGTAAGTGCGGTAGTCTTCTCCGTAAGTTTTCAGCATTTCCTGAAGTTTTTCCTGTGCATTGGCATAGTCATCCATATTCTGGTAAAGAACTGCAATATTACATGCCGTATCGTAGTCTCCCATTCCACGGGATTCAATCTGGTCAAAAATCTCCAGTGCGCTCTGATAATAACCGGAATCTCCGGTGTCTGCGCCAAGATCACTGTATACCTGTGCCAGTTCTTCCAGTATTCCGATGTTATTTTCTGACGGAAGTTCTTTCCTTGCCTTTTCCAGGAACTGTGCCTGCTGTTTTTTGCTGTCAATGCTGTCGTTCTGCTTATCCATGCATTTTACAGCCATGATATAAGAACGCATCTGAATATAGGAATCTCTGCTGTTCTCGGCACAGTCCCTGAAAATTTCTTCCGCGCTGCTGTAATCTCCGGTATTGTACTGGATTTCTCCTTTTACATAAGAAACATCCGCAGTGCTGAGGCCTTTGTCCGCTGCTTCATTCAGAAGTTCTTCTGCCTTGTTTGTGTTTCCACAGTAAGCTTCCGCAATGGCATAATCACGGTAATAACTTCCATTTTCGGAATTAATGCGGATGGCCGATTCATATGCATTGGATGCGTTTTCATACTCTTCAAGCTGAGAGTAGGAATCTCCCAGAAGATAATAGACACTGTCCAGAGAAATATCCCGTTTTATTTTTGAATCAGCCAGAATGGTATCATTGATATATTTAACACAGTCCCTGTATTTCTTTTCACGGTTAAGAGCCTCTGCTTTATCCAGATAAACGTCTGCTTTGTCCGGATAAATCCGGATTGCCTTCTGATACCAGGTATCCAGATCTTCATAATTGCCATCGCTGATGCTCTCTTCCATTTTTGAGACTGCTTCTTTATAATCTGCCTGTCTTTTTTTATCGATCTGATGATATCCGACCAGAAGAACCGCTGTACCCATAACTAAGCAGCCTGCTATAATTCCTGCAATCATGTGTGTTTTTTTCGGCCCGGTGTTATCTTCAGTCAGCTTATTCAGATCCGCATAGAGCTCTTCTGCACGCTGATATCTTTTTTCAGGGTCTGGTTCCAGGCATTTCATCACAATCGCAGCCAGTGTCTTGTCTGTTTCCGGCTTTAATTCCAGTAATGGCCGTACACGTCCGTTCTGGTCCATACCAGGCTTGCTTCCTGTAATAAGGTGATAGATTGTCGCTCCCAGGCTGTATATATCCGCTCTTCTGTCAATTTTTTTCCAGCGGAAACGATCCGTTTCACGTTCATTATACCGGATTGCCGCGATCTGCTCCGGCGGCGCATACCCCGGAGTATATCCGGTTACATACGCAGCTCCGCCTCCAAGACTGAAGGAAATATTAAAATCAATGAGACAGATATTTCCATTCGGCATCAGCATAATATTTCCGGGCTTCAGGTCGCTGTGAATCACCGCCGGATTCTGATTATGAAGATATGCCAGGGTTGCTGCAATCTGTTTCATCCAGATAATAATAGAACGTTCCGGAAATACGGTTCCTGCATCCAGGTACTGCTTGAAAGATTTTCCGGGAATAAATTCCATAACCGTATAAACACTGCCATTATCTTCCACAAAGTTGAATACCTGCGGGAGGCAGGTGTGTTTCAGATTTTTAAGCACGTCTACCTCTGTCCTGGTATTCATCAGATCCTGGATATCTGTATTGACTTTTTTCAGAACTACATATTTATTCAGGTTTCTGTGATACGCCTTATATACCGTACCACCGTTTCCGGCTCCGATTTTTTCTATGATCTCGTATGTATTGTCGATATATTTCTGCATTTTCTGGCAACCGTCCTATTTGCTTTTTGCTGTGAGAGTTCCGCTTCCTGCCGGCATTTTTACAGTCAGAACCGCCAGATCAGTACAACCCTCTGCACCGGACAATCCATCTCCAAGAGGATCCGGAATATCGCTGAGATCCTGATATGGATTTTCTGCATATCCACGTGCCTGCAATGCTTCTGCATTACTGCTATTCCAGCTTCCTGTAAGACCGGATGGCTGCAGGCTGGAAGCCAGACTATCCTGTCCCTGTCCGTTTGTAACGGAACCGGAAGCGCACAGCGTTACACTGTCATCTGCTTCTACCTGATAAACTTCAACAGCAGTTACTGCCTCCGGTGTTTCTTCGCCGGAATCATATCCGTAACACCAGGTTGCAAAACCGATTTCAATTTTTCCCTGATAATTCATAAGGAAACAGTCCTGTGTATTTCCATAGGACAGGCTTTCCATCGGGGTTTTCATTCCTGTTGATGTCATCTGGGAAGTCTTTAATTCCACGGTTCCGTTTTCTTCCTTATAAATTCGGAAACCCAGACTTCCGCTCTTTACCTCCACTACAAGAAGTTCTTCTGCTCCGTCTCCGTCCAGGTCTCCCCTTGTTTCTGCCAGACGTCCGGTCAGAGCGGAAGCAGATGTCTCCCCGTATGTAAATGGAATCTGTGTATCTGCCCAGCTGACAGGTGGAAGTTCTTTCGCAAGTGTATTTTTTACATAATCTTCCAGAAGATCTCCGGTGCCAGAAGGTGTTTCGGCTGTCTCTGATGTACCTTCTGTTCCGGATGTTTCATCGGTTCCTGATGTTTCATCAGTTCCAGATGTTTCGGAATCTTCGCCGGTTTCTTCTGTTCCGGATGTGTTCGTATCTTCTCCATCTTCCCTTGCCACCGGAATTCCGTCGACTTCGGTGTCCCCGGCATTATCGCCTGTGTACGTATTTTCTCCCGGATCTGGTGTTTCCTCTGCGTCATCTCCTGTCTCCGGTGTTTCGGTTACGGTTGGTTCTTCTGACGGATCTTCTGTCGGATTCGGTTCACCGGTTATGATCGGTTCACCTGTCGGGTCGATGATCTGTACGATCGGTTCTTCTGTTATTGTTGGTTCTGCTGTAACGGTAGGGTCTCCCGTTACATCTGGTTCTCCTGTCACGTCCGGGTCACCTGTCACATCCGGATCACCTGTTATATCCGGATCGCCTGTCACGTCCGGATCACCCGTCACATCTGGAGCCGGGCTTATAGTTACTTTACCCATATGTACGTCTCCATCATCGCCACCCCGGTCACGTCCGGGATCACCTTTCTCTTCCGGCGTAGGTGTCACTGTAGGATCCTTCTTCACAACGATTACCGTATTATCCGTATGATTTATGACCGTATTAACCGTCTGGTCAATCTGGTTCAGTTCCAGATTATATGTAGTTTTGTTCTGTACGGCCAGCTGTGACCTTGTCTCTTTGGAGGCCAACTGAATTTCCCTTGCTTCTTCTCCGTCTGTCACATTTGCGCTGGCTTTTCTCAGGTATTTCACTGCCTTTTCCGGCTGTTTTTCCTTATTGTATACTTTGGCCATTCCAGTGGCTGCTTTTGACGATTTCGGGCTGATTTTCAACGCCTTGGCAAACTTTACTTCTGCTTTATCATAGTTGGCTTCTGCCAGATATTTGTTTCCAAGATCAATCTGTTTTCCGACTCGCGCCGCATTGACCTTATCCGGCACTCCCAGCACAACAATCATGACAATGACCAAAGCCCACAGAACACCTGCTGCTGCCATTATGATAATATAAGGCGCCTTGTTTTTTTTCTTTTTCATACCTCTCTCCTTCTTCCAGATCCCCTGCAAATCTAATGGTTATATCTAATTTTCATTATAAAACTTCCTCTGTATTATTGTCCAGCAAAAAACAGTGTACAGATTTCTCCATACACTGTCTTTTTATAAGTGATATAAAACTCCCCTTTGTTTTTCACCTGATTCTTTTATCTGACGCACTCTTCTGGCAGTTCACAGCTCCCTTTCTGTTCTGCCAGACGTTCTGCTCCGGCACGGCGGATTCCCGCAAAAATGGAACCTGCAATATTATGCCATACGCTGAAGATCGCTCCCGGAAGTGTTGCCAGCGGATTGGCCGCAAAATTGGCCGCTGCCAGCGAAACTGCCAGGCCGCTGTTCTGCATGCCCACTTCAATAGCTATGGCAGTTGTCCTTGCATACTCCACATGGAATATTTTTGCAGCAAGAAGTCCCAGCATCATGCCACAGAAATTGTGGATGGACACAACTCCCAGAACCAGAACTCCGCAGCTTACGATCTTTTCTGCATTTACTGCCACGATCCCTCCAATGATCATGACAATGGCCACAACTGATACCAGCGGCATAACATCCGATACCTTATCCACATGCTCTCCAGCAAGACTTCTAAGAAAGACTCCCAGAAGAACCGGTATCAGAATTACTTTTACCACAGAAAGTACCATCGCCCAGAAAGATACTTCCACCCAGGCGCCTGCCAGGACATATACAAGAAACGGCGTCATCAGTGGCGCAGCCAGTGTGGAAACAATGGTCATTCCCACAGAAAGGGCCACATCTCCTCCAGCAATGTAGGTAATTACGTTGCTGGCCGTTCCTCCCGGGCAGCAACCTACCAGGATCACTCCCAGGGCAAGATCTGCCGGAAGGTTCATCACCTTACACAGAAGCCAGGCGATCACCGGCATAATGGTATACTGAGCCACCGCACCGATCACCACTTCCTTTGGCCTGGAAAAAATAGCCCGGAAGTCTTCCATCCGTATGGTAAGTCCCATTCCAAACATGATCACGCCCAGAAATACCGACGTATAATTCGTCATCCAGGAAAATCCATCCCGCCAGAAAAAGGCCAGGCAGGAAAAGGCGATGATAATGATTCCTATATATCTGGATGCAAAGCTGCTGATGGTTCCGATTTTTTTTAAGATTTTTTCCATATATTATACCTCGTAGCTGAAGTTGTCGATCAGTCTTGTTTTTCCGATGTAAACAGCCATTGCTACGAGAACATCCCGGTCTGCTTTTTCAACCGGCTGCATGGTAAGTGCGTCTACCATGGAAACGTAATCAATTTTTGCAAGAGGCTCTGCTTCGATTACTGCTCTCATTTTTCCCAGAAGTTCTTCTGCGGCGATTCCTGTGTGAATGGTTTCCTGTCCCAGTTTTACTGCTTTTGACAGGCAGAGTGCTGCTTTTCTTTCCTCCTGGCTTAAGTATGTATTTCTGGAAGATTTCGCAAGTCCGTCCTCCTCGCGGATGATCGGGCAGCCTACGATCTCAATGTCGAAGTTTAAGTCACGCACCATCTTGCGGATAATCGCCAGCTGCTGCGCGTCTTTCTGTCCGAAATATGCTCTGTCCGGTGCCACAATGTGGAACAGTTTGGTCACAACGGTGCATACGCCTTTGAAATGGATCGGGCGTGTTTTTCCACAAAGTGTTTCAGACAGGGTGTCTATGCTTACAAATGCGTGGGGATCGTGATACATCTCGGAAGGTTCCGGGCAGAAGATCAGGTCTGCTCCCAGGCTTTCACAGAGTTTGCTGTCACGCTCAAAGTCTCTTGGATAGGCTTCCAGATCTTCGGTCGGTCCAAACTGTGTAGGATTGACAAAATCCGATACTACTACAATGTCGTTCTGTTCTCTGCACTTTCTGATCAGGCTTGCATGCCCTTCATGGAGAAATCCCATGGTTGGCACAAGGCCTACAGTTTTTCCTTCTTTTTTCCACGCTTTGATCTGTTTTCTTGTTTCTTCTACTGTTTTTGTTACCTGCATTGTTCTCTCCTCTTTTCCGGTTCTGGGACCGGTTTTCTTTATAGATTTCGAGATAGCCTCTTTTCTGAATTCACCTTCGTCTTATTTCTGTATGTGTCTTGATTTCTTCTGTTACAAAATTCTGTCAGGCCATATCTTTCAGCAGTCCGTGTTTTTCATAATTGGTCACTCTGCTGATTTTGTTCTCTTCATCTACAAATACAACTGCAGGCTTGTGAGTACGTGCTTCTTCCGGATCGTACCCTGCGTAAGCCATGATGATGATCTTGTCACCGGTGCTTACACATCTTGCTGCTGCTCCGTTCAGGCAGATCATACCGCTTCCGCGTTCTCCGCAGATGGTGTATGTCTCGAAACGGCTGCCATTGTTCACATCTACGATCTGAACTTTTTCATATTCCAGTATTCCGGCAGCTTCCAGCAATTCTTCATCCACAGTGATACTTCCCACATAATCCAGTTCCGCCTGGACAACGGTTGCTCTGTGGATCTTTCCTTTTAACATCTCTATTGTCATCTTATATAAGTCCTTTCCTGCAGGGAATGATTTTCTGTGACACAAAAAAAGGCGCTCCAGGGTACACTTCGACCCTGAAACGCTTCTGATTGATTCCCTGTATATTGAGTCCTGTTTATATCATTAATACAGGCTCTTATCTTTTATAATATAAGATTCCAGTGATTTCAGCCAGAGTATAGTTTTGAGTCCAAATACTATCTCTGTGGGGTATTATGGCATTGTGGCACTGATTTGTCAATAAAAACTGCTGCTATGATCTGCCACGAAGCCATTCTTCCATCGCACTGTGTACCGGAATAGAAGGTGCCGCGCCTTTGGCTGAAACCGCCATTGCGGAAGCTGCCGATGCTTCTCTCAGTGCCATTTCCACTGATTTTCCCGCACAGAGCGCTGCCAGGAAATATCCGCAGAAAGTATCTCCTGCTGCTGTTGTGTCTACAGCATTTACTTTAAATATCGGATGAGAATAAAATTCTTCTTTATATCCGTAGAGAACCCCGTCTTTTCCAAGTGTCATAACAATGGCTGCTTTTGGATACTTCTTTTGAAGTGCTTTCAAAATATCCCGGAAATCACCTTCTGCGGAAGTCCCTGCCAGAGCTGCTGCCTCCAGTTCATTTACCATAAAGATATCCACCAGTTCCAGCGGAAGTTCTTCCGGATTTTTTGGAATTGGCGATGCGTTAAAAACAACTCTGCAGCCTTTTTCATGACTGAGACGGATAATTTCCCCAACCATATTGATCTCATTCTGCAGAAGCACAAAATCTCCGGCTTCTGCTTTTTCCAGCACACTTTGGATATATTCTTCTGTATACATGCGGTTTGTTCCCGCACTGACAATAATACGGTTCTGTCCCTTACTGTTTACTTCTATAAAAGCACAGCCACTTTCTGTATCCATAGTCCGCAGACAGGAAACATCCGCACCGGCATCTGCAAGGATCTCTTTCAGAAAAAGACCGTCACTGCCAACAGCTCCTGCATGCAATACCTGCGCGCCTGCCCGGGCTGCTGCTACTGACTGGTTCAGCCCCTTTCCACCGGCATTGACACTGTATCCCGTTGCCATGATCGTTTCTCCTGGCTGAACAAATTCTTCCACACTGCAGACCTTGTCAATATTTAAAGAACCAAAATTAATAATCTTCATAATATTTGCCATCCCCCCTGTTTTTTCTTAGTATATATTTTCACACAAAAAAGTCCGCAATACAAGCCACAAAAAGCCCCTTCATATAGCAGTTTTCCTACCATATAAAAGAGCTTTTTCTTCAAAAATAATTTCGTTTTTATTTATGCAAATGCACATCCAGCTGATTATAAGGAATCTCAATTCCATAATAATCAAAATCTTCCTTGATCCGCTGATTCAGTCTCCATCTGGTTTCCCAGTAACGGTCCGTGTCTACCCACACACGGAAGCCCATGATCACGGAACTTTCTGCCAGTTCGTCTACAAATACCACCATCTCTTCGTCTTCTCTGGTATCCGGATCTTCGGTGAGAATATCTTCCAGGATATCCTTGGCTTTCTGGATATCTGCATTGTAGGAGATTCCTACCTTGATCTCCAGTCTTCGCTGATCTCTGGCTGTTACATTGGTGATGGCCGTATTGGAAAGAGTACCGTTGGGGATCACGATGTGCTTGTTATCAATAGATAACAGGGTTGTATAACAGATCTCGATCTTGGATACGGTTCCCTCACTTCCATCCTGTCCGTTGACAATGATATAGTCTCCTACCTGGAAAGGCTTGAACAGAAGGAGCATCATTCCTCCGGCCAGGTTGGAAAGTCCACCCTGCAATGCAAGACCCAAAGTAACACCGGCAGTTCCAAGAAGTGCTGCCAGGGATGATTCTTTCACACCAAAACTTGTAGATATGTTAAAGAGCAGAAGTATGTAAAGCACGATCTTGACCAGGGATGACATAAACTGCGCCACACCTGTATCCAGTCTGGATTTTGTCAGTGATTTTCTAACAAACTTAACGATCCATTTAATTACCGTGCTGCCCACCCAGAAAGCAACAATGGCCAGAACAACTTTGATTCCGAATTTTGTGATGTCCGGAAGATAATTCTCAAACATCTGCTTATACTGGCTTACCTGGTTTCCTACCTCCTGCACTGTCTGTACAGTACTGTCCAAATAAAATCCCTCCTGTCTGATCATATTTCTGATATAGCCGGACTCTATAATCCGCATCTGGTAATATAATAATACAGCAGCGTTTTTTTTCTGTAAAACCGATTTCTCCGATTCTGCGAGATAGAAATAATAAACCGCTGCTGTATCTGTATTATCATTCTGTTATATTTTTCTTTATTTATTAATTCCCTTCATGGAAAGGCTGATCCGCTTCTTCTTCATATCCACACCAAGGACACGAACATCCACGATATCTCCCACGCTGACTGCTTCCAGCGGATGTTTGATGAATTTCTCGCTCATCTCGGAAATATGAACCAGACCGTCCTGATGAACTCCGATATCTACAAAAGCACCAAAGTCAATAACATTGCGGACAGTTCCTTTCAGTACCATGCCCTCTTTCAGATCTTTCATATCCAGGACATCGGTACGGAGGATCGGTTTTGGCATCTCATCTCGTGGATCTCTGGCCGGTTTTTCCAGCTCTTTTACGATATCACGAAGAGTTGGCTCACCGATTTCCAGCTCTTTCGCCAGTTTTCCGTAATCGCGGATCTGTCTGGAAATGCCGGTAAGTTTACGCTCTGCCACATCTTCCGGTGTGTAACCGAGTTTTTCCAGGAGTTTTTTTGCTGCGTCGTAGCTCTCCGGATGAACACTGGTTGCATCCAGAGGATTTTTGCCCCCTGTGATCCGTGTGAAACCTGCACACTGCTCAAAGGCTTTCGGACCAAGCTTGGCAACTTTTAGAAGTTCTCTTCTTGTCTGGAAACGGCCGTTTTCCTCACGGTAAGCGACGATATTTTTTGCGATGGCCTTGCTGATTCCGGAAATGTATTCCAGAAGGGATGCGGATGCCGTATTCAAATCCACACCGACCTTGTTTACACAGTCTTCCACAACACCGTTCAGCGCTTCCCCCAGTTTCTTCTGGTTCATGTCATGCTGATACTGGCCCACACCGATGGATTTCGGGTCGATCTTTACAAGCTCTGCCAGCGGATCCTGAACTCGTCTTGCGATGGATGCGGCACTTCTCTGTCCCACATCGAAATTCGGGAACTCTTCTGTTGCAAGCTTGCTTGCAGAATATACGGAAGCACCTGCCTCGTTGGTGATCACGTACTGAACTTTTTCCGGGATCTCCTTGAGAAGTTCCACGATAATCTGCTCGGACTCTCTGGATGCAGTTCCGTTTCCTACGGAAATCAGGGTTACGTGATATTTACTGATGAGTTTTTTCAGGGTTTCCTTGGCTGCACGGATCTTGGTCTCGTTGGTTGGCGCTGTTGGATAAATCACGGTGGTATCCAGAATTTTTCCGGTCGGATCTACCACTGCCAGCTTACATCCTGTACGGAAGGCCGGATCCCATCCAAGAACGACCTGTCCTGCGATTGGAGGCTGCATGAGAAGCTGCTCCAGATTTTTGCCAAAGACATGGATGGCACCGTCTTCTGCTGCCTCTGTAAGAGCGCTTCGGATCTCACGCTCAATGGCCGGTCCGATGAGACGTTTGTAACTGTCCTCAATGGCTTCCTTCAATACCGGTGTGGTATTAGGATTGTCACGGACGATCACCTGTTTCTCCAAATAACGGATAATCTCTTCCTCCGGTGCAAGAATCTTCACAGTAAGGAATTTCTCTTTCTCGCCACGGTTCAGGGCAAGGACACGATGACCTGCAAGCTTCTTCACCGGCTCCTCGAAATCGTAATACATCTCGTATACGGACTGCTCTTTCTCATCTCTCGCAGTAGAGCAGATCGTTCCTTTATCCATAGTTCTCTTACGGATGTTGATACGATAGTCCGCCTCATCGGAAATATGCTCTGCAAGGATATCTCTGGCGCCGCTGATGGCTTCTTCCACAGTTTTGACTTCTTTTTCTTCGGAAAGAAATGCTTTTGCCTCTTCTTCAAGAGGTTTCTTCGTCATCTGAAGAAGAATGATATCAGCCAGCGGTCCCAGACCTTTTTCCCTGGCGATGATGGCACGTGTACGGCGTTTCGGGCGGTATGGGCGGTAAAGGTCTTCTACCACAACAAGTGTCTGAGCTGCCTCGATCTGTTTCTTCAGTTCCGGAGTCAGCTTGCCCTGCTCCTCAATGCTTCCGAGAACCTGGGCTTTTTTGTCCTCAAGATTTCTTAAATAGGTAAGTCTCTCGTTAAGGTTACGAAGCTGTTCGTCATTGAGAGTACCGGTTGCTTCTTTACGGTATCTGGAAATAAAAGGAATGGTGCAGCCTTCGTCGATCAGTTTGACTGCTGCCTCGACCTGCCATTTCTCAACGTTCAATTCTCTGGTAATTACCTGAATAATATCCATTTTTATCTTTCTCCCGTTGTTTCAAATTTGCCTGAGGCTGCATTCCCCTCTTTACACAGCTTCTGACATTTATCAAAGATCAATCTGTGCGATCACGTCCTTCAGAGCATTGGCGCTTGCATGAAGCTTCTCTGTCTCCTCTTCGGTCAGCGGAACACGAACGATACGTTTTACACCTTCCGGTCCGATAGAAGCCATGGTACTAAGACATACGTCTTCAACACCGTACTCTCCGTGAAGCATGGTTGATACACTGACTATTGTATCAGATGCTGCAAGAAGAAGCGAGCAAAGTCTGCAAACAGATACGGCTACCGCATAAAATGTAGCACCCTTCTTGGCGATCACAGTTGATCCTGAAGTATGAACATACTCCAGAACCTCTTCTCTGTCAAGTGGCTGCAGATCTTTCTGATCCTCATGAACGATCTTGTCAAACTCATCAAGGGTCGCACCTGCAACAAAGGCTCTGGACCACGGTACAAAGGAAGTATCTCCATGCTCTCCGAATACATAGGCGTGGATGTTTTTCTCAGATACACCGTAGTGCTGAGAAAGTCTGCAGCGGAGACGGGCCGTATCCAGGGCGGTTCCAGAACCAAGGATCTGATTTTCCGGCAGTCCGGAAAGCTTTGCAAATGCATAAGTCATAACATCACATGGATTACTTACGATAATATAAAGCGCTTTGGGAGCCACCTTTACGATCTCCGGAGTAATACTCTTCATAATGTTGACGTTGGTCTGTGTCAGCTCGATGCGAGTCTGTCCCGGTTTTCTGGCAATACCGGAAGTGATGATCACAATGTCAGAATCTGCAGCATCCGGGTAATCTCCTGCCACGATGGAGATCGGCTCACGGAAACTGGTTCCCTGCTCAATATCCATAACCTCACCTTCAGCCTTATCTTTGTTAATATCGATCAGAACGATCTCTGATGCAATACTCCTCTGTGATAAGGTATAAGCGATAGTTGCTCCTACACTTCCTGCTCCGATGATCGTAATTTTACTGCTCATGTTTGTTCTCCTTTCAGCGTTGTTTGTCACATAAATAACGATTTTAATTGTATCTACTCAAACATAACATAAAACATTGGTGTACGCAATAAAATTATGACTGGATTTTTTAATGGATTTTGCGTTAATTATTGATGTAATTCAAAATTCTTTTTGTATATTCTGTATTTTTATATATTATTCTGTGCATTTATATGTTATTTTTTTGTCGATACAAGAGTAAAAAAGTGGATTATGCGTTTATATATGGATGCAAAAACCCCGGGAACTTCCTGGATTTTGTGAAGTTCCCGGGGACTTTGACTTAGATCAAGAGTGTTGGTTATAGTCAAGCAGATATTCGCAATCCGCATTCGCTACTTGCTCATAACCGAATAACTGCTTTGCAGTTAATTCGGTTATTTTTTTGCCTGTGCAAGCGCTTTCTGTGCTGCTCCCAGAATACCCTCAGATGAAAGTGTTGCTCCACTGACGGTATCAATACCATCTGCAGTCTGATTTGCCATGATCTGAGGATAAATGGTATTCCATGCCTCATTAAAGAATTCCGGAGTATCATTATTCGTCTGTGTAATCTCAACAATCTGACCTCCTGAGATGGTTACGGTCAGTCTTGTTTTTCCGCCATATCCAAAAGCTGATCCCTGATAAGTTCCATCGATATACATTCCTGCGGGGGTCGGTTCCGGCTCTTCGGTAGGCTCCGGTGTTACATCAGGATTCTCCGGATCTGGAGTCGGTGTTACATTTGGATCTTCCGGATCGATTGTCGGTTCCGGTGTTGCCGTTGGAACCGGCGTTGCGGTCGGCTTCGGCGTTGCCGTTGGTTTTGGTGTTGCCGTTGGCTTTGGTGTCGGTTTCTTTGTCGGAGTTGGAGTTACTTTCTTACCATATTCCGGATTAAGTGCAGACTTCAGAGCCTTTTTCACAGCATTCAGAATTCCGTTGGAAGAGTAGGTTGCTCCGCTGACGGTATCAATATCGTCTACATAATCCGTTCCCACAATCTGCTCTTCCAGCACACTCCATGCTTTTTCGAAAAACATCGGAGTATCTGAGTTTTCCTGTTTTACCGCTGTGATAATTCCATCCTTGATGGTTACAGTCACTTTTACATCTCCGCTGTAACCTTTTGCGGATGCTTTGTATGTACCATCCAGATATTTTTTCGGACTGTCAGGATCTGGATTTGCAGTTGGCTTTGGTTTCTTTGAAGGGGCTTTTGTTGGCGTTGGTGTGGAGGTCGCCACAGGTGCAGGGGTGACCTGCTGGCTGCTTCCATCTGCCGCTGCCTGGGATAACGCATTCTGAACTGCCTGGATAATTCCGTTGGAAGAATAGGTTGCGCCGCTGACTGCATCCACATTTGGTGTATTTCCCGCAATCATTCTGCTGATTACGCCCTGTGCGGACGCAAAATAGGAAGCAGTTTCGCCGGAAGCGTCCAGGATATCAATGGCTGCAATCTTTCCACCGCTGATGGTTACACGGACGCGGATGGTTCCGCCGAATCCGGTTCCGGAGCCTTCGTAGGTTCCGTCTTTATATCCGTTTGCCGGAACATCTGCTACAGGAGTCTGGGTGGATCCCTGTCCGGCCGCACTGGCGTTATTTCTGGCAGATTCTGATACGGTTCTTTTTCCTGAGCTTTTTTTTGCTGCTGTTTTTTTCGTACTTTTCTTGGATGTGCTTTTCTTTGACGTACTGCTCTTTTCTGCTGCTGTACTGTTGTTGTCTGTTGGATCAGAAGTCTCCTCATAACCGAGATATTTTTCCAGTTCAGAAGCAGACATGACCGTTGTATCTGCTTTCTGGACAGATTCCGTATTTGCATCGGAGCCCTGCGCTTTTATACCTGAAAATACAAGTGCCGCAATTACAGCAGCTGCAGGGATCAGCTTCGGCCAGGGTACTTTGGGTGTGCCATTTTCAGCTGGCTTTTTGTCTTTTAAATCTTTTTCCATAATTTTTTCTCCCCTCTTTTTTATGCGGCTTCTGTCAGGTATATGCTCTTTCGGGCGTTTCCGGTCATTTTCCGAACCGCCACAAAAAATGAGCAGACCTCTGCCGCAGATATTTCCGTATACCTGCGGCAGAGGTTCTTACTCTTTTATGAACCGTTGTATTATTTAACAGTTACCACAAATTTCTTTGTAATTCCGTTGCATTTAACGGTGATGGTTGCCTTACCTTTTCTGATTCCTTTTACAACACCTTTGCTTGTTACGGTTGCAACTTTCCTGTTGCTGCTTATGTATGTAACTTTGGAAGCTGGTGCTGCTTTGGATTTGATGGTTGTTGTTTTTCCTTTTGCAATTGTTGCAGAGGATTTTGTAAGTGTAAAGGTCGGGTTCTTAACTGTCAGCTTGTAGGTTGCTTTCAGTTTTCCGCTTGTTGCTGTAATCGTTACAGTTCCGGCTTTGATTCCCTTTACGGTACCTGTCTTGCTGTTTACAGTTGCAATCTTGGTATTGCTGCTCTTGTATGTTACAGAAGATACTCCGGCCAGTGTTGCTTTTACAGTAGCTGTTTTTCCTTTGTAAACAACTGCGGATTTCTTTGCGAATTTTACATATGGAGCTTTTACAGTTACTTTGCAGGTTGCTGTTGCGTTTCCGCAGTTTGCAGTAATCACTGCAGTTCCGGCTTTCACACCTTTTACAACACCTGTGCTTGATACTGTTGCTACTGCTTTGTTGCTGGTTGTATATGTTACTGTCTTAGCTGTATCATTTGAAGTTGCCTTCAGAGTAACTGTTTTTCCTGTGTAAATGGTTGCAGATGTTTTGTCAAGAGTAACTGTCACTTTTACAAGAGCTGCTTCTGCTGCCTTAAGATGCTCAAGTGCCTCATCAACCTCTGCCTGTGTTGCATCTTCTCTTGCAAGAAGCTCTTCTGCCTCCTGAAGCTCTGTCTGCATTGCTGCCCAGGTCGCTTTTGTATAATCGTTCTCAGCAAGTGCTTTTGCTGTTTCAACCTCTTTTGTAAGAGCAGTTGTATCTGCCGGCTCTTCAGATGGTTTTACAATATTTGCGTCTGTAGCATGTACCACAAAACTGTAGTCTGCATAGCCAAGTGCGTATACTGTCAGTCTCCAGTATCCGGTTCCGTCTGTTCCTTCCGGAAGCTGGCATCTTAAAGAATCGGTAAGTCCAAGCTGGATTCCCATGGATTTATGCATCCAGTTATCTGCCGCAAACTTGGTTCCGAAAGATCTCAGCACGTTTGTTCCTGTAGCGTCATCTCCACAATAATCCCAGCGTACTGCCTGCATGTTCGCTCCAAGGTCTCCGTATCCTTCTCCTGTGATATCCACACGGAGGAATTCTCCGTAACTTCCGCTTGCTTCTTTTACTGTTGGTGTTACATTTGCTGCTGTTTTCTGAGCCTGATCCTTGATTCCGGAATCTGCTCCTGTTTTTCTTGCCTCAAATGTAAAGCTGTCACCGTTTTTCACTGCATATTTCAGACCGTTGGTGTCTGCTGTTACTGCTGCTGTTGCTGTATAGGAGCTCAGCTGTACTTCGCCATATCCGCCTTCCAGCACGCCATCATTGGTAACTACGTTGTATTTCTGGCAGAATGCATCATAATCTTCTGTTTTTACGGCAACCGGGATATATTTCAGGCCATAAACTTCATAGTGATGCATATCTACAGTTGTTCCGTCTGCTTTTGTGATAGTTCCTCTGTTAAATCCTACAGTTGTTCCATCTGTCAGCTTAATGGTATTCTGATCTACCCATGCCGCAATCGGATATCTGCTTCCGTCTTCTGCCACAATGGTTGTCTCTGTCTGGAAGCTTCCTCTGTGAAGTCCGTGGTTTGTAGTTGCTCTTGTTACCGTATCAAAAGCACCTTTGTCAAGTTCATTGTGACCATCCACTTCCTCAGAAGGAGTTGTATCTCCTGCTGCATATACGCCTTCGTTTACCCAGTACTCTGCCCAGGTCAGGCCTGCATATACATACTGATACTCTCCCTGAAGTTCATCAGAATCCGCAAATGCCTCTGTCTCGTCGTCTGCTGCTGTAAATTCGTCTACACCGGAAGCCTCTTCCTCCGTATTCTCTGCTGCACTTTCCTCTGTGATCTCATCAGCGTTCTGGTCCTCTGCCGCGATCTCTTCTGCATCAGCAGCCTCTCCCGCAGCTGCCTCGTAATCGGAAACCTCAGCAATCTCTTCCTCATCGCTCTGCTCGGTTTCGTCTGCTACAATGCTGCTGTCCAGGTCTGTTGCCATTACAGCTGTAGGAAAACTTGTTGCTGCCACTGCAAGACTTAAGATGCAGGGAGCTGTTTTTTTCAGTAGATTCCACTTATGCATTACTTATTCCTCCTAAAAATATGAAATATTTATAGAAACCTTTCCAGGGGTCACTATCTGTCTCTTATACACATCTCCGAGCCCACGAGACC
>ENA-OWZP01000093-OWZP01000093.1-human-gut-metagenome-genome-assembly--contig:-NODE-93-length-26446-cov-6.978402_pt1 | contig 26446 bp, 20 predicted proteins | sample MGYA00249258_ERZ652111 | MGnify/ENA primary metagenome ERZ652111 (study PRJEB26925, sample SAMN05826993) | human gut metagenome | biome: ENVO:2100002; feature: ENVO:00000062; material: ENVO:00002003...
TGCTACACGTGCACGCACTATTCGCGCGCATACGTGGACCACGCGCTGCGCGCCCGCGAATTCAACGGTTTCACACTGGCGACGATCCACAACGAGCACTTCTTCGTGAAGCTGCTCGACGATATCCGAGCATCGATCGACGGCGGCTATTTCAACGAATTCCGCGACGAGACACTCGCCAAGTTCTACGAGAACGGTTCGAAGGGCTGAGTGTGAACCAACGCGACGCCGCCGCTGATTCATCAGACGTTCCTTCCAGCTCGTACCCATAAACCATGCATAGACCATGCATAGACCATGCCAGCCCCACGTGCGGACCGCGCGTCCCGTGCACCTCACGCATACCCCACGGATGTCCGATTCGGAAGAATCGGACACGTAAAGCGCATTCCGCGCTGATGATCTCCGATAAATGGAAGGTGCTGATCCTGCGTGATCTGTTGGACGGCACCAAACGATTCAGCGAATTGCGCCGTTCGGTCGGCAGTGTGTCGCAGAAAGTGCTGACGGCAAACCTGCGTCAGATGGAACGCGACGGTCTGGTACACCGAGAGGTGTTCCCGGAAGTGCCGCCGCGCGTGGAGTATTCGCTGACGGAGACCGGACAGACGCTGCAGCCGGTCATCGAGGCGATGAAAAACTGGGGTACCCAGTACAAGGCCGCACACGCCGCCTAGCCCGGCTTGGGGCGTATCCCTTTCGCCAATCGCGACACGCCGATTTGTGCCACAGATAGTAAAGGTGTAAATTAGTCGATTGTCTGCGAGCGTGGCGGAATGGTAGACGCGCTGTCTTCAGGTGGCAGTGAGTGTATGCTCGTGGGGGTTCAACTCCCCCCACTCGCACCAGCAACTAAAGGGCTGGAATCGGAAGGTTCCAGCCCTTTTGCTTTGTCCGGGCAAGCGCCGTTTTTCAGGGGGGCTTTAGGACTTGAGACTTATGGCCCAACTTTCGTGGCGGAAAATGTCCCGGTACCTGCATCAATCGTTTGACGTTCAAGCCAGGCCAGAATCCGCTGTCCCGGTTCGCGATTTCGGGCGATCTTTGCAAACCGGGACAATTTTTGTTGCCCCGGTATAAATGTCAATCGATTTATGCGAAAACCGGGACAACGTGCCAATTCCAGAATCGGCCTTATTCCGCCGATTCCGTCTGCCAGACGATATGAGTTGAGGAAACCGGAGTGTCCCGGTTCACGAAAACAAGCCGAAATCGCCGACCGGGACAGCGGATTCTGCCCCGGTCGACAGGTCAAACGATTGACATATGAACCGGGACAAATACAGATCAGAGAGAAGCCCATGAAGCAGATTTAACTTTCCTCAACTTTCCATCCGCCATAAACTAGCATTACATAACATCATGAACCGAGACGAAACCAACGAAGTATCTGGAGTCACCGACGACCAGCTCGGCCGAACGGCCGAGCCGTACGAATCCGGCAACTGGCGGGGCGGCGTCGGGAGCATCATTCGCAGCAATCCGAAATCAGGAACCGACACAAGTCGGACCCAGCAGACACGCATAATACGAGTTCACAGACTCGGCGATGTATTCCGCAACCGCACCACCGAATACCACACCACGGAAGAACTGTAAGCATTACGAAATCAACCTTGATTATTGCGCGGGCCTATACTAGGTTACGGTAGCGTAGGTTAGTGGTCGGGAGAGCATCGCCGGCCATAGCGAGGTGATCAGTATGAGCGTTTCCATCAGCACGCCATCTGGACGAACCATGGCTTCCGCCGCAACAGTTGCGCCTTCCGCAACCGCGAGTCAAAAATCCAGCGCAAGCGCCAACCCCACCGCACTGGACCGTGCATCGGCCCGATACAGGGCCGCGCAATCGCGCTACCGCCAAGCCAAGGCCGCACTGAAGGCGATCAAGCGCCAGATCGTCCCCGTGGATGCATTCGGCAATCGCAAGCCGCGACTGCGCGGATGGCTTCACCTCGCCACCCTGCCGCTGTGCATCGCGGCGTCCATCGTACTCATCTGCATCGCGCCGGCCGGCTCGGTCAAAGCGGCCTGCGCAGTGTACGGTGCCTCGGCCATGCTGCTGTTCGGCAACAGCGCGCTGCTGCACGTCGTGCCGTGGCGCAGCGCGAAGGTGACTCGCGTACTGTGCGGCATCGATTATTCGAACATCTTCCTCATCATCGCCGGCACTAACACACCCGTGCTGTTCGCGCTCAGCCCGGCGATTCGCCGGCCATATCTCACGGTGATTTGGGTGACCGCGGCGATCGGCACGATACTGCATATCGTCTGGCTGCGCACCCCGAACTGGGTGTTCACCACTGTGTATGTTGTGCTGGGATTGGCGCCGGTGACGCTTATTCCGCAGCTATGGACGGCTCCCGCAGTGGGTCCGGCTGCGACCATACTCATCGCATGCGGAGGCGCCGCGTATATCGCCGGCGCCGTGTGTTTTGCGCTGCGCAAGCCGAACCCCGTCCCCGGCTGGTTCGAGTTCCACGAGGTGTTTCACTTGGGCACGGTCATCGGGTACGCCTGCCACGTCGTGGCGATTTATCTGATTGTCTGCGCGCTGTAGTCGTCCAGCAATTCATACAGGATGCTTCGAACTCGCTGTATTGCAGCGATTTGAACACGGCGCGGGACAGACAGCGGCCCTTAATTCTCGGAGCCAAGAATCAAGTCCTTGATCAGCCAGCCGTGACGACCGCCTTCATAGACCTCGTCAGTGAGCCGGTAGCCGCGCTGTTCGTAGAACTTGTAGTGGTCGTTTTCCGAGTGCACGGCAGCCATGGTTCCGCCGGCTTGCGCGATGCGGCGTTCGGCGTCGGACAGCAGCCGCGAGCCGATGTGCCTGCCTTGCGCTTCGGTCAGCACCGCGAGCCGCGCGATGACGTATCGCCCGGGCTGGTCGGGATGGTCGGGGTCCGCATAGAACCGGCAAGTCGCCACGGGGCGATTCTGGTCGGGCTGGCCGGACTGAATAGACGAGGCCGATTGCGCGGACAGGCCGGGGCGATTGGGCGCATCGTTCGAATCGAACGCCAGCAGATGCACGGACACGGCATCCCATTCATCGAATTCCGGCCGCCAGTCGCGTTCGCGGATGAACACCTGCTCGCGTATGGCGCGGGCCGCGTCGGGCAGCCGGTCGTATGCTTCGATTCGTATGGTCATGAGCGCCAGTGTAATGCGTCACGATAACCGACAGAGTGCGGCTTGATGGACGAGTTCTGGCCCAGGTTTGGCCTGTGCTCGATGAGCTCAGGCCGTACGCGCGATCTGCACGGCGGTGCCGGACGCGGTGACCATCAGCATACCGTTGTCGGCACCGAGCACTTCATAGTCGATGTCCACGCCGACCACGGCGTGCGCGCCCATCGCCTCCGCGCGCTGCTGCATCTCGGCGATGGCCTCGTTGCGGGCGCGCATCAGCTCCTCCTCATAGCCCTGGCTGCGGCCGCCGAACATGTTGCGCAGGCCCGCGCCAAGATCCTTGAACATGTTCACACCGGATACCACTTCGCCGAAGACGATGCCCTGGTAGTTGGTGATGGTGTATCCGTCGACGGACGGGGTGGTGGTGACGAGAATCATGGCGAGGCTCCTTTGGCTTGTCTGCGTAGATGAATCACTGCCGAGAGTCGGATCGCTCCCGAATCTCACCTCGGAAACGGATCGCTTCTCTTGGCTACCACAATAGTCGAGAGCGCCTTCCCCAACATCTTCAATCCACGCGATTGCGTAATCAAACGCATGTTTCGCCTCCAAAAAATGCTGATAGACATTGGGCCGCAAAAGGCCAGCCTCAACGGGCGCAAGCCGCTCACCAAACTGAATCGCAGACCCAAATGACTCGTCATGGGCAAACGGCTGGACCACCCAAATTCCGCTGCGATAATCAACCATCACCGAAAGCCCAGGCTGCTCCGTCGATACGACCATCATCGAACCGGACACGTTCTCGACATTGATATTCGGGTGCCCGTACAACGCGTAACTCAAACCATCATCGGCAACACCCTGCTCTTGCCAATTGGCGCCTAAGCACTCCAACATCTCGCTGGGCGAGTACGCACAATCTTCCGCATAATCAATCGGCTGAGCATCCGTATAACAGCATTCACCGCCGTCACCTTCCGCAATGCTGCGCTCCACAAGATAGGCCATCACATCCGGCATCTCCCAATAATCAATGGACAGCTTATCAATACAGCCGTTTTTCCAAGCCATATAATGCGTTTGCTCGTCGCCAAGAATCTCTTCAAACGCCTCGGCTGAGATAAACGTCGACCCGTCCAACTGATAGCACTCGTCCAAAGGATAGATTTCTCGGTTCGCGTATTGTTCCTGAGCCTTGGACACAAGCTTGTCATCCAATGCGCTCATCTGCTGATCAACTTCATCCTGTGAGGGAATGAAAGGGGCGAAGTCCAGCCCTGCTTCGCCACAGCCTCTCTGCCGTTCACGCCTGTACATCACGTCCGCACACGTATCGGTCTGCCGTTCATTCACCATTGATCAGCCTTTCTTTTCGTTCCACAAATGCCCTAGAACACTGCGATTCCAGTAGTTCCGATTGAATCAGGATCGTTCTTGCGAAACTGTCGAGGATCGTGGATCGCTTGTGGATCTTGAAGCGTTGTATCCTGGTTGTTCATGGATCCGGAACGCAAAATCATTAACGTCGTGGGAGCCGCAATCGTCACCAACGGCACCGTACTATGTGCACAACGCGGTCCGGGGAAGTCGTTGGCCGGATACTGGGAATTCCCCGGCGGCAAAATCGAACCTCATGAAACAGCGCGGCAGGCTTTACACCGCGAAATCGAAGAAGAGCTGTTATGCGAAGTTGAAGTCGCGGAAGAAGTGTGCACCAGCGAATACGCCTACGACTTTGGGACCGTACGGCTCACTACATTCGTCTGTCACCTCATCGCCGGCACACCGCATCTCACCGAGCATACTGATATCCGATGGCTGAATCCTGCCGATATGCCGACATTGAACTGGGCTCCGGTAGATCGCGAAGCAGTCGCGATTATCGCCAGCAAACAGCTGACGCTCCGATGAATGCGCCATAGCGCAGCCATGCAGTCATGCAGTCATCAACAAACAATTCGAATCGCAAGGGAACAAGACAACATGTCTATCAATCTGGCCAGCACCTCAAGCTCTCCGGCCAACACGCAACATAGTGATCCTGGCCCGACACCCTCAATCCTCGAAGATGTCATCTCAGGTCTGATCGAGCCGCGCTCAGATGCTCCCGGCGAATATAAGCCGACCCTCATCGCAAATCGCCCCGGTGGATTGACCATGCGCGAGGAAATCGGCAATTCCTTGGCTACTAGCGATTCCTTCGACATTTCTGTCGCATTCGTCTCGGCTGAGGCCGTGCTCAGCTTATTTGAAGACTTCAGAAGTCACCATGAAACAGCGACCCGAGCGGGCACACTGATTACCTCAACGAAAAATCATTTCAACGATCCCAGGGCATTCTGGGAGCTGCTGCATCTTCAGAACACCACTGGTGTTGACGTTCGCGTGTGGGAAGGCTCCCGCAATGCCTCAGTGGCCGCAATGGCTCAAGGACAGCCATTCCATCCAAAGGGATATATCTTTTCTCGCCGCATGAAAGACGGTACGCCCTATTACGACCTGTACGTTGGCAGTTCCAATCTCACTGGAGCCGCATTGACCACGCAACGCGAATGGAATCTCAAAGTCTCATCGCTGGCGGATGGAGAGCTGGTCGGGCAGTTCCAGGATGAAATCGACTCACAGGTGGCCGATTCCGTTCCGCTGACCGAAGAGTGGATCAAACAGTATGAGGAAGATTTCAAGAAATACGCCCCACCGCGTCATGAGATTCTGCAGTCGTTTGAGGGGCATGACATTCAGCCAAACGCCATGCAACAGGAGGCGTTGGCGAATCTCAAGAAACTTCGTGAACAAGGCGAGCACCGCGCAATTATCGTGTCGGCCACCGGCACCGGAAAGACGTACCTTTCCGCATTCGACGTACGCGAATGCCAGCCGAAGCGCATGCTGTACATCGCCCAACAGCAGATGATTCTTCAAACCGCAATGAACTCTTACCAAAAGGTGCTCGGCTGTGATGAATCCGAATTGGGATTGTATTCAGGCACCAGCAAGCAACAGGACCGCCGCTACGTATTCGCCACGGTACAGACGATGCGGCAGCCGGAGGTTTTGGCGCAATTCAAATCCGATGAATTCGACTACGTTCTGGTTGACGAAGTTCATCACGCTGGAGCCGAAGGATATCAGCGCGTCATCAATCATTTCAAAGATGCCGACTTCATGCTCGGCATGACCGCCACGCCAGAGCGCACCGACGGCATCAACATCTTCGAGCTATTCGGGCATAACATCGCGTACGAAATTCGCTTGCAAAAGGCGTTGGACGAGAACATGCTCTGTCCATTCCACTACTACGGCGTTGCGGAATACCTTGGCTCCGACGACGATCCGAATGGAATCGCCCATCGTCTCGATGTCTCCAAGGGTCTTGATGCGAAGGACTCGAAACAGCTCAAGTACGAGATCGAGCAGCTTGCCACCGAAAAGCGAGTCCGCTACATCATTGACAAGTTGCAGGAATATGGGCAGTTCAACATTCCGGTCACCGGACTCGTGTTCTGCAGCCGACAGGAGGAAGCCCATAAGCTGTCCCAGCTGTTTAACCAGCAGTGGAATCAACAAGATGAACGCCCCTATCGCACCGCTGCCGTTACCAGCACGGACGATGACGGCAGGCCCGTGTCCCAAGCGCAGCGAGACGAATACGTCCGCAAGCTCACTGAAGGCGAACTCGACTATCTCTTCACTGTCGATATGTTCAATGAGGGAGTCGATATTCCCGCCGTCAACCAAATCGTCATGTTGCGCAGCACCGAATCCAGCATTATCTTCACGCAGCAGCTCGGGCGCGGACTGCGCAAATTCCCTCACAAAGAAAGCGTTGTGGTTATCGATTTCATCGGCAATTACAACAACAACTATCTGATTCCGGTGGCGTTATACGGCAACACTGGCGACCGCGACAGGGCTCGCAAGAACCTGCAGCGAAAGTCAATCGGCCTGTCGTCCATCAGTTTCGACCCGATCGCCAAGGAGCGCATCCTTAAGTCTTTGGACACCGCCGACTGGTCCGACATGAAAAAGCTGTCCGAACAGTATCGCCAAGTCCGTTACGAGCTGGGCCGCATCCCCATGCTTACGGACATCTATAACTACGACCCCTCACTGCCGTATGCCATCGCATCGAAGCGCAGCAACTATCTTGATTTCGTGCGTTCCCGTGAAAAAAGCCTGGGCAAAGGCAAACATCATGAAGCGACATTTGAGGATCAGTTGGAGCCGGTGACCGACGTTGAAGACGCGATACTCAAGATGGCAGCGGAGCTGCTGCTGCCCGGATTGCGACCGCACGAATTGGTCATTCTTGCTCAGCTATGCCATTTCGTCAGCGAACGGCTCGACGACGACGTACCTCAGCATTGGAGTGCGGGCTCGTCAATCGGCCGCAGCGAACTGCTCGATGCGATTCGTACTGAATTCCCGCTGGCCGATGGTTCAGACGCGCAATTCGACTCTGCGATCAGCGTGCTCGATTATTCATATTTCACCGGCCCGAACTGCAATCGTTTTGGCAACCAGCCATTGGTCGAAACCTTGAACAGCACCGGCACAGGAAGCGACACCGCATATCGGTTGAGCAGCAGATTCGCCGACATACTTGCCACGAACCGAACGTTCCGCATCTTCTTCGCGGACACTTTGCGCACCGGTATGGCCAATTGCCGAGATATGTTCCGCGAGGCCGCCGCCAGGCAACAGGTCTTCGACCACATGTTCTTGTACGAGCGCAAATATTCCATGGCTGACGTCATGCGCCTGTGCGGATGGAAGAAGGAAAACACTCCGCAAAACGTGGGTGGTTACCTGCTCGACAAGGAAACCAACACCATGCCCATCTTCGTGAAATACGCGGCCAGCCAATACGAGGATGAATTCCTGAGCACACAGGAAATGAAATACTTCAGCAAGAACGGACGCACTCCGCAGTCTCCGGAATTCCGATGGGCGCTTAGCGGCATTGGCCCGAATTGGGACCACACACATTTCGTCCCGCTATTCGTCATGCGCAAGGCGGAAGAGGCCGATGGCAAGTACTACTACGTTGGCCACGTCGCTGCGTTTGAGAATCCTCAGCTCACCACCAAGCCTGACGCAACCGGACAGGGCAGTGTGAAGGTCACCCTGTCGGTCCTGCGTTTGGCCCGGCCAATCGATCCAGAGCTCTATCGGCATTTAGCCGGCTGACCATCAGCTCCTCAACCGTACGGCGGCGGCCATTCCGCCGTCGCCGTAGGTGGGGTGGGCCATGAAGGCTTGACTGGCGGTGGCGTCGCCGCGCATCGACTCGTCGTAGCCGCCACAGCGCTCCCACGCGGCACGGCGAATTATGACGTGGCCGGGCAGCAATTATGCGACACGAACGTGGCGGCGATGCCACGGTTACGCGCGGCGCATCATGCGATGCTCGCCGGCGACCGTGTGCTCATCCTCACGCTTGGCGGGCTTGCGAGCGCCCGCGATATTCTCCATGCTCATGCCTGCTCATCCCCATCCACAACCGAAATCCAGTCGCCGTATCCTTCCTCGGCCATGCGCGAGCGCGGCACGAAGCGCAGGGCGGCGGAATTCATGCAGTAGCGCAGGCCGCCGCGGTCGGCCGGGCCGTCGGTGAACACGTGGCCCAAGTGAATCTGTGTGTCCGACGTGCGCACTTCGATGCGGTCGCGGCCCGGAATGCGGTGGTCCTCATGCTCGGTCAGCAAGTCACCGGCAATCGGGCGAGAGAACGCGGGCCAGCCGCAGCCGGAATCGAACTTGTCTCGCGACGAGAACAGCGGCTCGCCGCTGACGATGTCCACGTAAATGCCGGGCTCAAACTCCTCGTCATACTCGTTGACGAACGGGCGCTCGGTAGCGGCGTTCTGTGTGACCGCGAACTGCTCAAGCGTCAGATCCCAGATGCGTTCCACGTACTTCTGACGGCGTTTTACGTTCGCGATTGCGGCGATCGGCACATGGCAGTAGCCGCCGGGATTGTTCACCAGATAGTCCTGATGATGTGCCTCGGCCGGGTAGAAGTTGCGCAGCGGTTCGACCAGTACGGCCGGGCGCTGCGGCTGGCGGTCGACCAGCTGCTCCAAGGCCGCCACATACACGGCGCGCTGCGTCTCGTCCGTGTAGAACATGCCAGTGCGGTACTGCCGGCCGCGGTCTTCGCCCTGCTGGTCCACGGAGAACGGGTCAATGACCTCCAGAAACAGCAATGTCAGCGTCCGCAGGCTGACCTGTGCCGGGTTAAACTCGACTTTCACGGTTTCGGCCGCATCCGTGCCGCCCGCGCATACCTGCTCGTAGGTCGGCGATTCGACGGTGGATTGCGCGTAGCCGACCGTGGTGTCCGTGACGCCGTCGACGTTCTGGAAGTAGCGCTCCAGTCCCCAGAAGCAGCCGCCGGCGAAGTATGCGGTTTGCGTATTTCCGTCATTGTGTTCGTTACGTTCGCTCATGCGCCCCACGTTACTACGTCGAGGCGGCTCGCGATGCAGTCAACGACACCTCTGCACCGGCAAAACCGCTTTCGAGGGGCTGATTCGGCCTTCGCAGGAGGTCTACTCCCGTTTCAAGGGGCTGGTCGGCAGCTAGACCGCATGTAAAAGCCCATCCGCGTCAACGCCATTCCGCCGATTTTGGAGCGTGAATACTCGGCCATCAGCCCCTCGAAGCAGGAGTAGACCTCCCGGAGAGGCCAAATCAACCCCTCGAAACGGAGATAGCGCCTTCTGCGCCCTTCTCGCTGGGCTTTCGCCGCTCAAAGAGGTACATTCGGGCTTCTGCAGAATGCTTTCTCCGTTCAAAGAGGTACCGAATACGGGAAACCCCGAGTACAAACGCCGTCATTGCAACGCTCATACTCGGGATTTCAGAGTTCAGGTACCTCTTTGAAGGCAGTTAGTTGTCCGCAAGGGGCCAAATGTACCTCTCTGAAAGCAGATACCCCGTCTCAGGCTCGAATCGGCTAACCTGCGTACCCGTGTGCACACCTTCACGACCGCAGCGTGCTGAGCATGCCGGCCACTTCGGCGGGCGTCACGCTGGGCACGTAGGCGCGCACCACCGCGAGCCCGATCTGCGGCAACGCCGCCGGGTCCGGGTAGCACACGTAGACCGGCGCTTCGGTGGGCTGGAACTTGCGCTTGAAGTTGAACAGCGAGTGGAAGCCGTAGGCGGGTTCCATCCAGTCGGCCACGATCTGCAGCGCGTGTTGGAGCACCTGCGTGCCTTCGCCGGCCGGCACCCCGCCTTCCCGGGCATTGTCTCGCTCGGGGTTCATGCCGGCCAAGGGTGCCGCGGACAGGCTCATGAACTCTACGGCATGCTCAGGATCCGCAAGCCCCTCGTCGCGCAGGCGCTCGGCCATGCGCGCGATCAGGAACTCCATAATGCCGTTGGGACTGTCGGTGCGATGGCGCATGAAGTCCAGCGTCCAGCCGACGATGCGCCCGTCGCGCCAGGTGGGCAGCCAGCTGGTGACGCCCAGCACGCGCCCGTCCGCGTCGATGGCGTAAAGCAGCCGCACGCGCGGGTCGCGCAGTTCCTCGACACCGCCGAGCGTGAACTTCATTTCCGGCAGCGCCTTGAGCTGCGCCCACTCCTCGGAGATGTCCTCGATCTGCTCGCGCACATCGAGCGACGCTTCCAGGAACGTGGACTGCACATCGGTCACGCCGTCGCGCTTGGCCTTGTTGATGGCGGTGCGCACATCCTGCCATTTCTTGCCGGTCGTCTTCCAGCCGCGCGGGTCCACGACCATTTCGCTGCCGACCTCGATGGAGCTCCAGCCGGCCTCCAGCAACGCGTCGCGCTGTTCGCGATGCACGCTGTAGAACACCGGCGAAAGCGACCGCTCCACGCAATACTGGGTGAAGCCGGTCAGGTCGTCCATCCACTCGGAGAGCTCGCCGAACGGCCCGGTGCAGGTCAAGGCGATGCCGTTGAGCACGCGATATGCCACGGCCGATTTGCCCGTGGGCGAGAGCCAGTAGCTGTTGCCTTCCCACGTAGTCATGAAGCTCATCGATTCGCCGCCGGTTTCGACCAGCCGCTCGGCGCGTGCCTGCGCCCGCTCGTTCGATTCGCTCACGTCGCTCATCCAGCGGATCACCACGACCAGCACCACGATCCAGAACACCAGGCCGACGCCCTGATACACGATCGAGGCCATCGGGGTACGCGGCACGAACGACAACTTCATATGGCTCAGGAAGCCGATGGGCAGGAAGCGCCCCGGCAGTTCGGCCAACAGCGACGAGGCCGTGGCGCGCGGCGAGAAGGCGTCCGGCTGGGCAATGCCGTACATCAGGTACACGGCGGCGCACGCCAGCAGAACCAGCACGATGGCACCGACGCCGCCGATCAGCCGGCGCCAGCCGACGTGAATCGGGAAGTGCTTCATTGCCGCAGCCAAGGCGATGGCGAAGATCAGCGGCGGCAAGGTGTTCGTCACGCAGGCGGTGATTGCGCCGTGCTGCAGCAGGGAGGTCATGCCATCCGGCGCAAAGCTCAGCGGCACGACCAGGTAATAGGCGATGGCAACGCCCGCCGTGAACAGGTTGATGGCCACGGCGCAGGTGGCCGCGAACCGACGTCCGCGATACAGGCCCCACGCCAGCACCAGAGTCACGGCGGTGGGCAGCAGCGAGCGCAGTACCGCGCCGGGCATCGAGGCGCGCATCAGGTCGAATTGCAGGAAGCAGCCGCTGTGCGTGGCGCCGGCCAGGCAGCGCGCGAGCGTGCCGTCGTCGACGGAGACCGGACTCATGAGCAGGCCGACTGTGCTGAGCGGTCCCGCGTGATTATGCGAGGTGATGGCGATGACCGGCCCCAGCGCCAGCACCACGGCGATGGCCGCGAACATGCGCCGCGCCTCGAAGGAGGTGCTGCGCAGCCAGTGCCATCCGGTTTCGGCGTGCGCGGGCGACCCGGCCATCACGCGGCCGACCGCGTGTCCGATCAGCGCGGCGGCGAGAATGCAGTAATCGCCAGGATTGCCGCTGTAAAGCAGCGCGACCAGAATCGCCACGTAGCCGATCAGCCGAATACGCCGCCGCAACAGATGGCTGCAGAACGCGCTGGCCGCCATAAGCGCGCCGACCGGCAACACCAGCGGGCTCAGGGCGAACTGCATGCGGGAGACGAATTGGGAGTCCTGGAACAGCCATCCGGCCGCCGCACACAAGATCAGGCCCACGATCACGCCGCCGAGCGCGCAGGCGAGCGCGGTGCCGACGGTACGTGCGCGGCCAAGCCACGGCTCGGCGATTGACAGCATGACGAGCCACAGCACGGCATCAAGAATGAGCTGGATGACGCCGCGCGCCAAGAACAGCGTGCAGAAGAGTTTGCCGAAATCGAATTCGGCCATGCTGGTGTCGAGCCGCAGCGGGAACGCGAATCCGGCCATCGCGACCACCAGCCACACCACCAAGTTCAGCACCACCAGCGCCACCGTGGCAGTGATGGCCAGTCGATGACCGTCCGCCCACTGTCGCACGTCGCCGGCCAGTTCGCGCCAGCTTTCCGCCGCATGACTGTTGTGCTTACGCGATTCTTCGCTCATTGCAACACCTCCACTTGTGGGTACTCCTTCAACGATTTCGCCATCTCGCCCAAGCCGGTCCGTTCGCCAAACCAGTCGAGACCGGGCCGCCAGACCGCCTGCACCGCGTGCCAGTCGTGGCCGGCGCCGGGCACGATCAGCTCGGTGACCTCCATGCCGGCTTTGCGCGCGGCGGCGGCAATCGTGCGCATGTTGCTAATCGATTCCTTGTCCCGTTCGCCAGCACCGGTGAACAGCGCCTGCTCAGATGTGCCGCTGGAGGCGATGGCGTTGACCGGCACCTGTTCGTCGTATGCCTTGCGGTCGCCGGCGAAATACTCTTGGACCATCTTGCCGACGCTGCCGTTGGTCGGCTTGAGTTCGCCGTCCACCGGCAGCATCGCGCCGTAGATGTCGGGGTGGCGCGGGACGAGCTGCGTGGTGCAGGTGCCGCCTTGCGAGAACCCGCCCATCGCCCACATGCGGGCCGATTTGGCCACGGGCAGCATCTTCTTGGCCCAGTTCACCACGTCTGTGGTGAGGTAGGTTTCGGCGTTGCCTTGCGTGGTGTCGGCGCACAGGCTGTTGTGCGTGGCCTCGCCGTTCTGGTCGGGCACGAGCACGATCGGCGCGAGCCCGTCATGTTTGGCGGCGTACGCATTCATCGTGGCGGCGATGTTGCCGGCGTCGATGAGGCGACTGGGGCTACCGGGCTGCCCGGCCAACAGCTCCATCACCGGCAAGGCCGGCGGACGGTCGGACAGCGCGGCGGGCGGCAGGTAGATCATCGCCTTGCGGGCCGTGAAGTTGGATTTGGCGTTCGGAATGTCGACGGTGAGCACCTTGCCTTGGCTGGGCATGGACGGCAGGCTGCCCTTCCGCGCCTTGCTATGCCAGTCGCTGACACTCATCGCGGCCTTGTGTACCTCGATTGAGCCGAGCGAGGCGTACGGCGTGTAGCCGACGAGGGTGCCGATGGTCTGGTATTCGCCGTAAATCGAGTCCACGCCGAGCGCGGTGGACAGCAGCACCAGCGGCACCAGCACGACGGCCAGCGCACGGCGGACCCCGCGCAGGGTCACGGCTGCGGCGATCACGAAGCCGACGCCGGCGATGCCGCCCGCGATGGTGAAGATCACCGGCCAGCCCAGCGATACGCCGAACACCATAAACACGTCGGACACCAGCCATGCAACCAGCAGTCCAGCCGCGCCGGCGAGCACGGCGGCAATCAGCGAGACAATCAGCGGGTGCAGGCGGCCGCGCTTCTTGCTCTTGCTCAATGCCAGCCCAATAATCAGTATGATTGCCGCGATCGCGGTCAGTCCGAACACGGTCCGCGGCACGATTCCGCGGACCAGAGACAATTCCATGAACGTTTTCCAAACGGAGTTCTTCATCCTTCACCCCCGCGCTCCAGGCTCCTCGCCTTGTAAGCTCACGCAACACTAGCGCGCGATTCATAGAGCGTCACCCAATTTCACAAAAATTGTCGCGAGTTCTCATGGTTTCCCCAGACTCCGTTCAGCGCCTGTTCACATCCGGTCTGGCGCCCGCAGTTCAAGGCCAGTGTCGGCGCTGGATTAGCGGCGCGCAGGCTTGTCCCAGCTTCAGCCGGAAGCAGGGAATATGCTGGTGGATATGACTCACGCAAACGAACAACGTCCAGCAGCGACCGGCAATGCCGCCGATAACGTGTCTGACGCCCCTACTGGCCCCGCGACGAGCGCGGCGGCAAGGCCCACGACCGTCACGGCTGATGGCACAACAGCCACAAACGCCGCGGCCAGTTCAACAGCAAAGCCCGCAGCCAGCACCTCTTGGGCCAGGGAAACCAACCCACGTCGAGCACTGTTGACGATTATCGTCACGGTGGTGGTTGTGGTGGCCATCGTACTGGGGCTCGGATTCTTCGTGAACTGGGGATTGGCGGCCCTTTTGGTGATCATTATGATTCCGGGGGCGATTTCGCTGGCCGTTCTCGCCAAGCACCCTGAATCCACCGGCGGGCGCAGCATGTTCGGCATCTCCGATCCGAATACGCTGCTTGACCCGATTCGCCGCCCGTCCGAGCGCCGCGGCGAGTAAGTTGCTGCTGCCCATCGGGCGGTAATTTATCCATGGGGCGGTAAAAGGCCCATGGGGCGGTTTGAAGAAATTGTGAAACCGCAGAATAAAGTCATTTTGGGATACCGCCCCATGAGGGTTTTACCGCCCCATGGGATTATTACCGCCCCATGAGCAAAGCCACCCCGCTATTTGCGCGCACTGACCAAGTAATTAAGCACCGATCCGACGGCCACCAGCAGCGCGCCACACCAAAACGGCAGCGACAGCGCCAAACCCAGCAACACCGCACTGGCCCCGGTGGACAGCACCGGCGTGGCATAGGACGCAATAGCCAGCCGCTCCATAGACCCATGCAGAATGCCATAGCCCCAGCAGGCATAACCACCGCCAATCGCCGCCGCGGCAATCAACACAAACAGCCATGCGACCAGACTCGGAGGCTCGGCCGGCCACCCCTGCCCGGACGCGAAGTGGATAATCCACAACGCCACGGCCACGCAGGGGAAGAACAATGAAGTGCCGTCCACCCCATGACTCATGGCTGGCGTGAACACCGCGTACACCGACCAAGCGAGCGCGCCCACGAACGCCAGCGCATAGGGCAAAGGGTTGGCGGCGATATGCTGCACGGCCGCATGCCAGTCGAGCCCGGAATTACCGCCGACCGCCAACACCACGCCGGCAGTGGCCACGATCGCGCCCGGCAGCACCTTGACGACCGCGTGCTTGCGATGGGATACGCCCGCCGACAGCAGCACCATCATCGTGGGCCACAGATAGTTGACCAGGCTCACTTCCACCGAGGATGCGTCGGTAGAGGCCAGACCCAGCGAGAGGGATATCGACGATTCGTAAAATACGAACAACAGGCCGCCGATAATCAGGTATTTCTTGGGGAACTCGCGAATCGGGGCCGGGCGCCGGAACATCAGCAGCAGGATGCCGCCGACCGTGTAGATCAGGGCCGAGCCAAGCGTGGCGCCGAAGTTTTCGGAGACGATGCGCACGGTGCCGGCCATGAAGCTCCACAGCAGGATTGCCATCAGGCCGATGGTCGTGGCGCGCGCGGATACGACGTGGCCGCCGGAATGGCTTGCCGCCGGTGCCGGTGTGCCGCTTGCGTTCTGTGCGCCGTTCGCCATATGTCCGCCTCTCTCGCATCGTTTCGAAGTCACTCTACCCATCGGATGTGTACAGCGGCAGAACGGCACGCGACCGGCGCGCGAACAGGGTGGGGTTCGGTGATTGAAACAGCAAAATGCCGGGTAGGGTAAATCCCTACCCGGCATTTGCATTGGCTATGTTTCCCGCCGTCTGTCAGGTTAGTCGGCGTTGAAAGCGTAGGGCAGACGGCGTGGGAAGCATGGTTTGGTTACGATTTATCTCTCCCCCACCCGCTTCGCGGGAGCCCCCTCGTCAGAGGGGGCAAAGCTACTCGAAGCGGGACTTCGGGACGAATCAAGTATCGTCAGCCCTCAATCGCAATTTGGTGCTTGGACTCGACTTGCGGCTGGGCCTGCATCTTCGGAACCTGGATGCACAGCGTGCCGTTCCGGTAGCTGGCGTGGATGTCGGACTCCTTCACGTCCTCGCCAACGTAGAAGCTACGCGAGCAGGAGCCCATGTAGCGTTCGCGACGCAGCCACTTGCCCGAATCGGACGCGCAAGCGCACTTGCTGTCGGAAGCCTCGTCCTCAGCGGCCGGAGCCTTGTCCTCATGCTCGCTGCAACGCGAGGCGGACACGGTCAGATAGCCGTTGTTGAGCTCAAGGTTGATATCTTCCTTCTTAAAGCCAGGCATATCGATGTCGACGTCGTAACCCTTGTCGGTCTCGCGCACATCGGTAGTCATCATGTTGGCGGGCATTACGGCACTCATCGTGTTGTCCGTGTTGCGCCAACCCTCAAAGAACGGATCATCGAACAGATCCGAGAACATCGTGTCATTCATCAAAGCCGGAAACATTGCCATAATCGGTACTCCTTGATTAGGAGAGAATCGGCTTGGCTGCCGGCCGCCAACCCGTATCGCGGGGCTAGCAGCGGTTATCGTGGCCGGTTCCGGAACCCTCCCGGGCTCTCAACCTTTAACCTTCACTTCATCCAATTCCCGAGCGCGGCAATCATTCCGGGATTATGCCCACAGAGAAATTGCGGCGGGAATGGCTGCCGGTAAAGCCGGCCGAGCCGAGCGCCGTGACCACCCTCAGCCAGTCTTACGGCTGCCAGCTCCCGCCAGCGGGAGCATATATACGCACACCAGTAGGCGTACTCATATACCTCTGCCAACGGGAGCATGGTTGCACGTTCCCGCAAACTCCGCCAACGGGAGCATGCTGGCGCGCGAACGGCTCACATCTGCTGGGCGTTTTCGAGCAAGGCGTTTTTGAGGTCGGACTCGATTTGGCGCATCTTGACCTGGGCGGCCTCGCGGTTGGCCTCGCCTTCCTTCTGGATCTGCACGGTCTCCTTCAGGGTGGCGACGAGTTCGGCGTTGATCTTCTCCAGCGTGTCGATTTCCACCACGGAACGCTGGTTGGCCTTTTCCGCGTCCACTGCACCCTTGTGCAGGGCGGCCGCGTTACGCGCCAGCAGCTTGTTGGTCACATCGTCGGCCTTGTTCTGCAGGTCGAGAACCTTGCGCTGGTTGGACAGGCCCAGCGCGATCACCATCTGACTCTTCCACACCGGAATCGTGGTGGAGATGGTGGTGTCGATCTTGTCCACGATGGTCTGGTCCGCGTTCTGGATGATTTTGATCTGCGGCGCGGTCTGCAAGGTAACCACGCTGATGCGGTCGAGGTCGTCGAGTCACTTGGCAAAACGGTCGAGCTTGGACTTGAAGTCCTTCAGCACTTGCGCCTGCATGGCGTCGCCACTGGCGGCGGCCTCGGCCTCCAGCGCTGGCAGCTGGTTGGCGTTGAAGTCGGCGAGCGCCTTCTTGCCGGCCAGTACGGTCATTTTCAGCTCGCGGTATTGCTGGGCGTTTTGCGTGTACATCGTGTCGTACATGGAGATGTCGGCCACGAGTTTGGCTTGCGCGGATTGGAGGGTGGTGATGAGGTGTTGCATGGCATCGTTGTTGGGCAGTTCGGATACGGCCGGGATCTGGTCGAGCGTGCCGGCCACGCCGAATCGGCTGATCGAATCGGTGCCGGCGAAGTTGGCCGCGCGGAAGCCATGGCGCTCCCACGCCAGCTTCTGCACCGCCGGTGTTTTCAACAGGTTCAGCAGTGTGCCGCCTTTTCTCGGCCAAGGCCATCAGCGTGTGGGTGCTCCACACGGTCGGCGTCGGGTAGACGATGGCCACGTCGTCCTTGATCTGCTTGAACGCATCCGGCTGGTTCACGGCCAAATCAAGCAGCTGCGATTCGTAGCTCACCATCATCGGCTTGGAGCCCACGCCCAAGGTCAGGAACTGGTTGAACGAATCCTCGGAAGAGGTCTCCATCCAGCCGGATTTGGCGAAGATGGAGGCGATGGTCTTGCCGTCGCGCGCCACCGAATCGACCATGGCCGGCTGCCCGCCGTTGAGCACCGTGGCAAGAAGCGCCGCGTATTCGTTGCCTGAGTTCGACTTCACCGGATCGGTCGAGTCGATGCGGAACTGCCCGTAGCCTGCCGTGTATCCGACGTCGGCCCAGGTTGTGTTGGCGACCATCGCGTCCACGGCTTTGGCCATATCCATGTGGTACGCGCCAGAATCGTCCTTGGTCACAAGTCCGCCGTTCACGAGCCCGTCCGCCACGGCCTTGTGCGTGTATAGCACAATCGGTGAGTTGAAGACGATGTCGCTTTGGGGGGGGCTTGACGCCTTTCGCATTGCCGTATTCGACGGCCGCGCGCGAGGAGGGGAACAGGTAACCCATGCCTTTCCGGTCCGTATCCATCATGGCCGGCGATCCGGCCTTGCGATAGTCGATGGCAATGCCTTGCTTGGCGGCGAGCGCCTTGAACTTGGCGTCATCGAACAGGCCGATTTTCTCGCCGCCCAGGTAGCCGGTGATGCTCACCTGTTCGGTCGGTTCGGCCGGTGCTGGTTGCGATTGCCGCCACACCAGCGTGCCGCAGACCACGCCCACTACCGCAAGCAGGGCGATCAGTCCGATGATTTTTGATTTGGAGAGTTTCATTGTGCGTCCGTTTTCTGGTCCGACTGGTGAGCCGGGCCGCCAGATGGAGTCTGACTGGGTGCATGCCGTCCTTCATCAGCAGCCGAGGAAGGCACAGGCGAAGGTGCGACGTCGTCGTATCCATCCATGCGGGCCAACCGTTGGATGGCGTCGGAGTCGGCCGTAATGCCCAACGTCTTGGCGCTTACCGCCCGGCTGAGTTCGCCGGCGGCGGTCTGTTCGAGCACTTGCAGCGCCTCGATGGTTTCGATTCGTGCCGTGGCTATCTGATCGCGTGCGCCGGAACTTTCCACGTCCACGTAGGAGCGCAACAGTTTCTCGGTCTGCTCGCCGTACACGGTGATGTAGTGGCGCAACGTCGGGTAGGCGGAGGTGTCTCGGGTCACGTATTGCACTAAATCTTTGGTAGCGGCGATGAAGTCGTTGGCTTCGGCTTTGACGGCTGGGTCACGTACTTGCTTGGTGAGCATGGCGATCGAGTTGAGTCGAGCGTTCGCCGCGTCGATCGTATCGGCGGTCTTCTGACCGTTGGGCAAGGCGGAAACCAGCATTTTGCCGATGCGTCGCTCCGGCTCGGTGAGCGTGGAGGCGGCGATATACCCAAGTGCGGCCAGTACCACGGCCACGATCAGGCCGGGCACTCCGCCGCCGACCAGTCCGAAACCGAGCCCGGCGAGCAGCAGTCCGACAACGAATCCACAGATTACCTGGAGCATCAGTTGAAGCCCTTGGCTTGGCGGAAGACGGCGGCGAGGTCGCCGGAGCGGCCGTCGAATACCTTGGCGTTGCTCAGGGTGGCGAGAGACTTCAGCTGGCTGGGATCGGCATCGCCGAACATGATGGAGAAGATCGGCAGATCACGGCCGCGCGACTTATAGGCGCTTTCGAATTCGTCCTGATGATCGGAGTTGGAGCGGCCGTCGGTCATGAGCACGATGGCGGTGGTGTATTGCGAGGCTTCCGACTCGCTGGGCAGCTCGTCGAGCGCGCTCAGCAGGCCTTCATAGATATCGGTGCCGCCGCTGGCATCGGTGGCATCGGCCTCATGCAGCAGGTCGCTGGTGCTTGTGCCAGTGGCCTTGACCGGGCGGTGGGCCTCGGTTTCAAACGGGATGAGAATGTTCACGTCGCCGCTGGCGGGCTCGATGTACGACTTCTTGGCCTGGTCCGGGTCGAGCGCCGCGTTCAGGCCTTTGACCACGCCGTTCTTGCCCTCTCCAGACATCGAACCGGAGTAATCGACCACCCAAATGGTCCAGCTGGGTTTCCTGAGCGCGGTCTGGTAGACGTTGAGCGCGCTGTCAATCACCGTGGCGGAGGTCATGGAGAACGTGAGTTTGCCGTCGCTGACCGCGGCGAGGATGTCCGCGGTGGAGACGGGCTTGGTGGCGCCGGTGTCGTCAGCCCAGCCGAGTTTGACGGCCTTGGATTTGGCGATGCCGAACACGATCGGCGTGGTGGAGGTGCTGGCCGCGTCTTTGACGATGTGCTTGGTGTCTCCCATCGAAATCCACATCGAGGAGGCAGGCCAGACGGCGTCGTGATCCTGGCCGCCGGCCTTGAGCGCGTTCATAATCTCCAGCGAACCCATGTAGTGCATCGTCACGGCTACGTTGGATTGGTCGGCCGCTTTCTGGATGGCGACGGCGACTTCCTTGTTTTCGGAGCCGGAGGCAATGCTCAGGGTGGCAGTCGGTTTGCCGCCGGACGGCTGGAAGGTCTGCGTGGTGGCGGACGTGCCGTTGCCGTCCGCTGTGCCGTCATCGGAATTATTGAACGCCGTGCAACCGGTCAACGCGAGCACGCCGGCACATACCGCGGCCGCAACCGCGGCGGCGGAGAGAAGACATTATGCCCATAATTCCATGGCTCTCCCGCCATCTAAAGCGGGCCGGGCCACAAGGTGACCGCACGGTGAACAATGGGTGAAGAGCTACATCAGTACGCGGCGCAGGCAATCATGGGGTCGTCGTAGAAGCCGAGGATCTTTTCGAGGTAGGGCTTGTAAGTGCTGTTGGGCATGGAGAAGATTTCGTGGCGCGATTCGGGGAAGCGCACGATGTTCGCCTCGCCGCCGCCGTCCTTGACCAGTTGGACGAAGTGATTCTGCGGCTTATTGAGTACCCAGATGTCGCGTCCGGACTGGAAGAGCAGCACCGGCGTCTCCACTTCGGCGCAGGCGGACGGATTCAGTATGGCCCGGTTGAGCTTCAACGCCTGGCGCACCCATTCGAACGCCGCGCAGTAGGTCTGGTATTCGCTATTCTCGCAACGCAGCTTGAAGTACCAGCGTTCACGCGCCTCGGAAGCGCCCTCGTTGCCTTCCATCGAGAACTCCGGCGTGAAGTCCGACTGCCCGAACACACGCTTCTTGCCGAAGCCGAGTCCGCACAGCGCGCCGACCAGCACACGGGCCACGCCCAGCGGCATGCCGGTGGCGGGGGCGACCATCGGGGCGGAGAGCACCGCTTTGTCGAACAGGGTGGGGTATCGCTCCAACACGGCCGCGCCGATGCCGCCGCCCATCGAATGGCAGAACAGGTTCAGCGGCATGCCGGCCGCGTACTGCTGGCCGATGGTTTCGGCGAAGCCGGCCAGATCGGCCACGTAGCGCTGCCAGTCATCAATCCACACCATGCAGCGGTTGTCCACGTCGCGCGCGGACTTGCCGTGGCCGCGATGCTCGAGTACACACACCGAGTAGCCGGCAAGCAGGAAGTACCAGACGAGCTCGTCGTACTTTTCGGCGAACTCGGTGAAGCCGTGGCTGATGACGATGGCCCCGCGGAAGGTGGCGGTGGCGCCTTGCTCGCGAATCGCGTCGAATTTGGCGGAGTCGTAGCACAGGTAGTGCAGCTGGCCCGAGCGGCCGCCGGTGTCCATAATGCCGGACAGCGGCTCGATCCCGGCCGAACGTTCGGCGGCGGACGGATCGAACCAGCCCTCCTCGCAGCATTGTTCGAGCGCGGGCAGCACCACGTCGGTCATCGTTTCGGCGTACTTGTTTTCGTCGATCATCGTCACCTGCATGGCTCCCATCTTAGGACAAGCCTCACGCCCACACCTCGCACCCACACCACGACACATTCCCGGGAATGCGTCGCAAGCCTGCGCGCCACTGACCGCACAGGCGCGTAGGTTGTGAGGTATGAGCGAAACCAATGATGTCAATGACGCAATCAAGCATTTCCCACGCCTCCGGGCGCGCACGCTGCGCTTCGGCTGCGGCGCACCGCGCTCCGCACAGACCGTGGGCGACGGCTCGCGGGCCCTGTTCCTGCGCTCCGACGGCCCCGAGGATCTGGTGACCGCACTGTGGCTGAGCTGGTTCGACGAGTCCGGCGAACACCATGAGACCAAGCTGGCCGACCCGCGCGAACTGCTGGGCGCAACCGCCGACAGCGAGGACGTGCCGGCCGAGGAGAAGGCCCGCCGCGAGCGTGCGCGCGAAGGCGGCACCGGCATCGTCGGATACTCCGCAGATGACGACGGCAATCGCATCGTGTTCACCATCAACGGCCGCCTGTTCCTGACCGACATCGATTGGAATGACGAGACCGGCGCACCCGAGCCGCACACCCGTGAACTGGCCGGCGAATGGCTCGATGAGGACCCGGCGATGTACACGCCGGTGCTGAACCCGCGCATCGCCCCGGATGGCGAACATGTGCTGTACACCACGGGCAGCTACCTGATGCTGGTCGATATCGGCGGCGAGCTAGGTGACCGCATCACCGCGGTCTACGGCGTGAGCGTGGAGGATGAGGACGGCAATCCGGCCGAAAACACGTGGAAAATCGGTCTGGCCGAGTTCGTGGCCGGCGAAGAAATGGACCGGTACGACGGTTTCTGGTGGGCCCCGGATTCGCAGCATGTGCTGTTCGAGTCTTTCGACACCGCCGACGAGCCGACCTGGTACATCAGCGATCCGGCCGACCCCGAGAAGCCGGACGCCGGCCGCCGCTACCCGCGCGCGCTGACCCGCAACGCCGACGTGTACCTGACCGTGATCACGCTGGCGTTCGATGAGAACGACCGGTACGCGGGCATCACCGGCAACGCCGATGTGGATTGGGATCGCGAGGCGTACGAGTATGTGGCCGCCGTGAACTGGCGTCGCGGCCACGATCCGCTGGTGCTGGTGCAGAACCGCCGCCAGACCCGCGATCAGGTGCTTGAGGTGGCGGTCGAGGCGGATGGGGCCGCGCTGGGTGCCACGCGTGTGCTTGAGGAGCACGCGAACGAGCAGTGGATCGACCTGGTTCACGGCACGCCCGCCTACACGCCGGATGGTCGTCTGGTGTGCTCGCTCAACGATATGGCCACGGACACCAACCGTCTGACAATGGACGGCCGCCCGTTCACGCCGACTGGCTGGAACGTGCGCACGGTGCTCGCCGTGACCGACGAGGATGTGCTGGCCGTGGTGCAGCGCGCGCCCGAAATCGCGCCTGAGGTGCCGGACGCTTGGGCCGATGCGGCCGCCACCGAGTCCGTATTCGGCGACCACGACGCCCGCAGTTTCGACGTGGTGAGTATCGATTACAACGGCACGATCACGCCGGTCACGACCGATCCCGGCCAGTGGACCGCCTCGCGCGGCGAGCACGGCATCGTGGTCTCCGGCCGCGATATGCGTTCCGCCCGCGCCCAGATGCGGCATATTCTGGGAGAACAGAGCGCCACTATCGCGTCCACGGCGGCCGAACCCGGCTTTACACCGAACGTCACGTTTACGCGACTGGGCGAGCACCAGCTGTACACGGCGATCATCGCGCCGAGCCCGGAAAGCCCGTACGCGCACGCCGAGAAGCTGCCGGTGCTGATGAAGCCGTACGGCGGGCCCGGCTTCCAGCAGGTCATCGCCTCGCAGTCCTTCTACTGGGAGGGCCAGTGGTGGGCCGACCAAGGCTTCCTGGTGGTCACGGCAGACGGCCGTGGCACCACCGGCCGCGGCCCGGCATGGGACCGCGAGATCTTCGAGGATATGAAGGACGTAACGCTGGCCGATCAGGTCGAGGCCGTCAACGCCCTGCCCGAGGCCGTCGCCCGGCTCAACGCCGATGTGGAATCACGTGCGGCACAGCCGGCTGCGGGCGATCAGGCAGACGCCGAGAACCACCCACCGGCGCTTCGCGCCACCTCCCGCCAGCGGGAGGCGATTCCCATGCCGGACCTCGACAAGGTGTGCATGATCGGCTGGTCGTACGGCGGCTTCCTGTCCGCACTGGCCGTGCTGGACGCGCCGAACGTGTTCAAGGCCGCATGCGCCGGCGCCCCGCCCACCGACTGGACGCTGTACGACACGCACTACACCGAGCGCTATCTGGGCCTCGACCCGGATGTCTACTACCGAAACGGCATCGTGCAGGACGCACCGAAACTCGAGCGCCCGCTTATGCTGATCCACGGTTTCGCCGACGACAACGTCACCATCGCCCACAGCCTGCGCCTCTCGCAAGCCCTGATGGCGGCGGGTCGCCCGCACACCTTCCTGCCGTTGACGGGCATCACCCATATGACCAATGACGAGACCGTGGCCGAAAACCTGCTCACCCTCCAGCGCGATTTCCTGCGCGACGCGCTGGCCTGACAAATCGATAACACGCGCATCCCACCCGAGGTGCTCCACCGGTAAAGCACCTCGGGTGGTGCGCCGCACCCATTTCCGCCCTGAATTTTTGGATATTTTGCACTCATCGTCACGTGAAAGACCGGTTTTTTGTCTCATATTCCCATCACCGCGTAGGATGGGTGAAGATTAGAAAGGGAGGACTATGAGCGTTCTCGACCGTTTTGAAAAAAGCGTGGAGGGTGCAGTCAACGGAGTATTCGCCAAGTTTGGCTCCAAAGACCTGCAGCCTGTCGATCTTTCCAGCGCCTTGGAGCGCGAGATTGACGCCGAGGCCATGCCCGTGGGCCGTGACCGCACGGTGGCCCCGAATGAATACCGTTTCAAGCTCAGTACTCCTGACTTCGACCGTATCGAGGCATGGGGTAGCGAGACCCTGGCCAACGAACTGGCCGATAACCTCACCGAGTACGCGAAGAGCCAGCATTACGCCTTCGTGGGACCGGTGATCGTGATCTTCGAGGAAGACCTTGACCTGTCCAAGGGCAACTTCAACCTCACCTCCGAATCCGTGCAGGGCAATGCCGTGCCGGTCACCACCGATGCGCAGACCGAGGATAGCCCGGTGCTCGAGGTGAACGGCAACCAGTACCTGCTCACCAAAGACAAGACGGTAATCGGCCGCGGTTCCGGTTGCGATATCGTCATCGACGATCCGGGCATCTCCCGCAAGCACCTGGAAATCGACATCACGGATAACGGCGTGATCGCCCGCGACCTGGGTTCGACCAACGGCACGTACGTGGAGGGCCACCAAGTGCCCGCCGCCACGCTGCTCGACGGCAACACCATCACCATCGGCCGTACCCGCATCCTGTACTGGGCCTCCGCCCAAGCCCAGGAGTAGTCGAGCACACGCCCGAAAGTCGTCCACTTATGACCGAACTGACATTCGCCCTGCTCAAGTATGGATTCCTGATCCTGCTGTGGATATTCATCTGGCTGGCCGTACGTTCGCTGCGCAAGGACATCGAGACGTTCAGTCCGCGACCTTCGCGCGCGCGTCGTCGCCGTGAGCGTGAAGTGCATAAGGCCAAGGCCGAAACGCCGCAGGCAGCTGCGCCGCGCCCGCATCGCCAGCCCAGCGCTTCCGCGTCGTCCGCCGCCTCGGCGCAGCCTACCCTGTTGGTCATCATCGATGGTCCGCTTGCCGGCAGCTCCGTGCCGCTGGCCGAAGCCGACATCACGCTTGGCCGCGCCGCCTCGAACACCGTGGTGCTCGATGACGAATTCGTGTCTTCCCACCATGCCCGTGTCTACCGTGACACGCGCTCCGGGCAGTGGGCCATTGAAGACCTGAACTCCACCAATGGCACCGTGGTCAACCAGCAGCGCATCAACCGCCCCACCATTCTGCCCGCTCGTATTCCTGTGCGCATCGGCGCCACCACCTTCGAACTGAGGTAGCCGCATGCCAAAATCCGCCGCTTCACAACCGCTGTTCCTGTATTCCACCACGGTGTCCGATGTGGGCACCGTGCGCGCGAACAATCAGGATTCCTCCTTCGCCGGCGAGCATCTCATCGCCATGTGCGACGGCATGGGCGGTCACGCCGGCGGCGATACGGCATCCTCCATCGCCATCCGGTCGCTGGCCCACATCGAGCAGGATGACACCGGTGGCAACGTCGAGACGATCTCCCGCATGATGGAAACCTCCGTTATGGCCGCGCATGACGCCATCGTCGGCAAGGCCAAGCGCGAACGCAAGCTTGCCGGCATGGGCACCACCGTTACCGCAGTGGCATTGGTGGCCGGCTACTGGGTCATCGCCCATATCGGCGATTCGCGCGCCTACCTGCTGCGCGACGGACGCCTGAGCCGCATCACGTGCGACCACAGCTACGTGCAGCACCTCATCAACACCGGTCGTATCACCCCGTCCGAAGCCAAGAACCACCCGCAGCGCAACGTCGTGATGCGCGT
>ENA-OWZP01000117-OWZP01000117.1-human-gut-metagenome-genome-assembly--contig:-NODE-117-length-24518-cov-9.996648_pt1 | contig 24518 bp, 18 predicted proteins | sample MGYA00249258_ERZ652111 | MGnify/ENA primary metagenome ERZ652111 (study PRJEB26925, sample SAMN05826993) | human gut metagenome | biome: ENVO:2100002; feature: ENVO:00000062; material: ENVO:00002003...
GCATTTGTGACCAACGTGCCAATGAGCTTTTTGGAAAAGAAAATTTTTGGAAGGGTAAAAAAAGAAAATAAGATAGTCGTAAAACTGGCAAGACCGATAAGTCTGCTTCTTACGATCGTATTTGTGGTTGGCGTGATCGTACTGGTGATGTTTGGTGTGATCCCGCAGCTTACGCGGACAATGGGAACCCTGATGATGAGCATCGCTGATTTTATTCCGCAGATGCAAAGCTGGATCCGGGAATTTTCCCATAATAACCAGGAGATCATGAAGCTGGTAGATCAGGTACAGTTTAATCCGGATCAGGCGATCAAGTGGGGGATAAGCCTTCTTGGAAACGGTGCAGGAAATATGATGAATACCACAATGTCAGCAGTGGGTTCCATAGTCAGTGGATTGGCAACCTTTTTTATTGCTTTTTCATTTGCCTGCTATGTCCTTTTTCAGAAGGAGAAGTTGCATGTGCAGATCCGAAAAGTATTTTTCGCTTTTCTTCCAGGGAAAAAAGCAGATGCTTTTCTTAAAGTCTGTTCTCTGACTTATCGGACATTTGCAAATTTTCTTGCAGGTCAGTGTCTGGAAGCCGTGATCCTCGGCTGTATGTTTGTTGTTATATTGAGTATTTTGAGGATGCCATATGCACTTCTGATCGGAGTTTTGATTGCGTTTACGGCATTGATCCCGATTTTCGGGGCCTTCATCGGATGTGCGGTGGGAAGCTTTTTGATCTTTATGGTAAGCCCGAATCAGGCGATCTTATTTATTATAGTATTCCTGGTGCTGCAGCAGATCGAGGGAAATCTGATCTATCCTCATGTTGTGGGTGAGTCTGTAGGGCTTCCATCGATTTGGGTTCTTGCAGCAGTTACGATCGGCGGAAACCTTATGGGAATTGTAGGTATGCTTGTTTTCATTCCGTTGCTTTCCGTGTTCTATACTATTTTTCGGGAATTCGTATATCTGCATCTGAAAAAAAAGCAGATCAAACAGGTGACAAAGACAGAAATAGAAGAATATACGGCGGAAGAAATGGTAAATAGTGACATATCAGAGGTGAAATGATAGAATCCCATCTTTGAAGCTGTAAGGTGATAAAACGGTTACAAACCCAGTAAATATGGGTATTGTGGCCGTTTTTTTTGTGGATCATTATTTAACCGAATCAAGCAAGTCCCAACCCCCTGCTTCTATTGCGTGAAGCAATAAGCAGTGGGTTGGGACTTGCTTGTATCAGGAGTGGTACAAGCCACTCCTGATAAGCTGCGAAGCAGCTATTCAGTTATGAGCAAGTAGCGAAGCGGATTGCGAATATCCGCTTTGACCCGTCAAACTTCCGGGTGTTTTTATAGCAATCCCAGAAAATAATGCAAAACTTCAGCGCTGCAGAACGTGAATTACTGCGTCACAGATTTTTATATCTTAGACAAGTACTTCCTATGATAGACCACAGGGAAGGGAAAGGCAGGAAAGAAAAAAATGGACAATGGATATTACAACTGTCTTGTCACATGACAAAAGTTGTGGTATACTAAGCGCTAAAGTGTTAAAAAAATATCATGATTCAGGGTTCTGAATCGTGATAGTAAAAATAGGAAGGAAACAAAACCAATGGATACCAGAAGAGAAAAGCTGGAAGCATTAAAGAAAGAAAAAAACGCCGTCATCATGGCACACTATTACGTGCCGGATGAAGTGCAGGAAATTGCCGATTACATCGGAGATTCGTATTACTTAAGCGACGTGGCGACGAAAGTGGACGCCAGTGTTATCGTTCTCTGCGGCGTTCGTTTCATGGGTGAGAGCGCCAAAATCTTAAACCCGGGCAAAAAAGTACTGCTCCCGGATCTGCATGCCGACTGCCCGATGGCTCACATGGCAGCGATTGAAAAAATCGAGGAAGTCCGGAAAGAGTACCCGGATGTGGCTGTCGTATGCTATGTCAATTCCACCGCGGAATTAAAAAGTCATTCCGACGTCTGTGTCACATCCTCCAATGCAGTAAAAATTGTAAAAGAACTGCCGAACCACGACATCTTCTTTATCCCAGACGAGCATCTTGGTACCTATGTGGCTGAGCAGGTGCCGGAGAAACATATCATCTTAAATGACGGTTTCTGTCACGTACATGCTGCCATCCGTCCGGAAGCTGCAAAGGCTGCAAAGGAAGCGCGTCCGCAGGCAAAGCTTCTCGTTCACCCGGAGTGCAGAAGTGAAGTCGTTGCACTTGCCGATTACGTCGGAAGCACCGCAGGCATCATCAAATATGCCGAGGCAAGTAAAAATACCGAGTTTCTCGTTGCAACCGAGCTTGGCGTTTTCGCAGAGCTGAAAAAGCGCTGCCCGGATAAGAAGTTTTATGCAGTGGGAAATACGCAGATCTGCCCAAATATGAAAAAAGTGACATTGGACAAATTAATAGAAGCACTGGAAAATGAGGAGAATGAAGTTCTGTTAAGCGAACAGGAAATTTCAGACGCACATGCGCCGCTGTTAAGAATGCTCGAGCTTGCAAAGTAACAAAATAAGCAGAACGCAGAAGCGGAAAAGAGGAAATGAAATGAAAAAGTATTATGATGCAGTGATTGTAGGATGCGGTGTGGCAGGATGTTTTGCGGCACTTCATCTGCCCCAGGAAGCCGATATTCTGATGATAACAAAAGCAGATACCGAGGACAGCGACTCCTTCCTCGCACAGGGCGGTATCTGTGTTCTGAAAAACGAGAGCGATTACGATGCGTTCTATGAAGATACGATGCATGCCGGGCACTACGAAAATACGCCGGAATCCGTCGACATTATGATCCGTTCTTCCCGAAATGTTATCAATCAGCTCATTGCCTGGGGTGTGGATTTCCGCCGCGATGAAAACGGGGAACTCTGCTATACGAAAGAAGGCGCACATTCTACCAATCGCATCTTGTTCCACGACGATGTAACCGGAAAGGAGATTACGAGCAAGCTTCTCGCGCAGGTAAAAAAGCTGCCGAACGTGACGCTTCTTGCGCACACGGAAATGTGTGATATTCTTTCCTGCAAAAATGTCTGTGAGGGTGTTTTGATCCGGGATGAAGAAGGAAAGCTGGTTCCGGTTTATGCCAGGGATGTGATCTGGGCATGCGGTGGCATCGGCGGAATTTACGATAATTCCACGAACTTCCCGCATCTGACCGGAGATGCACTTGCAATTGCAATCCACAGGAACGTAGCACTGAAAAATGTCAATTACGTACAGATTCATCCAACAACGCTGTATTCCCAAAAGAAAGGCCGCCGTTTTCTGATTTCCGAATCTGTCCGCGGAGAGGGCGCTGTTTTGCTCGATAAAAACGGTGAGCGTTTCACCAATGAGTTGCAGCCGCGTGACGTGGTATCCCGTGAGATTCACCGCCAGATGGAAAAGGATCACACGAAGCACGTATGGCTTTCCCTGAAAACGATTCCGCTTGATGTAAAAGAACGGTTCCCGAATATTTACCAGAAATGTCTGGAAGAGGGATATGATATCACAAAAGAACCGATCCCGGTTGTACCGGCCCAGCATTACTTTATGGGTGGCGTCAAGGTAGACAGCAATAGCGAAACGACGATGGATCATCTGTATGCAGCAGGTGAGACGAGCTGCAACGGCGTGCACGGTGCAAACCGTCTGGCAAGCAATTCTCTGCTGGAGAGCCTTGTATTCGCAGAGCGCGCGGCAAAGAAGATGGCTGCCGAATGGGCCGCAGAGGGTCTTGTAGAGAACGCAGACCGCAAAGAAACGGCAACGGAGCCGAAGGAAGATGAATGGAAGCTCCTTGCAAAACGGTACGATATTAGAAAAGAAGATTACCAGGATATGGAAGAATATGCAGAACGCTGCAAAGAGAGCATCTGGGATGCAATCAGAAAGGAAGACGAATATGAATCCAATCACAAGAACACTAAATGTGGATAATCTGCTGCTGCTTGCACTGCAGGAGGACATTTCCAGCGAGGATGTAACGACAAACGCCGTGATGCCAAAAGCATGCCAGGGAACGGTACAGCTGCTCTGTAAACAGGACGGCGTTATTGCCGGCATGGAAGTTTTTGCAAGAGTATTTACCTTGCTCGATGAGCAAACCGAGATGATTCCGTATGTGAAAGACGGCGATGAAGTCAAAAAAGGCGATCTGCTGGCAACCGTAAACGGCGATATCCGTGTTCTGCTGTCCGGTGAAAGAACCGCGCTCAATTATCTGCAGCGGATGAGCGGAATCGCAACGTATACGAGAAGTGTTGCGAAGCTGCTCGAAGGTTCCAAAACAACCCTTCTCGACACCAGAAAAACAACCCCGAATATGCGTATTTTTGAAAAGTATGCAGTCAAAATCGGTGGCGGCCAGAATCACCGCTACAATCTGTCCGATGGCGTTCTGTTAAAGGACAATCATATCGGAGCTGCCGGCAGTGTCACAAAAGCGATCGAGATGGCACGCGATTATGCCCCGTTTGTGCGGAAGATTGAAGTCGAGTGCGAAAATATTGATATGGTTCGCGAAGCAGCAGATGCAGGCGCCGACATTATCATGCTCGACAATATGACTCCGGCGCAGATGAAAGAGGCGGTAGCCGTCATCAACGGCAGATCAAAAACCGAGTGCTCCGGAAATGTGACAAAAGAAAATATCGCCACGATCCTCGACACCGGCGTAGATTATGTTTCCAGCGGTGCACTGACGCATTCTGCACCGATTCTTGATGTATCATTGAAAAATCTGCATCCAGTAGAATAAGTATAAAAATAGGAATCATTTCCTTATAGATATAAAAATCGCGAAATAAAAAAGCTTCTGTTCCTCCCGGAAAAAGGGAAGAACAGAAGCTTTTTTAAACAGGAAACTTCGTTGAATTTTCTTATAAAAAATTCTCCGGGTTTAGATTCCTTTCTGAAACAGGAGAAAGGAATATCCGATCGGAATCAAAACCAGCGCTGCGATCGTGAGAAATAAAATCCATTCAAGCTGCAGAAAGCTGTTTACGATCATGGCAACGCCGCCGATGATCCAAACCCAGCCGGCGAGGCGGTGAGTGCGGTTCCAGTTTTCCTGACTGTGAAGGGTCCATGGAACCTTGATGCCGGTTGTGTAGTTCTGTTTGCATTTTGGCATGTAATTGCCGATGAGAATAAAGAGAAGGCCGACAATTCCATTGGCAACAAAACCGATATCAACTGCAATGCCGACTGCGTTTGCATAGATGGAGCAGCAGACTATCAGGGAGGTTACAGGTATGATCCACAGAACAAGACGGATCATCTTCGGGCCGATGTTCTGCCGTTTCGGATCAGAAAAAGTGAAAACAGCGGTAAAAATCTGCAGAGCGGCAAGAAACAGAGGAATACCGATCACTGCCATCGTTTTGCTGCTCCAGCCGTTGGGAACGTTGTTTGTGCCAAAATGGGTGGCAATGGTGTCCGGCATGCGATTCCAGAGCAGAAGTCCGATCACCGTCGGAAAAAGAGAAATGAGTGTTGTCAGAATCAGTGTTGTTTTATATTTTTTCCACATCAGAAGTGCCTCCTTTGAGCTCTGAAATCCAGAGCATGATTTCTTCCAGGACGGAAGTGTTGAGTTCATAATAAATAAAATTTTTCTCCCGGGATTCCAGCACAAGGTCTGCTTTTTTCAGAATACCGAGATGGTAGGAGATGGTTGCACCTGTCATATCAAAGTGCGATCCGATCTCCCCGGCAGAAAGTCTTCCGTTTTTCAGAAGCTCCAGAATCCTTCGCCGGACAGGATCGGAGAGAGCTTTAAACGTTTCTGCGAATGCCACGGAAACCTCCTTTCCAGTAGTATGTACTCTCGGAGTCTTTCTGCACTTGCTTTTGCGGCTGATTTTCCGCCAGTTGCACCCGAATTTCATCAACGTACGCACCGCGTACGCCTCAGAAATTTGGGCACAACTGACAAAAAATCATCTCACAAAATCAAGCACAGAAAGACTCCGCGAGTACATTAGTATGAATGCAATCTAATTAGAAATTCATCTAAATACTTTTTTATCACAGGGGAAGCGAAAAGTCAATAAGCATTTCGAAAAAAATCTAAATAGTTTTATTGCTGATTTTGAGTTGCTATTTTCTGTAGAATACGCTACGATAAGGGAAAAGTTGTAGAAAAAGGGGGACAAAAACATGAAAAAACACCTGTCCGTGCGCTATGGCACGATTCAGGGCTGCTACTGGATGGGATACGCGGCACTGATGGGGTATGCCAGCGTCTATCTTCTTGAAAAAGGCTTCACAAACACACAAATCGGCCTTCTGACGGCAGTTGGCTGTATCGTGTCAGCGGTTCTGCAGCCTGCGCTGGCATCCTACGCAGATCGGCCGGAAAGCCCGTCCGTACGAACAATGCTCCTTGGAGCGAACCTGATTCAGTTTGTTCTTGGCATTTCCCTTGCTGCAACGGCAGAAAGCAGTTCTATGGTGGTAAGGACACTGCTGTACGGCGCAAGCATTACGATGCTGATGCTGATGATTCCGTTCGTTAATTCTCTTGGTATGGAGACGATCCGCCAGGGAGAGGAACTTGATTACGGAATCGGGCGCGGCATGGGTTCCGTTGCATATGCGATTGCATCATGGCTGCTCGGCCGGCTGACCGCATCCTTTGGAGCAGACATGATTTCGATCTGGGCTATCGCGCTGACCATTCTTTTTCTCGCCTGTGTATTTCGTTTTCCATTTAAAAAGGACAGAAAAAAAGCAGAAGCAGAAAAAGAAGAGACAGGAGCAGCCGGTCCGGTCGATTTTCTGAAACGGTATCCGTCCTTCGCGGTAGTACTGCTTGGCTGCATTCTGATCTTTATGTCACATAGCCTGATTAACAGCTTCAATTATCAGATTGCAATGGCAAAAGGTGGTGGCAGCGGTGAGATGGGAAATGCGATGACCATCTCTGCGGTTTCCGAGCTGCCAACGATGTTTCTGTTCGGCTATCTGCTGAAAAAGAAGAGCAGTGTTTTCTGGTTCCGCCTCTCCGGCCTGTTTTTTGTCCTGAAAAGCATAGGAACCTTCCTGGCCTTTAATATTCCGACATACTACGCTGCTCAGCCGTTCCAGATGTTCGGCTGGGCGCTGATCAACGTCGCCTGCGTCTATTACGTGAACGGCATCATGGAGCCGCAGGATTCGATTAAAGGACAGGCATATATGGCGATGACCATCACCGCAGGAAATGTAATGAGCTCCCTGTTTGGCGGCTGGCTTATCGATGCAGCCGGTGTTGGCGCGATGCTGATCTGCGCATCTCTTGCGGCCTTCATCGGCTGGCTGATTGTGTGCTTGGGTTCGAAAGAAGCAAAAACTGCATAGGAAAGATAAAAGAAAGCGCCCGAAACCGAACGTGGTTCCGGGCGCTTTGCCGTACAGCTCTTATTTATTTCTGTTTCCTGTATACTTCTCATCACAGTATTTGCAACGGTAAACTTCTTTTTCCGGGTCAGCCAGGATAAAGACATGTTTTAATCCCTGCTCAATGGAGGTGATACAGCGCGGATTTTTGCATTTGATAACATCAACTACCTGTTTCGGCAGATGAAGTTCTTTTTTCTCCGTAATTTCGCCGTCTTTAATGACATTGACAGTAATATTGTGATCGATAAAGCCTAAGATGTCAAGATCCATCTTATCAACCGAACACTCAACTTTCAGAATGTCCTTTTTTCCCATTTTTTCACTTTTGGCATTTTTAATAATGGCTACGGTACAGTCCAGCTTGTCCAGTCCCAGATCATGGTAAATGGTCATAGCCTTTCCTGCTTTAATATGGTCGAGCACGAAGCCCTCTTCAATACGTCCTACGTTCAGCATAGCGAAAGATGCTCCTTTCTTAATCGACTTTGATGTTCAGCAGCGTCAGAATCAGGGCCATACGTGCATAAACACCGTACTGAACCTGTTTAAAGTAAGCAGCGCGCGGGTCGTTATCCACGTCAACGGAGATCTCATTGACACGCGGCAGCGGATGCAGAACCAGCATTTCCGGAGAAGCAAGATCCATTTTGGACTGATCCAGAATATAGAAATCCTTCATGCGGATGTAATCATCCTCGTTGAAGAAACGTTCTTTCTGGACACGGGTCATATAAAGGACATCCAGCTTCGGGAGAACATCTTCCATTTTAATAACTTCCTCAAATGGAACATTGTTTGCGCGCAGCACATCATCACGGATGTAATCCGGGAGACGAAGCTCCTCCGGGGAGATTAATACAATTTTAATGCCGGTATAACGAACCAGCGCTTCAATCAGGGAGTGAACCGTTCTGCCGAATTTAAGATCACCGCAGAAACCAATGGTAAGATTGTTCAGGCGACCCTTTAAAGAACGGATGGTAAGAAGATCGGTAAGAGTCTGCGTCGGGTGCTGATGTCCACCATCGCCGGCGTTGATAACCGGGATACGGGAATACATAGATGCTACCAGCGGAGCGCCTTCTTTCGGATGACGCATCGCACAGATATTTGCAAAGCAGGATACTACACGAATGGTGTCCGCTACGCTTTCGCCTTTCGATGCGGAAGAAGAATTGGCAGAAGAAAAACCAAGAACAGTACCGCCAAGATTCATCATGGCAGCTTCAAAGCTGAGACGGGTGCGTGTGCTTGGTTCATAAAATAAAGTAGCAAGTCTTTTGCCATCGCAGGCATGTGCGTATTTTTCCGGGTGTTTCTCAATATCATTTGCCAGATCCATTAACTGATCCAGCTCTTCGACAGAGAAATCAAGGGGACTCATTAAGTGTCGCATATATTACCTCCTATGAAGATCCTTATTTTTGTTACCGTTCACAGTTTCCCTGCGAATGTCTGAATCACTTTCTTACGCAGCGAAACAGCAGGTGTTTCCCTGCTGAGTGAACAGTAACTTATTTTTTCTGTGTTCCACCTTAACACAAAAACAGGATAAATGCAAGATAAAAAATGGCAGGAAAAAGGTCGAAAAGCAGAGTAATATGAAATGTGAAAAAATAAAGTGAAATAGCAGTCAAAAAGGAAAAAGATTGTACAAAAGCCGAATTTCGGAAGATCTTTTCTTGTAAATTAAACGGAGATGGAGTAAAATATTGATATCTGCAACAAATGCAGAGTATCAGGAGGACCAGATATGCTAGACTTAGGAAAAATCCGCGACGAGATCGATGCCACCGATGACGAGATCGTCCGCCTGTTCCAGCACCGGATGGCGCTGACGGCGGAGGTTGCGCAGTACAAGATAGAGACAGGAAAAGCCGTTTTTGATGCGGAACGTGAGCGCCAGAAGCTGGAAAAGCTGACAGGCGAGGGAACAAATGCATTCAATACAAAAGGCATCCAGGAGCTGTTCCAGCAGATCATGTCGATCAGCCGGAAGCGCCAGTATCAGCTGCTGACCGAGAACGGCGGCGAGGAGATGACCGATTACACACAGGTTGACCACCTCCCGACGCACGGCAGAAGAGTTGTCTTCCAGGGTGTGGAGGGCGCCTATAGCTTCGGTGCCATGAAAGAATTTTTCGATGATACGATCACCAGTTTCCACGTAGACACCTGGAAAGAGGCGATGGAGGCGATCACAAAGGGCGAGGCTGATTACGCTGTGCTTCCGATCGAGAACTCCACAGCAGGCATTGTATCCGATATTTATGATCTTCTGGTGGAATATCCGCACTATATCGTCGGTGAGCAGGAATTGCCGGTGGAGCATGTGCTGATGGCACTGCCGGGAGCTAAAGTCGAAGAAATCCGTACCGTAATTTCCCACCCGCAGGCACTGGCCCAGTGCCGCCGCTTTCTCGATTCCAATGAAAACTGGAAAACAGAGGAACGACTGAATACGGCCGCCGCTGCAAAAGAAGTATCTGAGAGCGGTGATTTGACGATGGCAGCCGTCGGAAGCCCATATGCAGCAGAACACTTCGGACTGCAGATCTTAAAAGAAGGCATTTTTGACGCCCGGGGCAATACGACACGCTTTGTTATTATTTCCGGTCAGAAACGCTTTGTAAAGGATGCACAGAAAATCAGCGTATGCATGGAACTGCCGCATCAAAGCGGTTCTCTTTACAATGCACTGGCACATTTTATTTACAACGATCTGAACATGACCAAAATCGAGTCCCGCCCGATTCCGCAGCGGAAATGGGAGTACCGTTTCTTCGTGGATTTCGAGGGGAACTTAAGCGATCCGGCAGTCAAAAACGCACTGCGCGGATTGCAGGCAGAATCCGCGAAATTCCGGATTTTCGGAAATTATTAATCCAGAAGAGAGGGCCGTACCAAGCGGCCTTTTCGCATAAATAAAATGAAAAATGACAGGAAGGAAGAGACAAAAGATGATTAGAATAGAAGAATGTATCCTCTACCGCGATTTCGCAGAGGGGGAGGTACTGCGCGATATGACGATACTGGTGGAGACCTACAAAAAACTGGTCAATGCTCAGATTTCCCTGAAGGACCGCCGGTTCCGTGAGAATATGAGCGCATATGAGCCGCAGTTTTATGAGGCACTGAACCGCCTTGTCGAGATGGCAAACCGCTACGGCTTCTCCGGAAATCTCTGGCATGATTATCTGACGTATCTGCTGGTAAACAAAGAAAATGCATTCTCTACCTCGTGCGAGATTGTCGGAAAAGTAGAGGGAAGCATCAACCAGATGGCAAAACACGACTTTGTCCGTTTCAAAGAACTGTTTGATTTTGATATCTGTGTTTTTGATGAAATTTTTGAGTCCGGCGATGCCTCTGTCATCAGTTCCTATGAGAACACGGACAGTCCGAATAAACTGTTCAACAAAGAAGTCCGGGATCGTATCTGTGAGCTGGCCATCCGTCTGGCAAAGGCTGCATCCGCAGATGAATTTATGGCTGATATGGTTCAGTTTTACAAAGATTTCGGAGTGGGAAAACTGGGACTTCACAAGGCATTTCGTATTGCGCATACAGGAGAGAACGTTGAGATTATCCCGATTACCAACATTCCGGATGTGCGCCTTTCTGATCTTGTCGGCTACGAAATTCCAAAGCAGAAGCTGATCGACAACACGAAAGCGTTTGTCGAGGGCAAGAAAGCAAACAACTGTCTGCTTTTTGGCGATGCCGGAACCGGAAAATCCTCCAGCATCAAGGGCATCCTGAATGAATATTACGATCAGGGACTTCGTATGATCGAGGTTTACAAGCATCAGTTTCAGGATCTGAATGAGCTGATTGCACAGATCAAAAACAGAAATTATAAATTCATTATTTACATGGATGACCTTTCCTTTGAAGAGTTTGAGATTGAGTACAAATACCTGAAAGCTGTCATTGAGGGAGGCCTGGAAAAACGTCCGGACAATATTCTTATTTATGCAACCTCCAATCGTCGCCATCTGATTAAAGAGGATTACAGTGATAAAGAAGGAACAAGACAGGATATGCATACTTCCGACACCGTACAGGAGAAGCTGTCCCTGGTATACCGTTTCGGCGTCAGCATTTATTTTGGTGCACCGGATAAGAAAGAATTCCAGAAGATTGTTTCCACACTGGCCGAACGATACGGCGTGACGCTGAGTGAGGAAGAGCTTTTGGCAGAAGCGAACAAATGGGAACTGTCCCACGGCGGTCTTTCCGGCCGTACCGCACAGCAGTTTATCGATTATCTGCTCGGAAAACAGTAAAAAGAAAAAGGTCAAAAAGTCCGCTTGGTATTGGGAGCGGGCTTTTTGGGATATCCTTTGAAAAAGAAGGAGGAAAAGCATATATGCAGTATTCCACATTTGCTGCCATTGATATCGGCAGCTACGACGTCATTCTGGAGATTTTCGAGATCTCCAAAAAGCAGGGTATCCGAAGCGTGGATAAGATCTGCCATCGGATGGAGCTTGGAAAAGATACGTACACGCTGGGAAAAATTCGCCCGGAAATGGAAGAAGAGCTGTGCCGTGTACTCGCAGATTTTGTGCGGATTATGGAAGGCTATCGCGTGGACGATTACCGTGCAACGGCATCCAGTGCGATCAGTGAGGCGTCGAACAGTCTCTATGTCCTTGGAAAAATTCATCAGTTGACCGGTCTTTCTGTCACGGTTCTCTCCAACTCGGAGCAGCGTTTTCTTAGCTATAAAGCGCTCGCGGCGATGGAGGACAATTTTAACAAGATCATTGAAAAGGGAACTGCGATTCTCGATCTTGACGGTGGCAGTTTTCAGATTTCCCTGTTCGACAAGGATGCACTTGTCACAACACAGAACATCCGCATGGGAAGTCTTCGCATCCGCGAGCGTCTTGCCGGAATTCAGAGTGAGACGGAACATTACGAAGAGATGGTCGAGGAGCTGATCTGGAACGAAGTATCAAGCTTTAAAAAGATGTATCTGAAAGACCGCAAAATTGAAAACATTATGCTGATCGGCGATGTTTTCACCGACAGTGTTTATCAGAACATTGAAGAAAAAACGACAAAAATCATTTCCCGCGAAAACTTTAATACCTGGTATGAGAAAATTATCCGCCAGTCACCGATGGAGCTCGCCGTAAAACTTGGTATTCCGCTGGAAAACGCTTCACTGATGTATCCGTCTGCTGTGATTTATAAATGTCTGATTGATATGATGGGTGCGGAGCATATCTGGATTCCGGGCGTGCATATGACACGTGGTATTGCATACGAGTATGCGGAGCAGATGAAACTGCTGAAAGGCGGTCATAATTTCGAAAATGATATTCTGATGGCGGCAAAAAATATCGGAAAACGGTACGCAGTGAACCGTCCGCATGTCCAGAACCTGGAGATGACAGCGCTTGCCATGTTTGATGCGACGAAAAAGATGCACGGTATGAAAGAGCGCGAACGGCTGCTTCTCCAGATGGCAGTGATGCTGCATGACGTTGGAAAATACATCAGTTTCAATAATGTGGCGGATTCTTCCTATAATATTATCATGTCAAATGAAATCATCGGATTGTCGCACATTGAGCGTGAGATGGTGGCATTGATTGCAAGATACAACACGGTTACGCTCCCGTCCTACGATGAGCTGGTGATGGAATCGTCCTTGAGTGCCGAGCAGTATCTGACAGTATCCGAACTGACCGCAATCGTCCGTCTGGCGAATGCGCTCGACCGGAGTCATTTGCAGAAGATTCAGGCGATCCGCGCCACATTAAAGGAGCGCGAGCTGCAGCTTTCGCTCACGGTCAACCGCGATTTTACCCTTGAGCAAGGTTTGTGCCAGGAAAAATTAGATTTCTTCAATGAGGTATTCAGCATACAGCCGGTCATCAAACTGAAACGGCAGATGTAAAAGGAGGCGAAGAAAGATGGATATTGCACCATATAAGAAACCGGAATATTTCCGCAACCGGGAGTTGAGCTGGGTCAGCTTCGACGAGCGTGTTTTAAACGAGGCGCGGGATAAGAGTATTCCGCTGTTTGAACGTCTGAAATTTATCAGCATTACCTCCTCCAACCTGGATGAGTTTTATATGGTCCGTGTGGCTTCACTAAAAGACCAGGTGCATGCAAACTATACGAAAAAGGATCTGTCCGGCATGGATGCGAAGGAGCAGCTTGCCGGGATCAGCAAACGGACACACGAGCTGGTGCAGCTGCAGTACAATACGTACAATCGCTCGGCGGTTCCGTCTCTGGAGCACGTTGGCCTTACGATTATCAGCGAGCACGAGAAGCTGACGAAGGAGCAGGCGGAGTATGTGGATTCCTATTTTGAGGAGAACATTTACCCGGTTCTGACCCCGATGGCCATGGATTCGGCCCGCCCGTTCCCATTGATCCGGAACAAAACATTGAATATCGGTGCACTGGTGCAGAAGAAAGAGGATTCGCTTCTGAGCCGTGCGGAGGATAAGAAAGAGAAGAAAGGCAAGGAGAAGGAAAAAGAGAAAGAACTGGAATTTGCGACGGTTCAGGTTCCTTCGGTACTGCCGCGTTTTATTCTGCTTCCGCAGGATGAAAAGACGGGACAGCGGTATGTGATTCTTCTGGAGGAGATCATCGAGCGGAACATTGGAAAGCTGTTCTTAAGCTACGATGTGGTCTGTGCGCATCCGTACCGTGTTATGCGAAATGCAGATCTTTCGATCGATGAGGATGAGGCTTCGGACCTGTTAAAGGAGATCCAGAAGCAGCTTAAAAAACGTCAGTGGGGCGAAGTGATCCGTCTGGAAGTGGAAGATAAGATGGATAAGCGGCTCCTGAAGATGCTGGAAAAAGAGTTTGACATCGATGAAGACGACCTGTTCCGGATTCCGGGACCGCTCGATCTGACGTTTTTAATGAAAATGTATGGGCTCGACGGCTTTGATGAGTATAAAATTCCAAAATACATTCCAGCAGCAGTTCCGGCGCTGATGAATGAGGATGACATTTTTACAAACATCCGAAAAGGAGACATCTTACTGCATCATCCTTATATGACGTTTGATCCGGTCGTGCAATTTGTACAACAAGCAGCAAAGGATCCGGATGTACTGGCAATCAAACAGACGCTGTACCGTGTGAGCGGCAATTCTCCGATTATTGCAGCACTGGCTCAGGCGGCGGAAAATGGCAAACAGGTTTCCGTACTGGTGGAATTAAAGGCACGGTTTGACGAAGAAAACAATATTGTCTGGGCGAAGATGCTGGAAAAGGCGGGATGCCATGTAATTTATGGTCTTCTGGGACTGAAAACACACAGTAAGATCACACTGGTGGTTCGGCGCGAGGAGACAGGCATTCGCAGATATGTACATCTTGGCACGGGAAACTATAACGATTCTACGGCAAAGCTGTATACGGACTGTGGCCTGCTGACATGCAATGCAAAGATCGGTGAGGACGCAACAGCAGTATTTAACATGCTTTCGGGCTATTCGGAGCCGGATCGCTGGAACAAACTGATTGTTGCACCGCTCTGGATGAAGGACCGGTTCCTGCATCTGATTGCGATGGAAGAGGAGCACGCAAAGAAGGGACAGAAAGCGCATATTATTGCGAAGATGAACTCGTTATGCGACCGCGATATTATTGCGGCGCTTTACAGTGCTTCGGCAGCCGGAGTAAAGATTGACCTGATTATCCGGGGAATCTGTTGCCTGAAGGTTGGAATCCCGGGTGTCAGCGAGAATATTACCGTTCGCTCGATTGTCGGCAATTTCCTGGAACATGCGCGGATTTTCTACTTCTACAGTGGTGGAAATGAAGAGGTGTTTATGGGAAGCGCGGACTGGATGCCGCGAAATCTGGAAAAACGGGTGGAGATCGTGTTCCCGGTTGAGGATGAGCAGATCAAGAAAGAAGTAATGCATATTCTTGATATCCAGATGAAGGATAATGTGAAAGCCAGTATTTTACAGGCAGACGGAACGTATACAAAGCCGGATAAGCGCGGAAAGATGCTGGTGAATTCACAGGAGTATTTCTGCAGGGAGGCAACGGAAAGAGCGGAAAAACCGAAAGAACAGGAAAACAGCAGGGTGTTTGTGCCGGCGGAACCGGTGGAATAGGTTTGGACGGACGCCCCGTAACGCACACAAGGGTGATGCGCGGTTTCGGGAGCTAGTAATTCTAAGGCTCTGTCATTTTGCTAAAACCATGCGCCAAAAATCAAAACTCGCTGTCGCTCAGACAGTTGATTTTTGGCGCATAACGCAAAATGCCAGAACCTAAGAATTACACGCTCCCTGCAAATGCGCATCACCCTTGTGTGCGTTACGGGGCTGTGTGAAGGACGGACACGGATGTGGGAGCGGGAGCGCCCACTGCGTTGACATGAAAGAAGAATATGGTATGTTGTGATGAGAAAGAGCTGCAGCTTTGAGAGTTGCGGCGTTTTTTTTGTGTCAAAAATAATCTGTTGGGTATTGGGAAAAGGAATGGCTATTCAGAATTTGTTTTGAAAATTGGTTTTGCGGGTGATTTTCGGGGATTTTACAAAGAGTGATCTGGAAGAGTGGCTGGAAAAGAAGGGGATGGAGGTAAGGGAAAATGTGGACATTTTTTGTAAAGTAACCGGTTATTTTATTAACGGATATTTTACAAAGCGGTGGTAGTGGGCTTTACGGAAGGAAAGGTATAATGAATCTCGACAAGACGAGGAGGAAGAAAAACGAATGTCAAATATTGTGTTGAAGAATGTCTGTAAATCTTATGATAAGGAACATTATGCGGTTCAGGATTTTTCGCTTGAAATACCGGATCGGGAGTTTGTGATTTTTGTTGGACCTTCCGGCTGCGGAAAATCGACGACGCTTCGGATGATTGCCGGTCTTGAGGAGATTACGAGCGGGGAGCTCTGGATTGATGGACAGCTTTGTAATTATGTAGAAGCAAAGGATCGCGATCTTTCGATGGTGTTTCAGAACTACGCGCTTTATCCGAATATGACGGTATATGAAAACATGGCGTTTTCTCTGAAAATCCGGAAACAGCCCAAGGATGAAGTTGATAAAAAGGTACATGAGGCAGCTAAAATGCTTGGAATTGAGCATTTACTTGACCGGAGACCGTCAGCACTTTCCGGCGGTCAGAAACAAAGAGTTGCGATTGGAAGTGCAATTATGAGACGGCCGAAAGCATTTTTAATGGATGAGCCGCTTTCGAACCTAGATGCGAAGCTGCGGGCACAGATGCGGGTGGAGCTGGCAAAATTACATAAGGAACTGAAAACGACGGTGATTTATGTTACACATGATCAGACGGAGGCGATGACGCTTGGTACAAAAATTATTGTTATGAAAGACGGTGTTGTGCAGCAGGCGGATACACCGGAGCGGATTTACCGCCATCCGGCAAACAAATTTGTGGCTGGTTTTATCGGAGCTCCGAGTATGAATTTTATGGAAACGATGGTGATGGAAAGAAACGGAGCGGTTTATCTGGAGGCAGACGGAGGAGTTACCCTTCGTGCAAAAGGAGAGAACGAAATGGTGCTTCGCCGCGCTTATCTCGGAAAAATGGTGATCTTAGGTCTGAGACCGGAGGATTTACAGGACGAAACAACCGCTTCCGCACATCGGATCTGTTACGAAGAGAATCAGTTGAAGGCATTTGTTGACCTGCGGGAGATGATCGGTGCAGAAGCGTATCTGCATATGAATACCGGAAAAAATCTGATTACAGCAAGAGTGCCTTCCGAGGTGCCGGTTACTGTAAAGGAAAGCATTACATTGTATGCAGATATGGAGAAAGCACAGATCTTTGATCCGTTTACAGAAGAAAATATTTTATCTCTGCCGGTTGAAAAAGAAGAACGTGCAACAGCATAAGAAGGAGCAAGAAGTGAAAAAAGTAATCGAAAAGTGTAAAAAAGCAGAAGTTTATATGTATCTAATCCCGAGTATGGTGATCTTTAGCATCTTTCTGTTTTATCCGTTTTTTAAAACCATTTATCTGAGCCTGTATAAGACAAACAAGCTTGGAGAAGCGAAATTGTATGTGGGACTGGATAACTATAAAAGCTTATTATCGAATCCATCCTTTTACAACAGTCTCTGGGTTACACTGGAATTTGTGGCGATTGTTGTAGTCGGAAGTATGGCGCTTGGCCTTCTGGGAGCAGTTCTTTGCAGCAAGGCTTTCCCGGGAATCCGGGTATTCAGTACTTCCTATGCACTCCCAATGGCAGTAGCATCGAGCTCAGGCGCCATGATTTTCAAGATTATTTTAAATCCCACGATCGGTATCGTAAACAAATTGCTGCATGTGAGCATTAACTGGGTCAGTGATCCGAAATATGCGCTGATCTGTGTGGCTGTCCTTACGGCATGGCTGAACAGTGGCATCAATTTCCTGTATTTTTCGGCGGGACTTGGAAACATTGATGATTCGATTTATGAGCGTGCTTCTGTAGATGGAGCGAATGCAGTACAGAAATTTTTTAAGCTGACACTGCCGGGGCTTTCTCCGATCATGTTCTACACACTGGTTGTTAACATTATTCAGGCATTCCAGTCATTCGGACAGGTGAAAATCCTGACACAGGGAGGACCGGGAGAATCCACGAACCTGATTGTATATTCGATATACCGTGATGCGTTTTTTAATTACCGGTTTGGAAGCGCAGCCGCACAGTCCGTTGTTTTGTTTCTGATTGTCATGGCGCTTACCCTGGTTATGTTCCGCGTGGAAAAGAGAGGAGTAAAATACTGATGTCTACGATAGCAACTACGATTGCCGGACCAAAAACTTATTCTGCAGAGGAGCTGCAGGCACTGCATCTGGCAATGAATGCAAAAGCAAAAAGAAAGAAAATGCTTCAGAAAACAGCGTTGGTTACCATGAACCTGATCGTTTGTCTGTTTATGCTGTTTCCGCTGCTTTATACCATCAGTGTAGCGTTTATGCCGTCCGGCGAGCTTTACACAATGGCAATGAACATCGTGCCAAAACATCCGACGCTGGAAAATTTCGTGGAAGCATTTCATAAAATTCCGCTGGGTCAGATTGTAACGTGTTCTCTTGCGGCATTTGCCTTCTCTTTCCTGAATTTCAAAGGAAAAAATGTTCTGTTTATGCTGGTCATGGCGACCATGATGGTGCCGGGTGAGGCAACCATTATTTCCAATTATCTGACAGTAGGAAGTCTCGGACTGCTCGATACCTATATTGTTCTGATCCTGCCTTCTCTTACCTCTGCAATGGGAATTTTCCTGTTCCGCCAGTTCTACATGACCTTTCCGATTTCGCTTTATGAATCGGCGAAGCTGGACGGCTGCGGGAATCTGCGGTTTATCGTAAAAATCCTGATGCCGCTGACAAAGTCAGCAATGGGAGCAATGGCGGTTTACACCTTTATCAATGCATGGAATATGTACATGTGGCCGCTGCTGGTTACAGGTTCGGACAGCAAGCGTACCGTACAGATTGGTATCAGTATGCTGAACAGCGTCGACGCACAGTCGATTACCCTGATGCTGGCGGGCGTGGTAATGATTATCATTCCATCCATTTCCATCTTTATCGTAGGCCAGAAGGCCTTAATCAAAGGAATGTTTTCAGGAGCAGTCAAGGGCTGATTCCTGTGACAGAAAAAAGAATAGAAAACTGTATGAAAAACGAGGAGAAAAAAATGAAGAAAAAAGTGATTGCATCGATTCTTGCGGCTTCTATGGCAGCTATGGCGCTTACCGGATGTGGAGGCGGAAAAACAACGAGTGAGGCACAGAGTGCAACAACGGATGAAACCACAGCCAGCGCAGAGGCAGGAAGTACGGCAGATGGCGAAGAAGCACCGGATTTAAACCAGGATACGAAGGGAACCACGATTACCTTCTGGCATTCCATGGGCGGTGTCAATGGCGAGGCAATGGATTATCTTGTCAATAAATTCAATGAAGAAAATACCGATGGCATTACCGTTGAGGCGGTTTACCAGGGAGAATATGATGATACAATCAACAAACTGAAAAGTGCACAGATCGGAAATATGGGAGCGGACCTGGTACAGATTTATGATATCGGAACCCGTTTTATGATTGATTCCGGCTGGGTCATCCCGATGCAGGAGCTGATTGATGCAGATGGCTATGACATTTCCCAGATCGAGCCGAATATCGCTGCTTATTATACGGTAAACAATGAGCTGTACTCCATGCCATTCAATTCATCCACACCGATTCTGTATTACAACAAAGATATGTTTGAAAAAGCAGGGATCACTGAGGTTCCGACAAGCCTGGAAGGAATTCTTGCTATCGGTGATGATCTGAAAACAAAGGGCGGAGCCGGTGAACCGCTGGCACTCTCCATCTATGGATGGTATTTCGAACAGTGGCTCTGTAAACAGGGACTTTCCTATGCGGATAATGGAAATGGCCGTGATGCCGCTGCTACTGCAGTTGAATTTGATTCCAACGGCGGAGCGCTCAACATCTTAAATGAGTGGAAAGCCCTGAACGATGCCGACGTTGCACCAAACGTAGGCCGTGCCGGAAGTGATACCGCAACAACAGACTTTACTTCCGGAAAAGCAGCGATCACCCTTGGCTCTACCGCATCTCTGAAGCAGATTTTACAGGATGTCAATGGAAGCTTCGAAGTTGGAACCGCATATTTCCCGACAATCAAGGACGGCGATGAGGGCGGTGTTTCCATCGGAGGAGCATCTCTCTGGGCATTGAACAATAACGATAATGTGAAAGCAGCTGCTACCTGGAAATTTATCAAATTCCTGATTTCTCCGGAATCCCAGGCATACTGGAATGCCGAGACCGGCTACTTCCCGGTTACAACAGCTGCTTATGAAGAGCAGACCTTCAAAGACAACGTAGCACAGTATCCGCAGTTCCAGACCGCAATCGACCAGCTGCACGATTCCAAGCCGCAGTACGCCGGCGCACTTCTCTCTGTATTCCCGGAGGCAAGACAGATTGTGGAAACAGAAATCGAGAATATGATCAACGGAAACGAGACTCCGGAGAAAGCAGTAGAATCGATGGCTTCCCAGATCAACAGTTCAATCGAGGATTATAATCTGGTGAATGAATAAGAGACAGACTTTACAAAAATAAGATTTCGTCCTATAGTGAAGAAAAACGAGTTCCCAAAGCGTGTTTGAACGGTTTTGTGAATGGGAAGATCCGATTTACGGAAATGATTTTTCAGATATGACTGGAAATGCGTCGGAGACAAAAATCCGGCGCGCTTCCGAATCTATAGCAATCCCGCAGAAGATGTAAAAAAATCAGCACCGCTTTTTTCACTTGTTTTCAGGCTTACGATAAAAGGAAAAAAGCTGCAGTCGGGACAAAAGATAGAAAAGAGTGCAGATTTGGAAATGGGAACGGAAAATGGAGGACAGATACGAGATGAAAACAAAAGTATGGGCACACAGAGGAGCCAGTGCATATGCACCGGAAAATACACTGGAAGCGTTTCTTCTTGCGGCAGAGCAGGGAGCAGACGGTGTGGAGCTGGATGTACAGCTGACGAAAGATGGCGAGATGGTTGTTGTCCACGATGAAGAAATCGACCGGGTCAGTGACGGAAGCGGATTTGTCAAAGATTATACGCTTGCGGAATTGAAGAACCTGAACTTTAATAAGACACATCTGGAATATCAGAATGTAAAAATTCCGACGCTTCGCGAAGTATATGAAGCATTAAAGCCAACGGGAATGACGATCAATGTCGAGCTGAAAACCGGTATTTTCTGGTATAAAGACCTGGAAAAAAAGGTACTCGAGCTGACAAAAGAGATGGAGATGGAAGATCGCGTGATTTATTCTTCCTTTAACCATTACAGCATTGCAAAAATTCTGGAACTGGATCCGAAAGCCAGCACCGGCATCCTCTACGCAGATATTATTTATGATGTCGTGAATTATGCGAAAAAAATCGGAACAGGAGCTCTTCATCCGGCAACCTTTCATGTGCAGATGGCAGATTTTCTTCAGCAGTATGTGGAAAGCGATCTTGCGGTGCATGTGTGGACGGTCAATGATAAGGCGGAGATCGAGCGTCTGATGGAGGCCGGTGTTGACGCAGTCATCACCAATTATCCGGATGTGGCCGTTTCCTGCCGCAACGCGAAGTGATACCGATTGGAGAAAAAAAGCTGTTCCTTTTGGATATCGACGGAACCATCTGCGTGGGGAACCGTCTGATTCCGGGAGCAGACCGGTTTTTAAACGGACTGTCCGAGTACGGCGGAGATTATGTGTTTATCACAAATAATACGACGATGAGCGTAGCAGATTACCGGAAAAAATTTGCAAAGCTGGGCATCCCGACAACAAGCGCGAACTTTCTGACGGCTTCTGTTGCAACAGCGCATTATCTGAAGCAGAAATATGGATCCCGTCCCGTCTATGTGCTGGGAACGGACTCTCTGATCCGGGAATTGGAGAGCTTCGGTGTGTGTACCACCCACGATCCGGAGAAAGAAGGAATTGCATGTGTGCTTGCAAGCTATGACAATGAACTGACGTATCAAAAACTGACGGATATCTGTCGGCTGTTGACAGAGCGCCCGGAGCTCGATTACGCTGCAACGAACCCGGACTATGTTTGTCCGATTGAATTCGGCTACGTGCCGGATTGTGGTTCCATCTGCGAGATGATCGGTCATGCGATCCACCGCATGCCGACTTATATCGGAAAACCAGGTACACGGATGGTTGAGATGGCACTTGATATGACAGGCAGAACCCGCGATGAGGCTGTTCTTGTGGGAGACCGTCTCTATACGGACATTGCGTGCGCAAACATGGCGGGCATTTCTGCAGCACTTGTGCTTTCCGGCGAATCTACGCGTGAAGAAATGCAGAACTCGCAGTATCTTGTGGAGTATGTCTATCCATCCGTAAAAGAAATGTATTCGGAGTGGGTGTACGGACAAAAAAGAAATGTTCTTAAAATTCCGAAACGGTTATAGTTTTGGAACAAAAAAACAGAAAGAAGAATTCTGAGAGGAGAACCTTTTTCCGAAGGAGTTCTTCTTTTTTGCTGCGGAAAAGGATACTTTCCGGATATGGGATAAAAGCCTGGGACGGTATAGAAAAAGCTTGCCAAAAGAGGGAATTTCCCTATATAATGATTCAGACTATAATAGGAAAGTAACTATTCAGAGCCCCATCTCGATTCCGCTTACGCTGCATCTCGATGTTGCTTCTCGCCATATGAAAAGGAAGAAAACCGCTCATTCATGCAAGCATGATTCGCAATTTTCTTCCATTTTGCATGGCTCTGAATAGTTACATATGAAAAAGAAAACGATCAGGAGATCGGAAAATTCCAATACAACAGAAGAAGGAGAATTTATGCATGAGTATTTTAAATGTAGAACATCTGTCCCACGGCTTCGGCGACCGTGCGATTTTTGAAGATGTATCGTTCCGCCTCTTAAAGGGGGAACACATCGGTCTGGTAGGCGCAAATGGTGAGGGAAAATCAACCTTTATGAACATCATCACCGGAAAGCTGATGCCGGATGAGGGAAAGGTTGAGTGGGCAAAAAATGTCCGTGTCGGCTATCTGGACCAGCATACCGTTCTGGAAAAAGGTATGACGATCCGTGATGTGTTAAAAAGCGCTTTTTCCTGGCTGTACGAGATGGAAGAGCGGATGAACACGATCTGCGATTCCATGGGAGATGCCTCCGAGGACGAGCTGAATCAGATGATGGAGGAACTTGGTGTGATTCAGGAGATGATGGATGCACACGATTTCTACATTCTGGATTCGAGAATCGAAGAGATCGGCCGTGCACTCGGCCTCGAGGAGATCGGTCTCGAACGCGATGTCACTGAGCTTTCCGGCGGACAGAGAACGAAGGTCCTTCTGGCAAAACTGCTGCTGGAAAAACCGGATATCCTTCTTTTAGATGAGCCGACCAACTACCTGGATGTGGAACATATCACCTGGCTGAAACGATACCTTGAAGAGTATGAAAATGCCTTCATTCTGATCTCTCACGATATCCCATTCCTGAACAGTGTTGTCAATCTGATCTATCATATGGAAAACAAAGAGCTGAATCGTTATGTGGGTGATTACGATCACTTCCAGGAGGTTTATGCGGTCAAAAAAGCGCAGAAGGAAGCTGCCTATAACCGTCAGCAGCAGGAGATCAGTGAACTGAAGGATTTCGTGGCACGAAACAAAGCCCGTGTGGCAACCAGAAACATGGCTATGTCACGGCAGAAGAAGCTGGATAAGATGGATGTGATCGAGCTTGCGAAAGAAAAACCAAAGCCGGAATTTCATTTCCGCACTGCGCGCACTTCGGGTCGTTTCGTTGTGACTGCAAAAGAACTTGTGATCGGCTATGAAGAACCGCTTTCCAGACCGCTGACCTTTGCGATCGAGCGTGGCGAAAAGATCGTGCTCACCGGTGCCAACGGAATCGGAAAAACAACACTCTTAAAGAGTATCCTCGGTTTGATTCCGTCCCTTGGCGGAAACGTGGAGCTTGGCGATTATCTGGAAATCGGATATTTCGAGCAGGAAATGCCAAAAGGCAACACCAACAGTTGTATCCAGGAAATCTGGGAAGAATTTCCATCCTATACCCAGTATGAAGTCCGCGCAGCGCTCGCCAAATGCGGTCTTACCACACAGCACATTGAAAGCCTGGTGCGTGTCCTTTCCGGCGGCGAGCAGGCAAAAGTGCGCCTCTGCAAACTCATCAACCGCGAAACTAACCTCCTTGTCCTCGACGAGCCGACGAACCATCTTGACGTGGACGCGAAAGAGGAGCTGAAAAACGCACTGAAAGAGTACAAAGGAACTGTTCTTATGGTCTGCCATGAGCCGGAATTTTATGATGGCCTGGCAACCAGCGTATGGGACTGCTCGGAGTGGACGACGAAAGTGATTTAATCGAATCAAGTAAGTTCCCTGCTTCCATTGCGTGGAGCAATAAGCAGTGGGTTGGGACTTGTTTGTATCAGGAGTGGTACAAGTCACTCCTGATAAGCTGCGAAGCAGTTATTTGGTTATGAGCAAGTAGCGAAACGGATTGCGAACATCCGCTTGACTAATATTAAGAAGAAAAGTCAGCAGAAAACGGACTTTATAGAAGGTG
>ENA-OWZP01000144-OWZP01000144.1-human-gut-metagenome-genome-assembly--contig:-NODE-144-length-23027-cov-20.120843_pt1 | contig 23027 bp, 20 predicted proteins | sample MGYA00249258_ERZ652111 | MGnify/ENA primary metagenome ERZ652111 (study PRJEB26925, sample SAMN05826993) | human gut metagenome | biome: ENVO:2100002; feature: ENVO:00000062; material: ENVO:00002003...
GATGGAAATGACGCTTTCCACATAGGCGTCAAACCTGCCGCAGGCAATATACGCCAGAGCCAGGGCCGCGGAACCGTTGTTGCGCACCTTGCGTACCTGCCAGGCGATTTTTGCGAAGCGTTCGATTCCCTTTTCCTTGGAACCGTCCGTCTTGCCGTGTCCCACGAACACCACGGCCTCCGCCATCTTTTCCCGGCGGCTGCAATGCATGGGATGGTCATTCATGTACGGAATGCCTCCCTTTTCCACATGCCAGCATTCGTCCATCATGGGATCGTAAATCACGCCCAGCACTATTTCCCCGCGGCGGCGCAGGGCGATGGAGACGCAGAACCAGGGAATGGTGTAAAAGTAATTCACCGTCCCGTCAATAGGGTCCACAATCCATTCATATTCACTGTTGCGGTCTCCGGTATACCCTTCCTCGCCCAAAACGGCGTGGGTGGGGAACACGGAGAGGATTTCCTCCGTAATCAGTTTCTGGGAGAGCTTGTCCAGCTCCAGCTTGATGTCGTTCTGGCTGGCTTCATCCACCTTCTTCTGGTCGTAAAAATGCTTTTTCAGGAAGGCTCCGGCGGATTTGGCGGCCAGGATGGCCGCGGTCATTTCAGGTGAGTGGTTCATGATATTCTATTAATGGAAAATTGGATGCCATCAGGTGTCCTGCTCCGCAGGAGCTTCCTTCTCCCGGCGCTCCCGGACGGCTTTGCGGCGGTTTTCCTCCGCCCGGTCATACACTTCCCCGGCCAGCGCGGCGGAGGTCTTCGCCAGTGCGGAGGCAACGCCCTTCTTTTTATAGACGGCTTCATCCGGCTCGTCGAAGCCCACCCAGACAAAGACCGTGAAATAACGCCCCATGACGGCGGAGAAATGCCCCGTGTTTTCCGGCAGCCTGACATTGACGGACGTCTTCCTGGAGCGTTCGTCGTAACGGAAGGGAGGAAGGGCCGCTACCAGGTGGGCGGATTCACGCGGCAGGATTTCCCGGCGGCTTTCTTCCGGAGAGGGAGCGTTCACCATCACCAGGTTTTTCTTGGTGGTGCCCACCTGCCTGACGGAGGAAATCTGCACGTTGCGCCCGTCGTTGCCGATGAGGTACAGCGCATTGACGGCATGCGAGAGAGGCGCGCGGAACCTGCCGGCATACAAATCCGGGGAACGGGGAAGGTCCCCCTTGTACCCGGCCTTCTGCGCCGTTTCTATCACCGTATTGAACCCTACCCCGCGCCCGGTCACTTCAGGACTGCTGCGAATAACAGTCCTGCGCTGGTCCACGGCGCACAGGTTGACGACGGGGGTAAACAGGTCGCCGGGCATCACCATCGTCTGCCACCGGTCCACGCCGTCCAGCGCAGAGCGCCCCCCCGTCACGGCCAGCAGGTCCCCTTTGCGGGAATCCACGCACAGCACGGCTGCCTGCACGCAATTCTTCAACTGGTTGTCCACTCTCCTGGGCAGTCCGGCCCACACGGGGGAAGCTTCCAGCGCGGTCAGCGCAGGCTCGCTTATTTCCTCCACCATCCGCTGGAATTCCAAATCCAGCGTAGTCATTACAAAAATGCTGGAAGTTCCCTCCTGCTCGTCGCAGCAGTCCAGGTCACTCAGCTCACGGGAAATGACCAGGATGGGATAGGAGCCGGGACGCGCTTCCCGTTCTCCCGCCACCGTCATCGGTTCGCGGGACGCCTGCCATAGTTGTTCCTGGGTGATGAATTCGCACTCAAACATCCTTTCCAGCGTCGCGTTGCGCACCTTGACGGCCGCCTCCGGACTGTAAACCGGGTTGTAAATGGAAGGTCCGCGCACCAGCCCGGCCAGCGTGGCGCATTCCGCCAGCGTCAGGTCCGCTACTTTTTTGCCGAAGTACAAATCCGCCGCCTGCGCAATGCCGTAGCACTGCTGTCCGAAGTAAATGCGGTTCAGGTAGGCCGTCAGAATTTCATCCTTGGAGTATTTGCCTTCTATGCGGCGCGCCACGGCCATTTCCAGAACCTTGCGGTCCAGGGTCTTCCCCCCCAGTTCATAGCAATTCCGCGCCAGCTGCATCGTGATGGTGGAAGCCCCCTGCGCATAGGACAGCGTGGTCAGGTTCCGGCAAATGGAGCGGATGATGGAGGAATACACGATTCCTCCGTGATCGAAAAAGGCTTCGTCCTCCCGGGCAATGAAGGCATTCACCAGGTTGTCAGGCAGTTCATTGCGGGCCACATACACCCGGTCGTGGTCCGTCAGGGTGCCTATCCACTGGCCGTTGCGGTCATACGCGGCGCAATTTTCCAGTGGGGCCAGCACCTCGTCCAGTTCATACTGGTCCGCCCTCCAGGCGTAAACGAGCAGGACGATGATGAAGGCAATAGGAATGAGGCCCAGCCACAGCAGCAGACGGCCCAGATTGCGCGGCAGCAATCCGAACAGATCATACCATCTTTTACGCCTGTTCTCCATTCCGGTTCCGATCCTTGGGGACGCCTAGCGGGCATCCGGGGGCAGTGATTCGTCATCCTGCTTCCAATCCGGGAACTCCTTCTGCAGGCGCGCCCGGTACTGGGAAGCCTCCGACTTGCGGCCAGCCTTGTCCAGCGCTTCCGCCGCCTTGAACAGGGCCTTGGGTTTCAATTCGGCGTCATTGACGAACAACTCGGCCGTGACGCCGTAATGCTTGGCTGCTTCATCAAACTTTTTCTCCGCATAGGAAATGTCCCCCAGAACAATTTTCAGGGAGGCCATCAGGGGGCCTTCCACTCCCAGGGCCAGCGCTTCCTCCGCCGTCTTCCGGGCGTCCGAGTACTTGCCCAGCCCCAGCAGGATGGAGGCCTTGTCCAGCATGCCGTCCGCACGGCGGTAGGGCTGGTCCTCATCCTTCAGGAAGTTGTTGGAAGCCACCAGGGCGCGGTCATACTTCTTGAGCGCCAGGCGCACCTTCGCCAGGTTGCGCCAGATCACTTTCTTCACATTTTGAAGCTGGTCGTTCTGCGTAGCCCAGGTCATGTACTTGTCCGCCGTTTCCAGGTCCTTCATGCCATAGGCCTGAAGGCCCAGCCATGCGGGGATGACGTCCGGCACGCGGGCCACGGCGGAGGGGTTTTCCTTTTGCAGGGTTTCCAGGGCCTCCTTCAATTTATTCACGTCCTGGAGCTTGTGATAGGACAGAACGGAAAGCACATTGACCTGTTCCCCGTACTTCTGGGGGTCCAGCGTCTTGGCTTCCGCCATGTGGCTGATGGAGGATTTGAAGTCTCCCTGATCAAACGCCGCACGCCCCAGCAGGAAATGAGCTTCCGCCAGAGCGGCGGGGGACGCCTTCGGGAAATTCTGAATCAGGCCTTCATAATACTTGGCCATGTTCACCATATCCTGGCGGCCCGCATAAATCTGGGCGGCCCGCTGCCACGCGGCGGCGGCGGATTCCGCCTTCGGCCAGCGAGCGATCACCCGGTCAAAATCCATCAGGGCCTCCGCTTCCTTCTTGGTCTTGGCGTACATGTCCCCGCGCAGGGTCAGCGCCTCGCAAATGCGCGGGTCCCGCGGGAAATCGTTGATGAAATCCGTCAGCAGTTTGGCGGCCACGCCCCGGTTCCCGGCCTGGGCGATCGCCCACGCGCTCTTGTACAGGATATCCGCGCGCATCCTGGGGGGCACCTTGTCAAAATCAATGCTGGCGTAAAACCGGGCGGCATCCGCCGGATTGGTGTTGAACAGGTTCTCCGCGGCCATCAGGCGCACCATGTCGTGCAGTTCGCTGGTCGGAAAGGCCTTGGCGTAATGGTTCAGGAAGCTCTGTGCCCGCTGGGGAAGGTCCTTCTGCTTGAGTTCATTATAGCACAGCAGACGGTAAAAGGAGGCCTGCATGGCTTCCTGCGTATAGGGAACGGCCTTCTCCGCCTCCAGGAAGAAATCCGCCGCCTTCTGGTACTCCTTCAGCTTGTAGGCAGACTGGCCCAGAAGCATCAGCAGGCGCACCTGGCCGTCCTTGGTCGGCATCTTCATGTCCTTCTGCTGCTCGTGCTGGGAAAGGATCTCCTTGTACTTGCCCATGTTGTACAGCCCCAGCAGCAGCCCCATGCGGGCTTCCGGCGCCATTTCCTTCAGGGATTCGTCCTTCAAAAGCCGTTCATAGAGGTTCTGGGCCTCCGCGGTCTTTTTCAGCCTGGTTGCCAGCATGGCGGCCTGAAGGGTGGCGATGCCCCGGTTCCTGTCATCCACGCCTGGCGTTTCCAGCACCTTGCGGTATTCGGAATAGGCTTCACCCAGACGGCCCGTATCCGCACACAGGGCGGCATACCCCATCCGGGACACCAAAACAAATTTCGCATCCGCTTCCGGATTGCCTATCACCGCGCAGAACATGGTGGCGGCGGCGTCCGGATTCCCGCTGGCAAGAAACAGACGTCCCAGGCGGTACTGGGCGTCCACTTTCAAATCATTCTGTTCCGCATTGCGGACCACGAGCTGGTAATACTGGATAGCCTTGTCCGTTTCCCCGGCAGCGGAGGCGTCCGTCGCCAGGCGGTAGGCGGAAGCGGCAACCAGAGCCGGGCCGCCCGTCTGGGTCAGCCTGCGGAACAGGGTGTGCGCGTCCTCCTTCCTGCCGAGCTCCTCCAGGCACATGGCGGCGCGGTACTCCGCCAGGGGAGCCTGGGCGGACTGGGGGAAACGCTGGGCAAATTCAAGATACTTGCGCAGGCTCAAATCAAGCAGGCGGCCATATTCCTGCCGGTTTGCCTTCGTCGCCGGTTCCTGGGCCTGCTTGTACAGCATGTCCGCCATGTCCAGGGAATCCTGCTCCGGATTGGCGACCAGCGGACCGTCCGCAATGGGAGCGGCGTCCGGAATGTTTTCCTGCGCGGCGGCGAACGCCGCCAAAGTCATTAAACCTGCATTGATGAAAAGTAACGCTTTCATGAAGCCTGGGGGTTGGGAACATTGACGGAAGAGGGAGCCGGAGGCCGCGTGGAGAAGGAAACATTGTTCAGCCCGGCCTTCAGGCAGGCGTCCATCACATGCACCACCACGCCGGATTCCGCCTTCTCATCCACGCGGATGCGGACGAGCATGGTTTTATCCAGCCGGGCGACGGAAAGAAGCTTGTCCTCCAGCTGCGGCATGGTATACGCCTGGCGGTTGATCACCACGGTGCCGTCCTTCCGGATATTCACGATGATTTCATTGGAAACGTTTTCACCGGGCTTGGGAGTCTCCGCGGAGGGGAGGTTGATGGAAAGGTCCGGCTCGTCATCCTCAAACGTCTGGGTCACGATGAAAAACACCAGCAGCAGAAACACGATGTCCAGCATGGGCGCGAGCTGGAACCCGATGGGGCTGGGCATTTTATAGTGGAATTTCATACGTTCTTCCGGTGTGGTGGGGATGGCCGCTTCCGGCTAAAGCCCGCGCACGTCGCGCAGGGAGGTGGGGTCAACGGGAACCCTGGGAAGTTCTTCCTCATGGAAGGCTCCGGCTACGCCGGCACGCGGCTTCTGGAGCTGGGTGGCTACTACGGAAACGCTGTGCGTCACGGCGGCTTCCAGGTCCCCCACGCGCTTGTGAACGCGGCTGCGGAAGTACACATAGGCCAGGATGGCGGGGATCCCCAGCATCAGGCCGCCCGCGGTCGTAATCAGGGCTTCCGCCACGCCGCCCGCCATGTCGATGCGCTGCTTGCCGCCGGAGAAATCACCGTTGGCGATCTCAAAAAAGGTCTTCATCATCCCGACTACGGTTCCCAGCAGGCCCAGCATGGGAGCCAGGGCGCCGATGTCCGACAGCCAGGAAATCTGGCGGCTCAGGAAGCCCGCCTGGCGGCCGCCTTCCGCGGCGGCTATTTCCCTCACCTCCTCAAACTGGGCGGAAGGATTGCGCAGCATGAAACTGGCCACCGTCAGCATTACGCGCGCGTAGCAGGAGTCCCCATCCTTGCAAAGGATGGAAAGGCCCGTATAATCCCTCTTGCGGATGAAGGATTCCGCCTGCTCCACCAGCTTGGTGGGCAGAACGGCGGAGGCGCGGGTGGAAAAACAGCACATGACCAGCACCACCACCCCGGCGATGGATAACAGGAGCAGCGGCCACATGATGAAGCCGCCTTTCATAAACAGCTCGGAGAGGGGATAATTTCTATCTCCCACCACAAAGTCCATGGCGGCAGCCAGCGTGGTAAACGGTACAGGATTCATACAAAAGACGTAGGGGATTATACAGAAGAAGTCTTCCTAGGCAAGCCAAGTAGCCGTAATGCAGTACGTTTCCGCAGTTTCATTTCTTGCCGCATATGGCATAATAATCCCCGTGGCAGATCGTGAGAAACCATCTCTGAAGGAACTCTGGAGGCAAACTCCGCATAAACCCGGCGTTTACATCATGAAAGACGCCCTGGGGAATACCATTTACGTGGGCAAGGCCAAGGACCTCCACCGCCGCCTGGGCAACTACTTTTCCCCCACGGGGGCCACCCTGTCCAACCACAAGACAAGGGCGCTCATCAATGCCATTGCGTCATTCGACTACTTTGAAACCAGGAACGACCAGGAGGCTTTTCTGCTGGAAAGCAAGCTCATCAAGCAGTACCGCCCGCATTACAACATCCAGATGAAGGATGACAAGCGCTATCCCCTGCTGAAGATTCCCAAGGGGGAAAAACTGCCGCGCTTCCAGCTGGCGCGGGTGCGCAAGGACGACGGAGCGCGCTACTTCGGCCCCTTTGTCCACTCCCAGGCGCTTTACGCCACGCAGGAATGGCTGAACCGGCATTTCCGGCTGCGGACCTGCAAGGCCAAAAATCCGGGTCTCCACGAGTTCAAGCACTGCCATGCGGACGTGATACGCAACTGCTCCGCCCCGTGCATCGGGCGCATTTCCGTGAGCGACTATAACCGGAACTTCGACCAGGCGGCGCGCCTGCTGGAGGGGACCGGCAAAAAAAGCACTCTGGACGAGCTCACCCGGGAAATGATGCAGGCCTCCGACGAGCTGGACTTCGAGCGCGCAGCGTACCTGCGGGACATCCGGGACAACCTGGTCAAGGTTCTGGAGCCCGCGCGGCGGTTCCAGAAGGGAACGCCCAACCTGCCCGGCACCGTGCGCCCGGAAGAAGACATGAAGGAACTGGGGCTGGCCCTGGGCCTGGAAGAGCCTCCAGCCATCATGGAATGTTTTGATATTTCCAACGTCTCCTCCAACCACATCGTGGCCTCCATGGTGCGCTTCACCAACGGCAAACCGGACAACAAGGCCTACCGCCGCTACCGCATCCGCACGGTGGACGGGCAGAACGACTTCGCCTCCATGTCTGAAGTGATCCGGAGGCGCTACTCCCGCATTCTGGCGGAGAGCGACGCCGTAGCCTCACGGCCCGCAGACATGACCCTGTACCAGTGGCTCAAGAAGCTCAGCGGAGAAGGAAAAGCCCCCATCAAGGTTCCGGACCTGGTGGTGGTGGACGGCGGCAAAGGCCAGCTCTCCTCCGCCCTGGCCGATCTGGAAGCCATCGGACTGGGTGACATGCCCATCGTCGGCCTCGCCAAGCAGCGGGAGGAAATCTTCTTCCCCCACCAGCCACAGCCCCTCTGCCTGCCGCACAGCACGGGAGCCCTCAAGCTCATGCAGCGCATCCGCGACGAAGCCCACCGCTTCGCCAACGGCTATAACGAACTGCTTTACCGGAAGCGCATGCGGGAAAGCGCCCTGGACGACGCCCCGGGCATGAGCGCGGCAAAAAAAAGCATGCTGCTGGAAAAATTCAAGTCCGTGGCCGCCATCAAAAGGGCGGACCCGGCTTCCATCGCCGCCATCCGCGGCATTTCGGAAACCTGGGCCCGCAACCTGCTGAACTACCTCAATTCATCCTCCAACTCCTGACTTCTCATGCAATTCCTGATTCTGGCCGCAGGCAAGCCGGCCCTGGGCTATGCCCGGGAAGGCGTGGAACTCTACCTCAACCGCCTCAAGCCTTTCGGCAAGACGGAACTCAAACTCGTCAAAGACGGAAGCTCCAAAGACGTTTCAGAACGCCTGCTGGCCGCCAGCGAGGGCTGCCTGCGCATCGCCATGGACGAACGCGGAGAACTCTGGACCACGGAGAAGCTGGTCAAACTGGCGCGGGACTGGCAGATGCGTTCCGTGCGCCGCATCGCGTTCCTCATCGGGGCCTCGGACGGCCACACGGAAGAACTGCGTTCCCGGTGCGGCCATATCCTGGCCCTGAGCAAATTCACCCTCCAGCATGAGCTGGCGCTCGTCGTCCTGCTGGAACAGCTTTACCGCTGCCATACCATTCTGGCGGGAACGCCGTACCACCGGTAAACGGCTAAAGCTTTCCTTGCTGCCGCGGTGAGTCCATCAAGGCTTTCACCGTCACGGAAACGGCCGCGAGCACGGCCACACCCCATGCCATGGAGTCGCCCGCAATTCCCGTGGCAAACGCCGGAAAAGGATTGAACGCCACCGCAAGGGAACCAAACACCCAGCCCCAGCCGGGAAAGCCTTTCTTAAAGGCCACGTAAGCCAGATAGAAATACAAGGCCACGCCTGCAAATTGAAACAAAGGGAAAGCGGGACCGTATTCCACCTTCCTGAGGCCGGAGACATTGCCCGCCATGCGATGGGAATGTTTCAGAAAAGAGGCTATCACCAGAAAAAGCGGAGCAAGCAGTAAAGGAGCAATAGGGAAAACGCTTCTTTCCGTTTTTTCTTCTTCCGGAGAAGAATCCGGAATTCCGTCCTGCTGCCGACCTTCTTCCATAATAATTAATCGTAACAGCAACCAGCTTCCCCTGCAACGAAAAAGGAGTACTCCGCAGGGAGCACTCCTTTTCCGAGAAAGAAATGGTAAAGCCAGTTCCTTCGCAGCCAGCCAAGCTTAGCGCTTGGAGAACTGGTAACGCTTGCGGGCGCCGGGACGACCGGGCTTTTTACGTTCCTTCATGCGGGAATCACGGGTCAGAAGACCGAATTCACGCAGCTGGGCGCGGGAAGCTTCATCAACCTGAACCAGAGCGCGGGCAATCGCCATGCGGATGGCGCCCACCTGGCCGTGAATGCCGCCGCCCTTGGTGACGACGTTCACGTCGAATTTGTTCATGGTGTTGGTAACCTGGAAGGGCTGGAGAACGGCGTTCTGCAACTGGACGGTGGGAAGGTATTCTTCAAAACCGCGACGATTGATCGTGATGCGGCCGGCACCTTCAGTAAGCCAAGCGTGTGCAATGGCGGTCTTGCGGCGGCCGGTGGCGTTGTATGGGGTTGTCTGACTCATGTCTGGGGAAATCAATTAGAGAGTGATGGCAGTGGGCTGCTGGGCTTCATGAGGATGACCGGCGCCGGCATAAACCTTCAGCTTGGTCATTTGCTGACGGCCCAGGCGGGTGTGGGGCACCATGCCCTTGACGGCCAGTTCCAGAAGAAGTTCGGGGCGGCGGGCGCGGATTTTCCGCGGAGTGTCCACCTGCTTGCCGCCGACGTATCCGGAGAAACGGGTGTAAATCTTGGCGTTTTCCTTGTTGCCGGTCAGCACCACCTTGTCCGCGTTCACGATAATGACAAAGTCGCCACAATCAACGTGGGGGGTGAAAATTGTCTTGTTCTTGCCACGCAAAATGTTAGCCGCTTCAACGGCAACACGGCCGAGCACCTTGTCGGCAGCGTCTATAACATACCATTTGCGCTCTACTTCTTGCGGTTTGGCTGAGAAGGTCTTCATGGTTCAATTCTTCGTTCTCGTTTTTCGGCATCCTGCCGTAATCTTCCAATTCGGGGGCGCATTCCTAATGATTATTCGCGTAAATGTCAAATACTTTTTCTCTTTTACTCCCCTTTTGCGGCCTTTTTTCCGTCCCTTCCGCAGAATCGCGGCTTAATTGCGGCGTTTCCACATTCAGGACTTGCCCTCGTGGAAATATGGCCTATTATTCGCCTGCGCGAAAATTCGTACACGCGCGTTCATTTTAACCTTACAAGGAGAATCCTATCAGCCCGAATCCAAGACCCAGCAACCGCCCCAGCGGCGGTCAGAATTCCCGCCCCGGCCCCAGGCCGGCAGGCAGCAGCACAAGACCGGCCGGCAACGCCAGCCGTCCCGGACAGCCCCGGCCCGCCGGGAGTGGCACCGGCCCGGCACGCCCGGCCGGACAGTCCGCTGGCCCGGGAGGCGCCAGAACAGGCGGAGGACCACGCCCCGGAGGCGGGCCCAACCGGCCGCGCCCGCAGGGAGGCGGGGGCCGCCACACCAAGGGCAGGAGGCATTTCAGCAAATCGGCCCCCAAGGAAGAAAACTCCGAAAGCGAAATTGAAGTGGAAGGCACCATCTGCGCTGTGCTGGCGGGCACCATGTTCAAGGTGCGCCTGCCCAACGGGCACGAAGTGCTGGCCCACATTTCCGGCAAGATGCGCAAGCGCTTCATCAAAATCGTTGTGGGCGACAAGGTGCGCATGGAAATGTCCCCCTACGACATGACCAAGGCGCGCATCACGTTCCGCATCGGTTAACCGCCCCCGGATTCACTCCTTTTGCGAAAAACCTTCTCCGGCTTGCAGGAGAAGGTTTTTTAACGTACAGTGCACACTGATCCCATCAGCGCGCCATGAAAGTTTGCTCCACGGAAAATATGCAGATCGCGGAACGCGAGCTCATCATCAACGGAACTCCGGCCAGAACCCTCATGAAGCTGGCTTCCGCCGGCATTGCGGAAGCCGTCATGCAGTTCTTTCCCGTCCCCGGGTTATGCATAGCCTACGTGGGGAAAGGCAACAACGGCGGAGACGCCCTCACCGTCCTCAATATCCTGAAACAGCATGGCTGGGAAACAGGTTTCCGCGCCGCCTACCCGCGCGCGGAATGGGGGGAACTGCCCGTGCGGCAGCTCGCTGAAATATCTCCTCCGCCCCAGGAATACCAGGAAGCGCCGCTGCCCCGTACGGGCAAGCCCATGATTCTGCTGGACGGCCTGCTGGGCATTGGAGCAAAAGGGCTGCTCCGCAAGGAAATCTCCGCCCTCTGCGCGGAAATGAACTACCTGCGGGACCGCTGCGGAGCTGTGCGCACGGTGGCGATCGACCTTCCCACCGGAGTTGACCCGGATACGGGGATGCCCCAGGAAAATGCCGTAGAGGCGGATTTCACGATGTGCATAGGAGCGGTCAAGCAGGGGCTGCTGGATGACGACGCCACCCTGCATGCGGGGCGCCTGGCCTGCATCGACCTTCCCGGCCTCTATGTGCAGGCGCTTCCCGCCACGGAACTCATCACCTCCTCCCGGCTCACTAAATTCCTCTCTGCAAGACCCTATACGGACTATAAGAACAAACGCGGGCACATCGGCGTCATTGCCGGATCGGAAGGAATGCTGGGCGCTGCCAGGCTCTGCTGTGAAGCCGCCCTCCGGGCCGGAGCCGGACTGGTGACGCTCCACGTCCACCGGAACGTCTATCCCCTCATAGCGCCGTCCATGCCGCCGGAAATCATGGTCAAACCCGTGGACAGTTATGCGGACGTCTCCATCCGGACGTTCAGCGCCTTTCTCATTGGCCCCGGCATCGGCTCCGTATCGGAGGAAGACGCGGAAGCCATCCGCCTCATTCTGGAAACCGGCACTCCCACCGTCCTGGATGCGGACGGCCTTAATCTGGCCGCCGCCATGCAATGGAGCCTGGGAGAACATATTCTGGCGACACCCCACCATGGGGAAATCCGCCGTCTGCTGCCGGACGCGGACAACTGCGCCATCCGGGCGGACATCGCAGACTGCTTCCTGGCGGAGCATGAAGCGGCCCTGATTTACAAAGGGGCCCGCACCATCGTCACCCAGCAGGGAAAACCTCTCTTCTACAACATCACCGGAGGCCCCGGCATGGCTACCGCCGGCCAGGGAGACGTGCTGGCAGGCGTCTGCGGCGGATTCATGGCCCAGGGGGAATCCCTGCTGGTCTCCGCCGTTCTGGGAACCTATCTCTGCGGGCGAGCTTCTGAAATAGCCATCTCCGCCGGAGATTCCACCCAGCAGACACTGACGGCGGGAGACACGCTGCGCCATCTGCCCGCCGCCATTCTTTCCACCTCACGTCTCTGTTACTAAAATGGCCTACCGAAAACTCCAGGATCTTCCCTTCCAATCCCTGCCGCGGGAAAAGCTGCTCCGCCAGGGAAGGCACAGCCTCAGCAATGCGGAACTGCTCGCCATCTTCCTGCGGATGGGCATCAAGGGAAAAAACGTGCTGGACATGTCCTCGGACCTGATCCAGTCGGCAGGCTCTCTGGACGCCCTGGCCCACATGGAGGCCGCAGAAATAGCGGACATCTGCAAGGGAATAGGCATGGCGAAAGCGGCCACGCTGAGCGCCGCCTTTGAACTGGGAGCGCGGGCTCTCCGGGAAACGCTGGCCCGGCAACCTATCCAGACGCCGGAAGACGTCTATGACTACCTGGTAACAGCCATGCGCTGGAAGGACAAGGAGACGGTACTCGTCCTGCTGCTGGATACCAAAAGCCGTCTCATCAAACCCGTGGAAATTTCCAGCGGCACCCTGAACGAATCCATCGCCCATCCGCGCGACATTCTGCGTCCCGCCGTCATCCACAATGCCTACGGCTTCGTCCTGGCGCACAACCATCCCAGCGGGAACCCGGCACCCAGCCGTATGGACGACCTCCTGACCGAACGCGTGCGGGAATGCGCCAAGCTATTGGGCGTCCGGTTCCTGGACCACGTGATCATCGGAAAACCTACCGAAACCGTTCACAGAAACTATTACAGCTACAATCATCCCAACGGAGACCGGCTCCGGGAAGCCGACAAGGGTCTCCCTCTCTATCATTAAACAACGGTTCCCGCGAATTTCCTTCCGGAACGACGCCTGATAAAAACAAAAAACCCGTCTTGCGACGGGCTTTCTCTTAAAAAAAACTGGCGGAGAGAGTGGGATTCGAACCCACGGTGGGTTTTAAAGCCCACGTTCGATTTCGAGTCGAGTGCCTTAGACCAGCTCAGCCATCTCTCCGCTTGGAAATCGGAAGCGTTTGTATCCGGTTTGCGGGATGCTGTAAAGAACAGAATCACCGCCAACCGTTATTTGAACGCCTTTAACGTCTTGGCGAAGCCAGCGGTCCCAGCGTAGCTTCCGCTTCAAATCTCTGGGTCTTGTTATGGGGAAGAGCGCTCTTTTCCGGGCCGGGGGGCGGCTGCGGAACACGCTCCCGTTCCTTCGGCTCCATCAGCCAGGAGCAGGAAGAGACCAGAAGAAGGGAGAAAGACGTAAGCAAAAGGGAGGCTGTGAATCGTTTCATCATTTCCTTTTAAAAAGTTGAACCCCACTATGCCGGAGGGCACAGCGGGGTTCAAGGAAAATACGCGGCAGAAACCTTATTTGGCGGACTGCAACGGACGCAGAAGCTGCACCATGTCGCCGGGCTGGATGCTCATGCCGGCAGGCACGCTGTCCTTGACGATGTCAGCCACCGTCTGGTTCTTTTCCAGGGAGGTCACCTTCAGTTTGCCGATGCTGCGGCCGTCACGGGTAACGAGCAGAACCGTATTCGGATCAATGTTGCTGCCCTGCCCGGCGCCAATCACCACAAAGCCCCACTGCGGGTCCACGGACAGAACGGGATATTCATCTCCATTCTTGGCGAGGGCGGCGCGGTATTCGGCCTGTTCCTTCTGGCGTCCGGCCAGCTCGGTAGCCTGCTCGGCACGCTTCTTGGCGGCCACTTCCGTAGCGCTCTTGATCTGGTCAATGTCTTCCTGAAGCTTCTTGTTGGAGGCTTCCATGGATTCCATCTTCGCCTGGATTTCCTGCACGCTGGAAACGCCGAAGTCGTTCAGCTTGGCCTTGAGCTCATCCATCTGCTTGTTGATCTTGGACAGGTCCGCATTCAGCTGGACTTCTTCTTCCTTCAGCTCCGTTTCCTTGGAGAGCTGTTCGTCACGCTGCTGGGTCACGGAGGCCTTGTTGGAGGTCAGGCTCAGGTTTTCCTCCGCAGCCAAACCGCGGTTCTTGATCATGTCATTGCGCAATCCCGTCCAATTCCGGATTTCCTTGTCCAGAACCTTGCGGTAGGTGATCATCTCCTTGAAGTCCTGATACTGGCCGTTGACGCCGAAGAGGCCGCTGAGACCGGAGAACCAGGCGCCCGCACCTGCTGCAAGAATCAATAAAACTACTAAGACAGTTTTCATTGTGTATGTATGTGAGAGTGTATGGTGTGTATTGAACCGGGAAAGGACTAGGGACGAACGGATACAACGACGTCTCCGGCTTCAACACGTTCGCCGGCGGTTACCGTGCTGGGGAGAATGGTGGCCGTGGAAACACGGGATTCAACGGCGCTTACGTCAAGTTCGGCAATTTTGTTGCCGTCCCTCATCACGGCCAGCTTGGAGCCGGGCACTACGCCCAGGTCGGCAGCACCGCCGTCAATCACAACTACATTGAAATCATTAATCACCTGGGAAACCCGCGTTTTCAGATTGGGCGGGGAAAGGTGCGCATCCTGGTCCGCCTTGAGCTGGCGAAGGGCCGCATTGTTCACGACAAGCTGTTCCGTTTCAGCAACGATGGCGTCATGCTTGCCCTGCTCCGCCTGCTTGACTACTTCCAGCTGCTTGGATTCTTCTTCCAGTCCCTTGATCTTGTCCGCAATGGCCTGGATACTTTCCATGTCCTTGCTCTTGGACTGAAGTTCCGCCAAGGCTGTTTGTTGCGCCTGGAGGTCCGTCTTCTTGGCCTCATTGGCGGCGGCCAGCTCCTGGTTCTTGGCTTCCAGCTCGTCCTTCTGCTTGGTCAGGGCGTTGATATCGTTCGTCAAAGCCTCATTCTTCACCAGGAAGTCGACATATTTTGTCTTTTCTTCCGTAAACTCGCCGCGAAGACCGTTCAGGTTCTTATAACGGGAGACGCATTCCTTACGCTCCTTGGTTAGAGCTTCCTCGTTATCAAGATAATACATGGCTCCGCCGAGAAGAGCAATGACCAAGGCTGCTATTGATACTTTGACCCACATAGGAAATAATAGAGATGAGAAGGTTCCTGTTACTTTTGTGAGATTGGCATGAACATTTTCAGATTTCAACATCAAAATGTCATCCTCACTGTTTTCTTGATATTTTTTTCAGGGAAGCTCCGTAACAGGATACCGCAAGAGTTCTCTTATCAACATTTTAAAACAATTACGCTCTATTTTCTTTTCAAACACGGACTCATCTTCTAGTCTTTCTGAACCGTGAGTTACCAGGTCTTTGCCAGAAAATACCGTCCTCTGACATTCGATGACGTCCTTGGACAGGATCATGTCGTCCAGACGTTGAAAAACGCCATTGAGCACAACCGCCTCGCCCACGCCTACCTTTTTGTAGGCCCCCGCGGAACGGGAAAAACATCTACCGCCAGAATTTTTGCAAAAGCCCTGAATTGCAGCGGCGGTCCCAGGGTGGACTTTGACCCGCACGAAGACATCTGCGAGGAAATAGCGGAAGGGCGCAGCCTGGACGTCCTGGAAATAGACGGCGCATCCAACCGCGGCATCGACCACATCCGTGACCTGAGGGACAACGTGCGATTCGCTCCCAGCAGGGGCAATTTCCGCATCGTCTATATAGATGAAGTGCACATGCTCACCAAGGAGTCCTTCAACGCCCTGCTGAAAACGCTGGAGGAGCCGCCCCCCCACGTCAAATTCATTTTTGCGACTACGGAACCCCACAAGATTCTGCCGACCATCCTGTCGCGCTGCCAGCGCTTCGACCTGCGCCCCATTCCCTCTGAAATCATTGCGGAACACCTGCTTCACATCGCCTCTGCGGAAGGAGTGAGCCTGAGCCGGGAAGCGGCCTTTGCCGTCGCCAAGGTGGCGGACGGAGGCATGCGGGACGCGCAATCCATGCTGGACCAGCTTGTTTCCTTCTGCGGAGACCACATTGAAGAACAGCAGGTGCTTCACATCTTCGGCATCACGTCCCGGGAAACCGTAGCCCATGCGCTGGCGCTGATTCTGAACAAGGAGCTCCCCTCCCTCCTGCACCTCCTGCATGAACAGGCGGAAGCTGGAAGAGACATGGGCCAGTTCCTCTCTGAAATCATCTCCGCCGTGCGTGAAATCCTGGTCTCCAAGGTTGACCCGGAGGCCAGCTTCGATTCCCTGCCGGAATCCTCCAAGGAGGAACTTTCCGAACTCGTCAAACGCACCCAGACGGACAAAATCCTGCGCCTGGTGGAAGTGCTGGCGGAAACGGAAGACAAGATGCGCTGGTCCACCAACAAAAGGCTGCATCTGGAAATGGGCCTGATCAAGGCCGTTCACGCTCTCGCGGAAGCCAGCATCAGCGATATTATCATGGCGCTGGAAGGCGCCCCCCTGGCATCCTCCGTCCCATCCTCCTCTCCGGCGCCCGCTCCGCGCCAGGAACAGGAGATGCCCGCGCCCGCCGCTCCGGTCCCTGCGCCGGAGCCTCCGGCAAACGCCCAGCCGCCCCTTCCTGCGGAAAAACCGGAGCCCGCTCCGGAAGAACACCTGATGGACCCGGTTCCGGACTTTTCCCCGGCCAACCCATTCCCGGCTCCCGCGGTACAGGCGAGCGAACCTGCCAGTGCGCAACCAGCCCCGGCTCCCGCAGAAGAACCCGAACCGCAGCCCACTGATCCCGCGCCGGAACCTCCCGTAACTGCTGCAAAATCCCCCTCCCCCGCCATTCCGCAGGAAGAGCCTTCCTGTCCCGCACCTGAACCGCGGCCGGAGCCCACTTCCGACACCCCGGAAGAGCCTCAACGTCCCGCCTCTGCCATCTCCGATGCCCCGGTGGCTCCTCCGGATTCTCCGGAACCCACTTTCATGGACCCTGAAGAAAACCTCCCGCCGGAAAGGCGCACCAGCAGCTTCTTTGACAACCTGTTCGACACGGCAAGCGCTCCTTCCCGCACCCCTGCTCCCATGGTAAAAGAGGAACCGGAAGCCCCTGCCCCGCAATCCGGAAGAACCATCACGGAGGAGGACTGGAAAGCGGCGCTGGAACGTGCCGCCGCCAACTTCCCCCTCCAGGCGGACTTTCTGGCCAACAGCGTTTTCTCCGGCCATGACGGCGCATTCGTCGCCATCTCCTTTCATCCCTCCGACCATCAGGGAATGGACAGCCTCGGATCCGGCCCCCTGCGGGCGGCCCTGGAAGCGGACCTTTCCCAACGCGGCGGAGTCCCCGTCACCATTTCCATCCGCCAGGATTCCTCCGTGCCGGAGCCGGTTCAGGAAGAACTGGCCCCGCTGCCGGCGCCTCCCCCCCCCGCGGCCTCCGCACCTTCTCCCAAACCCCAGGCGCCGCGGGAAAAACCCGCCGCAGCCGTTCAGGAACCCGCCCGGGAGAAAGATGAAGATAATTCCTACTATACGGACCCCCTGATTGACGCCGCCATGGAGATATTCCGCGCCCGCATCATTTCCCAATAAACAACATCAACCCATACTTCCAAATACGACAGCCATGAACATGATGAAAATGATGAAGCAGGTCCAGCAAATGCAGGCCGGACTTGCCGCCGCCCAGGAAAAGCTGGCCTCCCAGACCGTTGCCACGGAAGGCGCGGGCGGCAAGCTGAAAGTCACCGCCACCTGTGACGGAAACCTCACGGAGCTGGTGATTGATCCCTCCATCATCGACCCGTCCGATTCAGAATTCCTCCAGGACCTGCTCCTGCAAACCATCAATGCCGCCATAGCCAAGGGCAAGGAAACCGCGGCGGCGGAAATGAAAAAACTGACGGGCGGCATGGGCCTCCCTCCCGGCATGGGCTTTTAACCTACCACCACCGTGCATCGGCTCAGAAGACGCAAACATCTGGCGGAACCACTGCCAGCGTTATCCGGGGTCAACCACCTGGGAATAGCGCTGGGCGGCGTCTCTCTGTGCCTGTGGGTCATCGTCGTCACCATCTTCTGGACCGGTTCGGACACGATGGCCTTCATGACGTCACTGCCCACTTGGGCATGCTGCCTCATCTTCTCCTTCCCGGCGCTTATTGCATGGCTGGTCTTCGGTTCCCGGATAGGCCTGCTTGGCGTCATTATCTGGTTTGCGTACGGCATCGTCATTACGGACTTTCTTCCTCCCATTTCCAGAACGGGAATGGAGTATTACAAAATGCCGCCGGCTCCGGATGCCCGGCAAATCAGGGTTCTCACCCTGTACGGGGGTTGTGTGGAAAATCCGCCCATTGAACAAATCTCCAAACTCCGCGCAGACGTCATCTTCATCCAGGGATGCAGCAACCACAACCGGACACTCAAATTCGCCTACAGCATTTTCGGACGCACTTCCTACATCAAGCAGATAGGCAGCTGTGCCATCATCGTGCGGCACGGGCAGATTGGTCCGGCCCAAAGCATCACGGACACAGCCGGACTCATCGTGGACTGGATACCGGAAAATTCTTCCCTGGCGATACGGCTCATCAACATCAGCCTGGAGCCTTTTGAACACCGCTTTGACTTGTACTCCCCCGCCTGCTGGAAATACTTCCACACGCTCCGGTTCATTCACCGCAAACAGCTTCAATACCTGTTTGACACCCTGCGGGAGGTAGGAAGCCAGCACGGTGAACTGCCCATCATCCTGGCCGGAAACTTCAGCGCCGCGCCCCAATCCCCTATTTTCGCCAAGCTCAGCGCCGATTTTCAGGATTGCTTCAAACTGAAGGGAGCCGGATACGGAGCCACTCAACCCGTCAACTTCCCGCTGCTGCGCCTGGACCGTGTTTTCTGCACGCCGCCGCTCAAACCCGAGCGAGCCGCCACCGTGCTGATACCGGACACCGTCCGCCGCTCCATCCTGGCAGACATTGCCATGCCCTGATTCCCCTTTCCACACGGTCGCGCCATTCCGCTCCGGCAGAAGGAATTTTTCCATCCGCCTCCCCAAACGGAGGCGCTTTTACTTTATGGGGAAAGAATTTTCTCCGGAAACCTACAAGGTTTTCAGCGCACGGGAAATAGCCGGGAAAAGCTGCTTCTTGCGGCTGACCACATCGGCGGCGGAAAACAAGTTGGGGCCCAGCCGCTCGTACTCGATGTGCTCCAGCACCTCTTCATCCCCGACGGCCAGCAGCATGGAATCATGCGTGACAATGTCCGTGACCAACAGGCACGCCAGCTTCAATCCTTCCTCTTCCACCAGCTTCTGAAGCTCCTTCACCAGATCATCCTGAACTTCCTTCAGGCCGAACATGCCTATTTCCTCAATCTGTGAAATGCTGATCTTGTGCCCGTACTCGGTAAAGGTTTTCCTGTCCGCCTGGACAATCGCGGAGGGCGCCGTTTTGGAACGCAGCAGGGAACCGGTGGCAAAAAATTCCTCCGTGAACTTCTTGGCGTCTATCCTGGCAATGCCGGTCAGCCATTCCAGCATTTCCCGGTCCGCCCGCGCCGTCGTGGGAGACGTCAGGTTCAGCGTATCTGAAAGAATCCCGGCGCACAGGCAAATCGCCACCGCCTGCGAAGGCTCCGCATCACGGTGGTAAAACCTGCGCGCCACCAGGGTGGAAGTGGAGCCCACGGGTTCATTCAGGAAGCGGATCGGGTCCCGTGTGGAAAGCTGGGTGCCCAGGCGGTGGTGGTCCATCACCTCCACGATTTCCGCTTCCTCCACTCCCTTCACGGCTTGTGAAAACTCATTGTGGTCCACCAGGGCCACGCGCGTACGGGGCGGATCCACCAGATCCGTCTTGCTCAGCACGCCGATCATCTTGTTCGTCTTGATGCTCATCACGGGGAACAGCGCCTGCTTGCGCTTCACGGCGGCCTGCCTCAACTCGGGCAGCGGCATGTTCTCCGGGAAAACCGTGTAATCCTTGTGGACCTGTTCCCTCACCTTCCGGGAGCAGCGGATAAGCTGCCCCACGCTGGCCGTATCCCACGGGGTGCTTAAAATGCATGTACCCGTCGTCTGGGCCGTCTCAATAATATCCAGGGAAGGGAAAGCCCCGGACGTGGTCACCAGAGCGCGCACGCCGTGCTCCACGGCATACAGCTGGACATTCGGGCGGTCCCCGCAGATAACGATCAGATCGCGGACGATGCCCTTTCTCTTGTAATTGGCAAGCCTCGTCCGGACGCTCGGCTCGCTGGAAGCACCCACCAGAAGAATATTCTGCGTTTCCTCCTCGCTCAGGGTCTCCCCGGTCAGGCACTTGCCGTCAATGGTGGTGGCAATGTTGCTCAGGCTGGAAAAAACGGAGCGCACATTCATCTCCGTCATGTTCAGGGGCATCAGCAGGCTCAGCAAATCAAAATAACGCAGCAGGCCGTAAAGATTGTGGTCCGCGTCAATCACCGGAATGGTTTGAAGGGAGTTCTCCGTCATCCGGCGGTAAGCCGTCAGGAACGTGTCGTCCGGACTCACGCTGATCACGTCACGGCGGCAGATGGTTCCCGCGGTAGGCGTCACGTCATGAATCAGCACCGGTTCCGGCACCCCGGCTTTTTCCAGCACCCAGGATGTCCTCAGCGTCATCTCCCCGCATCTGGCGGCAACCGCGTCAGGTTCGCCATGGGTTCTTAAAAACTCCGCATTCCCTATGGCGGAACAAATGGCATCCGTATCCGGATTCTGGTGGCCGATCACGTAAATGGGCCTTTTCTCTATTTTCTCCGGAAGCATCTCTCTTATCTCCTGCGCAGGTTAATCTATATTCAACCTGACGGGCACCACCACCTTGGAAGCAATGGGCGCGCCGTCTTTTTCTGCCGGATAGAAAGTCCAATTCTCTTTCACCCAGCGCATGAAAAGACGGTCCAGTTCCGCATTTCCCGTTGATTGAAGGAGATTGACGGATGAAGGTTCGCCACGGGGATTCACCCCCACCACTACTTTCACCACGGCATTCACCTTCCCGACTCTAGAAGAATTGACGGAATTGGGCAAGGACGGAGCATGTTTATAACGCACCTTTTTATCAGGAGTCACGTTCTCATCCGGGCTAGGCTGCCCCGGCAGGGAAACCGCCGGAGTCTTCACGGGACGCCTGGGCTTTACCTCCCTCATGGAAATCCGCATGCTGGAAAGCTCCTCCGGCAAATACTCCGTGGGAGTCTCCTCCGGAAGAAAATCCTTCATGTCGGAACAATCCTCATTCTCCGGCAGCTTCATCGCAAGCAGGTCTTCATCCGCGGAAATTTCCGGAACGGGGCTGACCGTGGAAGGGGCCGCGACCGGCTCTACGGGCACGGGCTGAACTTCCGCCAGCTCCTGAAGAACCTCCTCGGAAGGAGGCACAAACTCCATTTCCACCTCCCCGTTCTGCACGGCGGGCAGCCACAGCTCCTGAAAATGAATGGCTACCAGCACGGCGCACAAAGCCACCTGAACGCCCACGGCCACCGCCACCGCAATCAGCATGGCGGACTTGGAAGTGGAACGGGGCGTGAATCTTACAATTCCGGGCTTTTCATCCATAAAAAACGGGCAGGGAGAAGGGCAGTGCCCGTTCAATATACCAGCGCCCTTCCCTTTGACAAGCGCCTGCACCGCCATAAGCAGCCCGTTATCATTTTGTTATCTGCCGGAAAAACGCATGGACATCAATAACCCAATGCCTCCCGGATGCTCTGGGCGAATCTGCCGGCCTTTTCCGCAAAGCCAAGCTCCGGATTCTGGTACATGATGCCGCGGGACACGTTAATCAGGGGGGGGGCCGCATGGCCGGAACCGCTCAGGCTGGAAAGATCGCCGCCCTGGGCTCCCAGGCCGGGAATCAGCAGGGGAGCGTCCGGAATGCGCTCCAGAATGGAGGAATCCGCATTGGTCAGCCCCACCACCATGCCTACGGAAGTTTTGCGCCCTTCCTGCATGGAACGGCGCACCATGTCCCCCACCAGTTCATAAACCCTGCGGCCGTCGGCCAGCTCCTGCCTCTCCACGTCCGCGGAACCGGGATTGGAAGTGACCGCCAGCAGATAAATGCCCTTCTCTTCATAATTCAGAAAAGGCTCCAGCGTATCATAACCCATGAAGGGACTCAATGTGACGGCATCCACGCCCAGGCGTTCAAAATACGCCTGCGCATAATACTTCTGCGTCTCCCCGATGTCGCCGCGCTTGGCGTCCAGCACCACGGGCACATCCTCCGGCATATCCGGGAGCAATTCCTCAAGCATCTCCAGGCCGCGCAGGCCCATGGCCTCAAAATACGCGATATTCGGCTTGAACGCCGCCGCATACGGAGCGGTTTCTTCCACGACCTTCCTCAACAGGGAGGGAACCGACTGCAAATCATCCATGACGGGGCGCGGGTCCAGCCCCACGCACAGGGCGGAACCGGTCTTTCTGATGCGGGCGGCAAGTTTATCCGTAAAAGATTGGCTCATGCCGTTCATTAAACCACGGGCTCCACGGGCAGGCAAGCCCCAAGCGGGGGGCGTTCCGGAGGAAAGGAAAAGGCAGATACGGCTTTTCCACCGCGCCCGCACATGCTATGTTCCGGCCCGTATGGCACCAACGGAATCCCAGTCTTCCCCCGCTCCTCTCTCCTGCCTGGAAAAGCCGCTGCCCCTGGACGGCTTCCGGGGCACGCCGGATGAAATCGAACAGCAATGGTATGACCGTGTCTACCTGGGCTCCGGAGACAGAATGAAGCAGCTTACCTGGAGAGCCGTCATCGTAGGAATGCTCCTCGGCTCCATCCTCTCCCTCACCAACCTGTACGCCAACCTTAAGATGGGATGGTCCTTCGGGGTGGCCCTGACGGCGGGCATCATCTCCTTTGCCCTGTGGAACGCCTTCGTGCGCCTGGGCATCTCCAAATCCCCCATGACCATTCTGGAAAACACGTGCATGCAGTCCGCCGCCAGCTCCGCGGGCTACTCCACGGGAGGCACGCTCACCTCCGCCGTGGCCGCCCTGCTCCTGCTGACGGGGCAGCACATGCCGCTGGGCGTCACCTTCGCCTGGATATTCTTCATTGCCGTGCTGGGCGTCACGATGGCCATTCCGATGAAGCGCCAGATGATCAACATTGAGCAAATCAGGTTTCCGGACAGCATCGCCACGGCGGAAACCCTC
>ENA-OWZP01000236-OWZP01000236.1-human-gut-metagenome-genome-assembly--contig:-NODE-236-length-18775-cov-11.410737_pt1 | contig 18775 bp, 10 predicted proteins | sample MGYA00249258_ERZ652111 | MGnify/ENA primary metagenome ERZ652111 (study PRJEB26925, sample SAMN05826993) | human gut metagenome | biome: ENVO:2100002; feature: ENVO:00000062; material: ENVO:00002003...
ATGCCTTCAGGATGTTTCTTCTCTCAACACTCATGGTTTCCGGCATGGTGAGGATTGTCTTATATCCCTTGGCAGCTGCGATAGCTGCAAGTCCGATTCCTGTGTTACCGGATGTTGGCTCGATGATGGTTGCGCCTGGTTTCAGAACGCCTTTCTGCTCTGCATCCTCGATCATTGCCTTACCGATTCTGTCCTTAACGCTTCCTGCCGGGTTAAAATACTCAAGCTTGGCAAGAACGGTAGCCTCAAGTCCCTCAGACTTCTCTACGTTCTTAACCTCTACAAGCGGTGTGTTTCCGATCAGTTCCAGTGCGCTTCCGTAAATTTTACCCATGGTGATATCCTCCTTAATTCCCTATCTCTATTTCCCTATTTCCTAGTAACTATATATGTTTTCTGTGATTTGATTGAATTATATCATAGTACAGGGATTTGTCAATACATTTCAGATAAAAAAACGCAGGAATTTTTCTCCAGAAAAATCCTGCGTTTCGTACTGTTTCATTTATTCTGTTTTTGTAATTTTCCCAAGCAGACGCATCATCTCATCCACGTCCAGCGGCTTCGCCAGAAAGCCATCCATCCCTGCTTCCTGTGCCTTTCGTCTGTCTTCATCATAGGCATTGGCAGTCATGGCAATGATCGGGATCTCAGCTCTCGAATCGTCCAAATCCCGGATCCTCTGTGTTGCCGTGTAACCATCCATATTTGGCATCTGGACATCCATCAGGATCACATCATAATAGTTCTCCGGCATTTTTTTCAGTTCTTCAATACACTGAAGGCCATCTTCCACCCGTTTCACTTCTATCCCAGCTTCGACCAGAACAGTCTCCGCAATTTCCGCGTTCAGTTCATTATCTTCCGCAAGAAGAATCCGTTTTCCTTCAAGCTTCTCTGTAATATCCGGAATATTCTGTTTCTCTTTTTCCCGAACCTGGTTTTCTAAACTGACAGGAAAAGAAAATTTCATAATAAAGCGGGTACCTTTTCCCTCTTCACTTTCTACTTCGATGGTTCCACCCATCCGGTCAACCAGAGATTTTACGATTGGAAGTCCAAGTCCTGTGCCTGCAACTCTGGTTTCCGTAGAAGTATGTTCCCTGGAAAATTCCTCAAAGATATGTGGAAGATAATCCTGGCTCATTCCAATCCCGTTATCTTCTACAACAACTTTATAGTTTGCGTTTTTCTCATCCTCAGAATCCAGCTCATCAATGGATACTGTGATCTTTCCATGAGGATTGGTATACTTGATGGAATTGCTGACAACATTCAGAATAATTTCCTCCATCTTTGTTTTATCACACAGGATCTGATCGTGGACCACATTCAGGCTGCACTGATATTCCAGAGATTTTTTTGTAAGGGATGATTCAAAAACGGTGTTCATGGCTTCCACCATTTCACGGATATTTACACTTTCCGGATTCAGAGTGATCTTTCCACTTTCGATACGGGCCATTTCCAGAACCTGATTGATGATCGTCAGCAGAATATCGCTGGAAACCCTGATCTTTTTTATATAATCAAGAGATTTCTTTTCGTCATGAATGCTTTTTTCAAGGAGTCCGGAAAATCCTACGATGGCATTCATTGGTGTCCGGATGTCATGACTCATGTTAAAGAGAAATCTCGTCTTTGCCTCATTTGCTTTTCTGGCTTTTTCCGCGGACTTCCGGATTTCTTCTGTATACAGTTTTTCTCTCTGTTTTCTGTGAAGCATCAGATAACAGATCGCAGTGGCCAGAACCGCTATGCTTATAGCAACCAGAAAAACCAGTGCCTGCTGTTTCACGGTAACCCATCCGGTATGTGGAATAATCTCAAAATACCAGGTGTCATTTGGAACCTTACAGCTGATCTGTACAGCTCCTTTGTGAATCGCATCTCCACCCTGGGCGATGATGGTTTTCTTTCCGGAATTTCCGTCTTTTTTCCACATCTGATAACAGTAGGAAGCATCGGTAAGCTTATCCAGTTCCAGTTCTTCCAGAAATCGGTTCCAGTCAAGTACCAGGATTGAGAATCCCCAGAAGGATTTTTCCCCGGATTTATCTGTAATATAAATCGGTTCAAACAACAGTGAGCCAAGGCCTCCCTGATTCAGCTCATAAGGACCGGCTATGGTATACTGGCCGCTTTTCATTGCCAGATTCGCTTCATATTTACGGGCCGGATTATTTAGCATATCAATTCCAAAAGCTGCCTCATTTCCTTTCAGAGGATAAATATCCTTAACTACTCCGTCCGGTGCCTGTTCAATAACTTTTATAATTTGAGAATCATCGGAGATCATCTGCGACAGAGCCTGAAATTCTTTGCTGTCCATCTGATGTCCGGATCCAATTATATTCTGAAAGAATTCTGAAACATCAAGATATCGGTTAAGCTGTGATTTTATCCGGTTCACGGTTGTTTCCGCTGTAAAAGCAGCTCGCATTTTCTCTTCATTTACAGTATTCCTGTTGAGCAGCTGTCCACAGACGGATACTATAAAGAAGGAAATGATCCCCACGACCAGACAGTAGATCCTGATCTGTTTTGAAGTATTATCTTTTTTTATCATTTGATTTTTTTAACCTTCTCCTGCTCAGTGTAACGTTGTATCAAATGTATATTTTACCATCCTGCTATTTTATTTACAACAAAAAGAATCTCCCAAACAGCAGTGTTTTTGTCTGCTGCTGTTCAGAAGATTTCTTTTTACTGGATTATTCTTTTATTATCTGGCGGATTCGGTTAATGTAATATCTCCGTCGCTGCTGTTTACATTTAAAGTCGGTGCGGAAGCGCCCACTTTGTTCTCATAAACCGAGAGGTCTTCCTCATTGCTGGATTTTCCCCGGGAAAGATCTCTGGTATCCACATCCCCGTCTGTGGTTTTCAGATAAATGTTGGTTTTATCCACGCTGCTCTTTTTCATTTGGATGGAAACATCTCCGTTGGAGCTGGTGATTTCCATATCTCCGTTAAAACTGCTGTTGCCCATCTGAAGCTCACCATCATCAAGAGAAATCTGGCCGTCTGTAAGATCTGCTCTTTTTATGCTCACATCTCCGCTTTCGGATTTCAGCTGCATGTTATCCGTACACTGAAGCTCTTTTACATCCAGATCTCCGTCGCCAAGCTTTGCCTCAAATTTTTCAAACACGCCTTTGTCCAGCATCAGATCTCCATCGGAAAGTTGCGCTGTCATTTTTTCACATAAAAGCTGATCGGCAGTAAAATCTCCGTCCGAAAGCTGAATCTCAGCTTCCAGAAGCTGCGCTTTCTCCGGCACATAGAGAATCACTGTATTTACCGCATCTTCTTTCTGGGTCTGCTCTATATGTGTCCGAAAGACTCCCAGATCATATGTTATAAAATAACCTCCCGTTCCTCCTTCGGACTCCTTAAGTGTAAGTTCTCCGTCTTTATCCTCCCAGGTCAGGGGATCTTTCTTTCCGTTTTTCTCAAGTTTATATTCCATATAATAATGGTCATCATCCGAAGTCCGGATATCCAGGTCAAGATCCTCAAAATCTACATTCAGTTTTGTAAAATCATCGATCTGTTCTTTTTTCATAACTGCAAGGTTTTTATGAGCAGAAGAATTTCCTCCGGATACATACACATGATCTGAAGCATATGTGAAATCTTTTCCCCCGGCAAAATATCCTGCTGTAGAAAGAACGACTCCCGCCACACAGAGCGCTGTGCCTGTCATCAATGCTGTTTTTGCGATCTTATTCATTTCTTTGCACCTTCTTTCTTACAAATCGGTTTACCAGACGTCCGATTCCTGTTGCACACCATTTACAGATATATATGGTAAGCACACCGACCAGGATTCCGGCTCCTGCCATAAGAAATCCGCCGCCAACTATCATGCAGGCTGCTGCCACAGATTTCAGGATCAGTGTGGCTCCAAAACCGGCTACCATGATTCCTCCGGCTATGGTTGCGATGCTGGCCACACCCAGGGAAAAAATCACGGCTGCGATCACAACTACTACGGCAAACAATACTGCCAGCACACTGAACATAAGTGCCAGACTTACCGGTGACGCACAGAGGACAAGAATTGCAAGGAGGATGATCTTACCCGGAGAACGTTTCTTCTTTGTAGAATCACTGGTTGAAGCAGCTGTATTTTGTCCTGCTGCACTCCGTCGGTTGCCGGAACCTTCTGCCGGCAGTTCCGTCTCTTTTTCTCCGGTACTGTCTTTCCCGTCTCCCACACTCTCCTGCAGAAGATTCAGAAGCAGTTCCCTGGCTGCTTCCTTCGGCTCGCCAAGTTCCTCCATTACCTGCTGCTCATTCTCCGGACCTGCCTCATCGAAATATTCCGAAAAATATTCAATGGCATTCTCATAATCTTCTTTCGGAAGCCGCTTCAGATATTTCCTGAGCTGCTCCATATACTCTTTCCTCGTCATTTTCGAAGTCTCCCTTCCACAATATCATCTATGGTATCGCGGTATTCTCTCCACTCTTTCCTCAGATATTCCAGATGACTGCGTCCTTCCTCTGTGATGGAATAATACTTGCGCTTCCTTCCCTGGAACTCCTCGGAATAAGTTGTCAGATATCCGCCTGTCTCCAGCTTCCTCAAAATAGGATACAGAGTTGATTCCTTAATCGATGCTACCATCTTCACAGTCTGACTAATCTCATATCCGTAGGAATCCTGCTGTTCCACAACAGAGAGGATCAGGCATTCCGTCAGCACAGCTGACACCGGATAGTAATACATACGCTCACCCCTTTATGTAATTATTTTATATATAAAATTTTTATATATAATTATTTTACATATATAGTATCATACTTTTCTTTTTTGTCAAGGAGAATTTCGCAATTGCTTTTTCCGAAGTCCTTCTTTATAATGTTTTACAAATACAAACTATTTTCCCAGAAAGGACATGATCTTATGGAAAAAAAGCCCCATCTGATGGCGATCGTCCTGTTTCTGACGGGTCTTATCTGTATTGGACTGCTTTTTGGCTTAAGTTACAAAACCTATCAGAAAATTGATGCCGCAGACCAGAAAATGACTTCCGTCATCGAACCGGTCAAAACGAAGCAGAAAGCCATGAAAGAAGATATTGACCTTTATACAGCCAAGATCGAAAAGAAACAGGCAGCCGACAAATATCTGCAGCAACGCTCCCAGACTGAACAGGCAGTAAAGAACAACACCGGCGAACACGAACGCGCACCGGAATCCGAAAACGGCCAGAAAAGTTCCAAACCTTCTGTTTTCAGTGAAGCCGGTGGTGAGGGATTCTCTGACGGAGGCAGCGATACCACTGCTTCTGCTGCAAATGGCCACATCGTAGGAATTGATCCTGGACATCAGGGTGAAAACGTTGATATGAGTGCCACCGAACCAAATGGTCCCGGTTCCTCCACCATGAAGGCAAAAGCTTCTACCGGAACCAGAGGTTCCTACAGCGGCCTTCCGGAATATCAGCTGAACCTGGATGTATCCCTTCTTCTAAAAAATATTCTGGAACAGCGTGGATACCAGGTAGTAATGACAAGAACTGATAATGACACTGCCATCAGCAATAAGGAACGTGCAGAGCTGGTTGCTTCCCAGGGTGCGGAAATCTGCGTACGTATTCATGCAAACGGTGATGATTCTTCTTCTGTTTCCGGAGCTCTTACCATGTGCCCGTCCCAGCAGAATCCTTATGTTTCCAGTCTCTATGACAGTTCCAACCGACTTTCCCAGTGTATTGTTGATTCCTACTGTGCAGCTACCGGTTTTCAGAACCGTGGAATTATCTACACAGATACCATGACAGGTATCAACTGGAGTACCATACCGGTGACCATTGTGGAAATGGGATTTATGACCAATCAGAACGATGATCTGAAAATGGCAGATTCTTCCTTCCAGCAGACAATGGCAGAAGGAATCGCCAATGGAATTGATGCTTATTTTCAGTAAAAAGGAGTAACTTTTATGAAAAAAAATGTTTTCTTATATATTGTGATTGCAGTCCTTGCCGTTGCTCTGGCAGGACTTGGCGCACTGAATGTCCGCTCCCTGGACAAACTTGCATCCCTTCAGTCCAAGGTCAACGAACTGCAGAAAAGCGTACAGGAAGTTTCGGATTCTGCTGCAGAATTAAGCACCAAGGCAGACCAACTGGATGCCCTCTATCCAGATGATCCTACCGTTGCCAGCGCCGCTGCTACCGCAGGCGTACAGTCTGATTCTCAGAATTCCGGAGAAGTTGCAGGCCCATCCGCGTCTTCTGACAGTCAGGACAGCTCTTCTCAGGAAGAAGGTACTCTTTCTCCTTCCAGTGGAAGCAGTACTTTTACAGATAATTCTGATTCCAGCATGGACAATCTTCTAAATCAGGTACAGTCCCTTCTTCCTTCCGGCAACGGTACCTGGTCTGTATACGTATGTAACCTTGCAAAAAATACCGAAGGTTCCATCAATGACCAGCAGATGCAGGCTGCCAGCCTGATCAAGCTCTATATCATGGGCGCTGTATACGAAGATTATGACAGTCTTTCCGCCACCTACGGAAAAGATAAACTGGATGATAATCTGAATTCCATGATTACAGTCAGCGACAATGATGCTGCCAATACCCTTGTCAATTATCTTGGCGGTGGTGATGATGCTGCCGGAATGGCCCGCGTCAACAAGTTCTGCCAGGATCACGGATATACCAGTACTTCCATGGGACGTCTCCTTCTTGCAGACAACTCCAATGGAGATAATTACACCTCCGTAAAAGACTGTGGAAAATTCCTGAAAACCATTTATCAGATTGATAAAGGTACTTCCACCGATGACACGCTTGCAGGTGCGGAATATATGTATCATCTTCTGAAAATGCAGACAAGAACAAACAAAATTCCGGCACAGATGCCGGAGGGCGTAAAAGTTGCCAACAAAACCGGTGAACTTGACACCGTAGAAAATGATGCCGGTATCATCTACGATACAGCCAAAGGTATTGATCTTGTTGTCTGCTTTATGTCCCAGGATCTTAATGATACTGCCGCAGCCCAGAATACCATTGCTCAGACCAGCCGTTCCATTTACGGTTATTACAACGAATAAAGCACAGACAAAAAAGGATGACGCGCCAGATACGCATCATCCTTTTTTTCAGCTTTTTTCTTCCCCTTCTTCGTAGGATTTCTCCCATATCTCAGAAAATACTGCCAGCGGGCAGTCTGTCAAAAGACACATCAGAAGGAAACATTCATATGGATTTACTATGTAAATTTCACTCATTCCACAGCGGGCCAGAATCTCCTGGATTTCTTCCAGAAAATGACGGTACCTGGTATACGGATCGTCATCTGCCATCTCCTGGGAAATTACAAAAAATTCCAGCGTAATCAAATCAAAACGTTCCACCGGAAACTTGTGATTCAGGATATTATTGATTCTCTGACGGCTGAAACGCTTCTGGCTGAAATGTTTTGCCAGAATGGAAGCGGACATTTTTTTCAGGTTTCCCATCTTGTTAATGGGAATTCCGCTGCATATCACTTTCTCCAGATCAGATGCACTGATGTTTTCAGGTTTCCAGATTTTTTTACCGCCGTTTTCTTCTTCATCCTCCTGATACATGGCTGCAATAATCTTTTTTGCACGCTCCACAAGGATCATAAATTCCTGAAAAGCCTGGCTCTTTTCAGATTTCGGATCATCGCATCTGCCTTTGAGAAATGCCAGATATTCCAGAAGTTTTTCCTCACTGTCCAGACAGAGACCTGTGCCATATACAACTTCACCTGTCTTTTTTTCCACAGGCGTCAGCTTTTTGTAGGTTTCTCTGTATTCTTCAGCTTTATAGTAACCAAGATGGTTCCGGTAACAGTACCAGTAAATCACTTCTTCCGGATTATGAAAATCAAAATCCTGCTCCCGGAGCACCCTGGTCAGAAAGTCGGATACATCCTCCGTACTCATTCGAAGCCCGAATCCCAGCAGAAAAACGGTTTCACGCTTTACAGACGCCTGTGTCAGCCAGTTGTTCACCAGAGAACTCAGTTTGGCCGAAGTTGGAGACATGGATTTTGGTGTATAAGTTTCCTTGAAAGATTCCACCACAATATCCCTGTAAACCTCCTGGGGTACCTGGGAAAAAGGCTCTTCCAACTCTGCACGCTCGTAAACATATCGTTTCAGATAATCGCCGAAAGAAACCAGTTCCATTTCTTTATAAAGATAATGAAAAATAACGTCCGCATCCTCATCCTCAAAAGAATCCAGACTGACAACCTGGCGGAACTTCTGCGCCGCCTTTCTTGTAAATTCAAAGTCCTTCACAGAATCGAAGGCAACTGTCTGTTCAAAATCAAGATCCTGCATTCGATTTCTCATCGTAAATTCTCCTTATCCCTTAAATTCCTCCCCGGCAGAGTTGTCCAAACAGCAGTATGAACACCCTTTGCTGCAGATTTTCTACCGCCCGGTACTATACCGTTCTGCCCATCGTTTGAGAGGATTCCTTTCTTCGTAGCCACTGATCTGTGCAAGAACCATGGTTACATTATCTCTGCCGCCTTTGGCCAGCGCCATTTCCAGCAGTTCCTCTACTTTCTCCTCTGCTGTACTGTTTTTCCCAAGGATTTCCCGGATTTCCTCATCAGAAAGCATATCCGTAACTCCATCCGAACAGACCAGATAACTGCTTCCGGTCTGATATCCGATTTCCACAATAGACGGCTCCAGAGCCATATTTTCTTCCTGAAAGCCCAGATATTGTGTCAGAGGGGCTTTTCCCAGCATTTTCCCGCCAATGACATGGTCTGTGGATATCTGGCGGAGTTTTCCCTGAAAATGCTGGTAAATACGGCTATCTCCAAGATTACAGGCATAAATAGCTTTTTCACTGAAAGACAGCAATGCCATGGTGGTTCCCATGCTGTTGATACAGTTTTCTCTGCTGTAACGACATACTGCTTCATTCATATTTTCGCAGGCTCCTGTCAGAAAAGCCACCGGTTCCTTTTTCAGGCTCCTGCGGTTTTCTTCATAAAAACTGCCCAGTGCTTCCACCGCAGCAGAAGCCGCCATTTCTCCACAGCTTTCTCCTCCCATGCCATCAAAAACAGCCAGAACGGGAAGCTGCCAATGCTGTGTATGACCTGCCAGGATTCCGTCAACTCCCTGGTTGTGCACCGGCAGGCGCACACCGCAGCACCAGAAATTATCCTCATTATTTGCCCTCACCTTTCCGGTGTGGCATGTGTATGCATAATCAATCTGATAGGCCATTCTTTTTCCTTTCGTAAAAACCCTTTCGACATTACTGCTGAAGCTCCATTACCGAATTACTCCAGTATTTGTCTCCCAGTTCTACATATTCATCGTTATCGCTCTCTTTATCATGGACCTTTCCATCCTTATCAATCCATCGGATCAAAAGGCCGTCCTGATAATAGAAATACTGTTTCTCGTCTCCGTCCCATACATAAGTATAAAACATCTGCTCTCCCCAGTAAAAATATTCCTCATAAACACCATCAGCGGAACTGTCCGGATATACAAGCACTTTAGCAATTTCTCCTGACCCATTATAAAAACGCAGGCGATCCCCCTCTGTGCCTTCGCGTTTATAACTGTCCAGAGCATCCTCTATGGTTGTCGCATGTTCTCGTATGGTTTCCATTGCCTGGGCAAAACTCTTATCTGAACTGTCTGCAGTTCCGAAGTTTCCTTTATTCAGAGCATCCGAATCATCGGTATCTACGTACGTATCTTTTCCACCATCTGCAGAATCCAGAACATTACGTGCTACAAGGATTCCACCAATCAGCACAATAAGTATGACAGCTGTAATGATGATCCTGGAAAAGCTTTTCCGCTTCTTTCCTTCAGAAACACTTCCGTCATACTCTGTTACAGGTTCTTCCCACTCCCGCAGATCCTGGTCACGGCTGTCTTCCAGATCGGTTATAGAAGTGACTTTTGGCTTTACCGCTCTGGATACCGGTTTTCCAGGTGCAGATTTCTGTGGACTCTGTACCACACTCTGCACTTTTGCCGTATTCTGCACTGTATTTTTTGCCGTTTCTCCTGGGGAACGTTTTTCAGTCTGTACAGACACCTGCCCGAAATTTTTCCGCGCCTGACGGATCGCATCTGTATTCAGCTGACTTGTTCTGGCCAGCTGTTTGGCGGCACCTTCCTGAAGAAATTTCGGCATGGACTCCGGAACCGGTCTTTCCCCGGTGGTTTTCGGTTTTGGAGGAGTTGTACCCTCATACCGGATTCGCTCCAGCGCCTGTCTCAGTTCCTGCGGCGTCTGATACCGTTCTTTTTCCTCATAGGCACAGGCTTTTAAAATAGCCGCGCCAAAAGCTTCTCCCGCATCTGCCGGCGCAGGCGGTGTTTCACCTGACATTCTCCTTGTCAGCGCATTTTCTTTATCTCTGTATGTGATCAGCTGTTTTTCCAGATTCAGAAACGGAAGTCTGTTATGATTCATCAGTTTATACAGCACCAGGCCAAGCGCATAGATATCCACTCTGCTGTCGTACTTTTCTCCCCTGTACATCTCCGGCGCCATATAGGAATAAGTCCCCTTTTTGGAAAGGGTACTCATGGTTTTTTCCAGTTCCCTGGCGATTCCAAAGTCTCCCAGCTTGAAATCTCCGAATCTGGATACAAAAATATTCTCAGGCTTGATATCCCTGTGAATAATGTGAAGCTGCCCGCAGTATTCCAGTGATTTACAAAGGTCTATGCCAAGCTTCATCACTTCTTTTTCTGTGAGATTTTTTCCCGCATAATATTCCATGAAGCTTGTGAGATATTCCATGCGGATAAAAATATCCCATCCGATCTCATCCAGATATTCCATCACCTTGTAATCTTCTACCGACACAATGTGGGAATTTCCTCTGAAATACTCCATGGTGCTTACTTCCTGAATACACTCTTCCACCAGATTTTCGAAATATCCACGGACGGATTTTTCATCACCGGATTCTGAGCGTACACTGTCCAGTTCCCCTTTACTGGCGGGGATTGTGATTATCTTAATTGCCGAGTAAAAAGAACGTCCCTTCTCAGTTCTCTGAGCTTTATATACTCTTCCAAAAGAGCCTTCCCCGATCTTACTTATGATCTTCCATTCCGGCCACGGGGAAATTGGCAGTTCCTTGTCCATCGCAATCCCTCCTCTCTCAGAAAATCCCTGCTTATAAACAGAAATCTCCCTCCGGATTTCCGGGGGGAGATTTATTTATATTAGCAAGGTATATTGACTTATTCTTCTACCGGTGCAGTTTCCTCTGCTGTCTCTTCAACAGCAACGGTCTCTTCCTCCGGAGCAGTCTCAGTCTTCTCTTCCTCTACGGAAATTTCCTCTGTATCCTCAGGCTCCTCGGAAGCTGTTTTTACTTCCGGCATTCCTGTATCAAGACTGATCTCACTGTAACGCTTCATACCTGTACCTGCAGGAATCAGCTTACCAATGATAACGTTCTCTTTCAGACCGATCAGTGGATCGACCTTACCTTTGATTGCAGCCTCTGTCAGGACTTTTGTTGTCTCCTGGAAGGATGCTGCTGACAGGAAGGAGTTTGTAGCAAGGGATGCCTTGGTAATACCAAGCATAACCTGTTTGCCCTCTGCCGGCTGTTTGCCCTCTGCCTCAAGTTTCTCGTTAACTTCCTCAACATCAAGGACATCAACAAGTGTTCCTGGCAGGAACTCTGTATCTCCGTTATCCTCGATACGGATCTTCTTCAGCATCTGATGAACGATAACCTCGATATGCTTATCGTTGATCTCAACACCCTGCAGACGATATACACGCTGAACCTCGCGGATCATGTAATCCTGAACTGCACGAACACCCTTAATTCTCAGGATATCATGCGGATTTACACTACCTTCTGTCAGCTCATCGCCGGCCTCAAGAACCTGTCCGTCAAGGACTTTGATACGGGAACCGTATGGGATCAGGTAAGTCTTGGAATCACCTGTCTCCGGATCATTTACGATGATCTCACGTTTCTTCTTAGTGTCGTTGATTGTGGCAACACCTGGGATCTCTGTGATGATCGCAAGACCCTTCGGCTTTCTTGCCTCAAAAAGCTCCTCGACACGAGGAAGACCCTGTGTGATATCTCCACCGGCAACACCACCGGTATGGAACGTACGCATGGTCAGCTGTGTACCTGGCTCACCGATAGACTGTGCTGCGATGATACCAACGGACTCACCAACCTGTACCGGCTCACCGGTAGCCATGTTCGCACCATAACATTTCGCGCAGACACCAACCTTGCACTTACAGGAAAGGATGGTACGGATCTTCAGTCTGTCGATCGGTCCGCCTGTCACGTTGCTTACGCCCTCTTTCATGATACGGGCTGCACGCTTCGGTGTGATCATGTGGTTTGCTTTAACAAGGATTTCTCCGTCTTTATTCTTAACTGTCTCACAGGAGAAACGTCCTGTGATACGCTCCTGAAGGCTCTCGATCTCTTCTTTTCCGTCCATGAATCCACGAACTTCCATTCCGGAGATCTCTGCTCTGTTCTCACAGCAGTCAGCCTCACGAACGATAAGATCCTGGGATACATCAACAAGACGTCTTGTCAGGTATCCGGAATCGGCTGTACGAAGAGCGGTATCGGAAAGACCTTTACGTGCTCCATGAGCGGACATGAAGTACTCCAGTACGTCAAGACCTTCACGGAAGTTTGACTTGATCGGGAGCTCGATCGTATGACCGGTTGTATCAGCCATCAGTCCTCGCATTCCGGCAAGCTGTTTGATCTGCTTATCGGAACCACGGGCTCCGGAGTCAGCCATCATGAAGATGTTGTTGTACTTATCAAGACCGGTAAGAAGTGCTTTTGTAAGCTCATCATCCGTCTTCTTCCAGGTATCAACAACCTCTTTGTAACGCTCTTCCTCTGTGATAAGACCACGTTTGTAGTTCTTTGTAATACGGTCAACAGTATCCTGAGCCTGCTTGATCATCTCCGGCTTCTGCGGCGGCACGGTCATATCAGAAATAGATACGGTCATGGCTGCACGTGTGGAGTATTTGTAACCCATAGCCTTAACGGAGTCAAGTACCTCGGCTGTCTTTGTTGCACCGTGAGTATTGATAACTTTTTCAAGGATCTGCTTCAGCTGTTTCTTACCTACAAGGAAGTCAACCTCAAGAAGCAGTTCGTTTCCAGGTACGCTTCTGTCTACAAATCCAAGGTCCTGTGGAAGGATCTCGTTGAACAGGAAACGTCCAAGTGTGGAATGAACATTGCCGCTTAACACAGTGCCATCCGGCATTGTCTTATGGCAGCGTACAATGATCTTGGTCTGAAGTGTGATGACTTTGTTCTCGTATGCAAGAATTGCCTCGTTGACACTCTTGAAGAACTTGCCCTCACCCTTGTTTCCAGGTCTCTCCTGAGTCAGGTAGTAGATACCAAGGACCATATCCTGTGAAGGAACGGCTACAGGACCACCATCTGACGGTTTCAGAAGGTTGTTCGGTGATAACAGAAGGAAACGGCACTCTGCCTGTGCTTCCTGGGAAAGCGGAAGATGTACGGCCATCTGGTCACCATCGAAATCAGCGTTGAACGCAGTACAAACAAGTGGATGAAGCTTGATCGCCTTACCTTCTACAAGGATCGGCTCGAACGCCTGGATACCCAGACGATGCAGTGTAGGTGCACGGTTCAGCATAACCGGATGCTCCTTAATGACGTCCTCGAGGACATCCCATACTGCCGGCTCAAGTTTCTCTACCATTTTCTTGGCATTTTTGATGTTGTGGGAAGTTCCGTTGGCAACAAGCTCTTTCATAACGAAAGGTTTGAACAGCTCGATAGCCATCTCTTTCGGAAGACCACACTGATAAATCTTCAGCTCCGGTCCTACGACGATTACAGAACGTCCGGAATAGTCAACTCGTTTACCAAGAAGGTTCTGACGGAAACGTCCGGATTTACCTTTCAGCATATCGGAAAGGGATTTCAGAGCTCTGTTTCCAGGGCCTGTTACAGGACGTCCACGGCGTCCGTTATCGATCAGGGCATCTACAGCCTCCTGCAGCATACGCTTCTCGTTGCGGACAATGATATCCGGAGCACCAAGCTCCAGAAGTCTTTTCAGACGGTTGTTTCTGTTGATGATTCTTCTGTAAAGATCATTCAGGTCAGATGTTGCAAAACGTCCTCCGTCCAGCTGTACCATAGGACGAAGATCTGGCGGGATAACCGGGATAACGGTCATGATCATCCACTCAGGACGGTTGCCGGACTCACGGAAGGACTCCACAACCTCAAGACGTTTGATGATTCTTGCACGTTTCTGGCCTGTTGCATCCTGAAGCTCTGCTTTCAGCTCTACAGAATCTTTCTCAAGATCGATCGCTTTCAGAAGCTCCATGATGGACTCGGCACCCATACCTACACGGAATCCCTCTCCATAAGACTCACGTGCTTCCTGGTACTCACGCTCGGTGAGTACCTGTTTGTACATAAGTCCGGAATCAGCAGGATCCAGAACGATATAGTTTGCAAAGTAAAGCACTTTCTCCAGTGTTCTCGGAGAAATGTCAAGGATCAGACCCATACGGGACGGAATTCCTTTGAAGTACCAGATATGAGACACCGGAGCTGCAAGCTCGATGTGTCCCATACGCTCTCTACGAACGGCAGATTTGGTTACTTCAACACCACATCTGTCGCAGACAACGCCTTTATAGCGAATTTTTTTGTACTTTCCACAGTGGCACTCCCAGTCCTTGCTCGGTCCGAAAATTCTTTCGCAGAAAAGACCGTCCTTTTCAGGTTTCAAGGTTCTGTAGTTGATTGTTTCAGGTTTTAAAACCTCACCGTGTGACCACTCTCTGATCTTCTCAGGGGACGCCAGTCCAATCTTGATGGCATCGAAAGTCATTGGCTGATATGTTTCATTGGCGTTCGTTGTTTCTGCCATGTATTCTTTCCCCTTTCTTATTCCTCATCATCAAAGGACTCTTCAAACTCGATCATGTCCTCGTCTTCTTCAATGTCTTCATCTTCTTCTACATTGACAAGTTCTTCTCCGCTGAACTCCTGCTTGGTATAGCCGTGTTTACCGAAGGACTCCTCATCTCTGCGTCCTCTGGAATCTCCCTCGATGACGTGACGAAGATCAGTATCTCCGTAATCAGAAGTCTCCATGATGTGAACTTCCTCTCCGTCCTCGCTGAGTACACGTACATCCAGACCAAGAGACTGAAGCTCTTTAAGAAGTACCTTAAAGGACTCAGGAATACCTGGCTCAGGAATGTTATCACCTTTGATGATTGCTTCATAGGTCTTAACACGTCCGATCACATCATCAGACTTCACTGTCAGGATCTCCTGCAGTGTGTAGGAAGCACCATATGCCTCCAGTGCCCAAACCTCCATCTCTCCGAAACGCTGTCCACCGAACTGAGCTTTACCACCCAGAGGCTGCTGTGTTACCAGGGAGTATGGACCTGTGGAACGTGCATGGATCTTATCATCTACCAGATGATGCAGTTTCAGGTAGTGCATGTGACCGATAGTTACAGGGCTGTCGAAGTACTCTCCTGTACGTCCGTCACGAAGTCTTACCTTACCATCTCTGGAAATAGGAACGCCCTTCCAGAGTGCTCTGTGAGCTTTGTTCTCATCAAGGTACTGCATAACATCCGGTGCAAGGATATCTTTATATTTCTCACGGAATTCCTCAAAGTCTTCCGTATTAACGTAATCGTTGGCAAGCTCCAGAGTATCCTGGATATCAACCTCGTTGGCGCCATCGAATACTGGTGTTGCAATGTTGAAGCCAAGTGCTTTGGCAGCAAGGCTTAAGTGGATCTCCAGGACCTGTCCGATATTCATTCGGGAAGGTACACCCAGAGGGTTCAGCACAATATCGAGCGGACGTCCGTTCGGAAGGAATGGCATATCCTCAACTGGAAGTACACGGGAAACGACACCCTTGTTACCATGACGACCAGCCATCTTATCACCAACGGAGATCTTTCTCTTCTGTGCAATATAAATACGTACTGCCTGATTTACTCCAGGGCTCAGTTCATCGCCGTTCTCTCTTGTAAATACCTTGGCATCTACGATAATACCATACTCACCGTGCGGTACTTTCAGGGAAGTATCACGTACCTCTCTTGCCTTCTCACCGAAGATGGCACGAAGGAGACGCTCCTCAGCAGTAAGCTCTGTCTCTCCCTTAGGAGTAACCTTACCAACAAGGATATCACCGGCACGTACCTCAGCACCGATACGGATGATACCACGCTCATCCAGATCTTTCAGAGCATCATCGCCGACACCCGGAACATCACGTGTGATCTCTTCCGGTCCCAGCTTGGTATCACGGGATTCTGCCTCATATTCCTCGATATGGACAGATGTATAAACATCATTCTGTACCAGTCTCTCGCTAAGCAGAACGGCATCCTCGTAGTTATAACCTTCCCAGGTCATAAATCCGATCAGCGGGTTCTTACCAAGTGCAAGCTCACCATTAGATGTGGATGGGCCATCTGCGATAACCTGTCCTGCCTCAACATGCTCACCCTGGAACACGATCGGTCTCTGGTTGTAGCAGTTACTCTGGTTGCTTCGCATGAATTTGGTCAGATGGTAATCATCTTTTGTTCCGTCATCATTCTTGATGGTGATATCTGTAGATGTGGAACGAAGTACAGTACCTGCTTTTTTCGCAACAACACATACACCGGAGTCAACGGCTGTCTTGGTCTCCATACCTGTACCAACAACCGGAGCCTCTGTTGTAAGAAGCGGAACGGCCTGACGCTGCATGTTGGATCCCATCAGCGCACGGTTCGCATCATCGTTCTGCAGGAACGGAATCAGGGCTGTAGCAACGGAGAATACCATTCGCGGAGATACGTCCATGTAATCAAACATGTGCTGCTCGTACTCCTGAGTCTCCTCACGGTAACGACCGGAGACATTCTTATGAAGGAAGTGTCCCTCTTCGTCCAGAGGCTCATTCGCCTGTGCTACATGGTAATTATCTTCCTCATCCGCTGTCATGTATACAACCTCATCGGTTACACGCGGGTTGGAAGGATCTGTTTTGTCGATCTTTCTGTACGGAGCCTCTACGAAACCGTACTGATTGATTCTTGCATAAGATGCAAGGGAGTTGATAAGACCGATGTTCGGTCCCTCAGGAGTCTCGATCGGGCACATTCTTCCGTAATGGGAATAATGTACGTCTCGAACCTCGAATCCGGCTCTGTCTCGTGACAGACCACCAGGTCCCAGTGCGGAAAGTCTTCTCTTATGAGTCAGCTCTCCAAGCGGGTTATTCTGATCCATGAACTGTGACAGCTGGGAAGATCCGAAGAACTCTTTCACTGCTGCAGTTACCGGTTTGATATTGATCAGGGACTGCGGAGAAATGCTCTCTGCATCCTGTGTTGTCATTCTCTCACGTACCACACGCTCAAGTCTGGAAAGACCGATGCGGTACTGGTTCTGAAGCAGCTCACCGACAGCACGGATACGACGGTTGCCCAGGTGGTCGATATCATCATCGTTTCCAAGGCCATACTCCAGATGCATATTGTAGTTGATGGACGCAAGGATATCTTCCTTGGTGATGTGCTTCGGAATCAGGTCGTGGATATCACGTTTGATTGCCTCACATCTGTCCTCAAATGTGTCATTTTCTTCCAGAATTTTTTCGAGTACCGGGTAGTATACTAACTCTGTAACACCCAGGGACTTCGGATCCTCAAGCTCCGGAAGATAATGACGGATATCAACCATAAGGCTGGAAAGAACTTTGATCTCTCTCTCCTCACCCTGAATCCATACATACGGAACTGCGGAATTCTGAAGAGTATCAGCAAGCTCTCTTGTAACAAGAGTCTCAGCCTCTGCAAGAATCTCACCTGTTGTTGTGTCTACAACATCCTGAGAAAGCTTGTGGCCTACGATACGCTTGTTGAAATGAAGTTTCTTATTAAATTTGTAACGTCCAACTTTGGCAAGGTCATATCTTCTCGGATCGAAGAACATTGCCATGATCAGGCTCTCTGCGCTCTCTACTGCAAGCGGCTCGCCCGGACGGATTTTCTTATACAGCTCAAGGAGACCTTCCTGGTAGTTTGTGGAGGTATCCTTTGTAAAGCTAGCAAGGATCTTCGGCTCTTCACCAAACAGATCAATGATCTCAGCATTGGTTCCAATGCCCAGTGCACGGATCAGAACAGTAATCGGAACCTTTCTTGTTCTGTCTACACGTACATAAAATACATCATTTGAATCTGTCTCGTACTCCAGCCATGCACCTCTGTTCGGAATTACGGTACTGGAAAACAGTCTCTTACCAAGTTTATCATGAGCGATTGCGTAGTAGATTCCAGGGGAACGTACTAACTGGCTGACAATAACACGCTCAGCACCATTAATAACAAAGGTACCTGTTGCAGTCATCAGCGGTAAATCTCCCATGAAAATCTCGTGTTCGTTGATCTCTTCTGTTTCCTTATTGATCAGCCTTACTCGAACCTTCAAAGGTGCGGCATAAGTCACGTCACGTTCTTTACACTGCTCGATGGAATATTTTGCATCTTTTTCATCATATGTGAAATCGATGAATTCCAGACTGAGCTTTCCGCCGTAATCTGCGATCGGAGAAATATCATCGAATACTTCTTTTAAACCTTCGTCAAGAAACCACTGGTAGGAATCTTTCTGAACTTCGATCAGGTTTGGCATTTCCAGGACTTCTTTTTGTCTCTGGTAGCTCATACGC
>ENA-OWZP01000238-OWZP01000238.1-human-gut-metagenome-genome-assembly--contig:-NODE-238-length-18715-cov-6.374866_pt1 | contig 18715 bp, 16 predicted proteins | sample MGYA00249258_ERZ652111 | MGnify/ENA primary metagenome ERZ652111 (study PRJEB26925, sample SAMN05826993) | human gut metagenome | biome: ENVO:2100002; feature: ENVO:00000062; material: ENVO:00002003...
GCTGTAGCCGTTTGGCTCATCAATTCTAAGATAGCGGCTGTCCATCAAAAAGGCAACGAAAAAGCCATTTGTCTTAAACATATATTTTGGAGTAAAGAGCGTGTTGTCAAGGCTTGTATAATCCGCAATGTCAGGCTGATATAAAAAGTGGACATAGCAAGTAGACGGAATGATTAAAACGCAGCAAAGTGCCAGACGAATCAGTCCGCGAATTGTCTTTTTAGCGCTTAGAGCCGGGAAATGAAGATTACATTTTCCGGCAAGTATTATACATCCTAAAAAGCCAGATGCCAGCTGAGAAACAAGATATGTGATGCTGAAGGTATAATTGTTTGCGACAGTGGCTGCAGTTCCAACTGAGAGCAGATCCCATGGCAGAATCGGTGAGGAGCGAAACAAAATTACAAAATAGTTTGCCAGACCGACAATCATGGTAAAGATAAGCAGAATATCAAGTGAGATTTTTGTTGATCCGCTTACGAAGAAGAAAAACAAAAAGAACAAATAGTAAAAGACAAGGTTTAATAAAACAGCGTCAATCTCCATCGTTTCCCAGACAACATGTGTCATAGACTCCAGTAAAAAGAATGCGGCTGTCGGAAGAATAATAGTGATGACAGCCTTTACAACTGGATGCAGAGAAATTGGCAGCACGTAGATGACCATAGAGACAATGGCAATGGCAATCAGAATTAATAGATTAGGCAGGGAGAAACCATTAAAAAAGCAGGCCATTCCAATGCATATGGCAAAAAGTGCCAGAAAAACAAAAAAGCCTGCTTTCTGTCGGAGCGACCAGTCAGACAAGCTTTGTTTATCTTTGGAAGAATGTAAAAAAGTCTTCATAATACATGTCACCTTTCTTTAAATATTGTATTTCGCTTCGTTAGTATAACACAAGATTTCGGTAAAGAATAGGAGTATTTTGTGAAAAATCTTTGAAAAAAGATTCCATTTTTTTGTTTTATCTAGTATACTTAGGGTAAAAGAAAGCAGTGTCCTTTAAAAAAGTGACACGGAAAGGCATGGTTTTTATGGATTATCAGGCATTGTATGATGAGTGGCTGACAAGCCCGTGTTTTGACGAGGCAACAAAGGCTGAGTTAAGAGGAATTTCAGAGGAGGAGAAAAAGGATCGTTTCTATACGGAGCTGGAATTTGGTACAGCTGGTCTTCGCGGCGTGATTGGAGCTGGATTAAACCGTATGAATATTTATACAGTTCGCAAGGCAACACAGGGACTTGCTAATTATATTATCAAGGCAGGAGAGCAGAAGAAAGGTGTTGCAATCGCATACGATTCCCGTCGTATGTCTCCAGAATTTGCCAAGGAAGCAGCACTTTGTCTGGCTGCAAATGGCATTAAAGCATATCTGTTTGAATCTCTTCGCCCGACACCAGAGCTTTCATTTGCTGTAAGAAAGCTTGGATGTATCGCAGGAATCAATATTACTGCATCTCACAATCCGCCAGAATATAATGGATATAAGGTATATTGGGAGGACGGCGCACAGATTACACCGCCGCATGACAAGGGAATCATGGCAGAGGTAAAGGCAATCACAGATTTCTCCACCTTAAAGACGATGCAGGAAGATAATGCACGCGTGGCAAATCTGTTTGAGATTATTGGCGGTGCAATTGATGACGCATATATCGCAGAGTTAAAGAAGCAGGTAAAGAATCAGGATGCCATTGACGAAATGCAGGATCAGCTGACAATCGTTTATACACCTCTTCACGGAACAGGAAATGTACCGGCAAGACGTGTATTAAAGGAGCTTGGCTTTACTCATGTTTATGTAGTTCCAGAGCAGGAGCTTCCAGATGGAGAGTTCCCGACTGTAAGCTATCCAAATCCAGAGGCAGCAGAAGCATTTGAACTGGCACTTGCACTTGCAAAGGAGAAAAACGCAGATCTTGTTCTGGCAACAGATCCGGATGCAGACCGTCTTGGCGTATATGTAAAGGATGCAAAGACTGGTGAGTATCATTCTCTAACAGGAAATATGTCTGGATGCTTGCTTGCTGAGTATACAATCAGCCAGATTAAGGAAAAGAAAGGACTGCCAGAGGATGGAGCTCTTATTAAGACAATCGTTACAACGAATCTTGCAGATGCAATCGCAAAGTCTTATGGAATCCGCCTGATTGAGTGTCTGACTGGATTTAAGTACATCGGACAGCAGATTCTTGGTTTTGAGCAGAGTGGTAAGGGAACATATCTGTTTGGATTTGAGGAGAGCTATGGCTGTCTTATTGGAACACATGCAAGAGATAAGGATGCAATTGTTGCGACTATGGCACTGTGCGAGGCTGCTGCTTATTATAAGAAGCAGGGAAAGACACTGTGGGATCAGATGCTTGCAATTTATGACAAGTATGGCTATTATAAGGACAGTGTAAAGTCTGTTACCATGAAGGGTATTGAGGGTCTGGCAAAGATCGCTCAGACTATGGAAAACTTACGTGCAAATGCACCAGAGAATATCGGACCGTACAAGGTACTGCAGGCAAGAGATTACAAGTTAGATACCTGCAAAAACATGGAGACAGGAGAGGTAACACCAACTGGACTGCCGCAGTCAAATGTACTGTATTATGATCTTGAGGACGGCGCATGGCTGTGTGTAAGACCATCAGGAACTGAGCCGAAGATCAAGCTGTATTACGGTGTAAAGGGAAGCAGCATGGAAGATGCTGAAAATAGAAGCGCTGAGCTTGGAAAATATGCAGAAGCACTTTTAGGATAATATGATACCAGGGTCAAAAGCTTTATAGGATAATAAAAGAATTAGCCGCTTGCTCATCTTTTGATGGGTAAGCGGCTTTTTTATGATTAATTTTCAGATGGATCTCTGTTTTCAATCAGATTGATGCGTCTTATGTGGCGCTCATCGTTAGAAAATGGTGTATTTAAGAATGTGTCAGTAATCTTTACAGCAAGTCCAGGACCAACAACGCGTCCGCCCATACAAAGGATATTGGCATCATTGTGAAGTCTTGTGGCTTCAGCGCAGAAGCAGTCAGTACACAGTGCAGCGCGGATGCCAGGAACCTTATTTGCTGCGATGGAAATACCGATACCTGTTCCGCAGATTAAAATACCCTTGTCACATTCACCGTGTGTAATGGCATCTGTTACTTTGCGTGCATAAATAGGATAATCCACTGAGCTGTTGTCGTAGCAGCCAAAATCCTTAAATGGCAGATTATTTTCCTCTAGGTATTTGATAATCTCCTGCTTTAATTCGTAACCGCCGTGGTCGCATCCAAGTGCTATCATAATATGATTCTCCTTTGATCTTTGTGTTAAATTTTACCCCCAAGGGCATGTTTTGTTACGCTTTTTGCTGCGATGATTCATACTCAGCAATCTGATTCATAAGTGGCTCTGTCAGTGATTCAAAACGGTCTCTGTAAATTGCCTGAAGCAGATCATCGAGTTGTCTGAGTGCGCAGCTCATACGCTGTGAAGAGAGAAGTCCGCGCTCAAAGGCATCTGCTAGCTCATCAAGATCCACTACGCGAGTGTTTCCGTCTGGCTTGACTATCACATCTGCCAACAGATCAGTAAAGACATAAGTATCGCTGTCCTTTTCGTAGTTTGTCTCAATGATGTCACAATACCAATACATGAAATCGTGACTGTGCGAATAAAATCGGCTGATCTTAAAACCACGGTCTAAAAAGTAACATGAATAGCCGTATGCAAGATCAGACTTTGGATGAAGCGTCTTCCAGAATGTAATGATTTTTTTATCATCGTGATATAGGATTTCATCATTAGTTAACAGTATTGATTCAAGTGGTATCAAACGGTTTCGGTAGAGCGTTGGCTTAGACATAGAATCCCTCCTAATCAAAAAGTGGCTAAAATAGGCACTTTTTTCTTAGTATAGCAAAGATGAAATAGAATGGCAACACGCAAATTTTGCAAAAGATTAATGTGTATAAAGTTTTTTTAATAGGAAATACTTTCCAATAGGAGCAGAAAGGAGGCAATATGTACCGTATATTGACATGGCTTTGCTGTGCAGTGTGGTGCGCAGTGATTGCGGTGGAAGCGTTTGGGCTGAATAAAAGACAGGAAATGGCGCTAGACAGATTTGAGATGGCATCTTGTTTTAATGACGAATTTACAGATGATGTGACGGCACAGATTCGCCTTTATGGTACTGGTCCTGCATTAACGTCAGAAGAAGAGATTACAGAATACCTTGAGGGTGCGGCGGCCGTCTGTCAAATTTACAGTGGATATGGGATTATAAAAAAGAAGGAAACGTATGGATGTATATGGGAGCTTGAAGGTGCAAATGAAGATTTTTCCTGGAGCCTGCAATACTTAAGAAAAAATAATGACGAAGATACAAATGAAAATCAGACGGCAATAAAAAATGACAATATGTGCGAAGGGCTGATCAGCTGGCGGTTTGCGGGAGACTGGTCAGAAGAAATGCAAAGGATATATGAGAAAAAAGAACGACTGGAAAAATACAGCCAGAGCCAATCAAAACTATGTTTAGAGCTTATAGGAAGCTGGCCGCAGTTAATGACAAAAGAACAGATAGATGAATGTGCTAAAAAGATGATAAATAAAGCAGGTGCATCGCTTGTAAGTGCAAAAGGACAGGACAATCTGCAGCTATACTATGGATATGGGGAAAAATTAGGAGAAGTGATACGGTTTCAAAACGAAAGATCAAATATAAATCTGCTGTACCGTGTAAATGGCGAGAAAACAATATGTATTCTCGGTTTTCCAACGGTACAGTGGGATGATTAGTTAAGGCGTGGAACACTTGAATTTAATGCGGCATAAAATAAAAGTAAATCCGTCTGAAAGGATCTTGCTATGATATGGAGCAGTCACAGCCAGTATGGGCTGTATCATCAGTCATCACGCTTTCGGCCGCAGACCCCACAGGATGCATTGATCGCCCAAAGGCTTGAGGAGGCAGCAGATGAGATTCAAACGCAGTACTGGAAAAGCCTCTATCCGGAAAAAATAAAAAAGATACAGCAGGAAATTGAACATACTTGTGATGAGCTTGATTATGCAGGAAGCTTTATTTATGATGAATATCCAGATAAAATAAATCTTAATCGAACAGGACGTCAAATCTGTGAGCGTCTTAGAAAAAATGAGGAGTTTAGAGAAATACCGATAGAGGATCTATTTGAGGCAAGCGGACACGATGCATTTATGCCGCCACCGCCGCCACCGTTTGGGCCACCGCCGCCACCATTTGGTCCTCCTCAGGGACCACCGCCACCTAGGCCGCCAAGACAGCAAAGCTGGCTGGAAGATATAGTAAGTGTACTTTTATATCAGGAGATTGCAAGGCGAAGGTGCAGACGATGCAGAGGACGATATTGATGTTAACGGCAGTACAAAAAAAGACTTGTGATTTTACTAGATTGCAAGTAAAATAAAGCCATAACAATACCCTGTTAATAGGGAAAAAGAAAGGTATGGTTTTGATTTGAAAAAGCTAATTCGAAGGATTCTGCTGCTGATTTTTATTTTTGCAGCTGCATTTGGCAGCTTTGTAGTATATCAGCAGTATACACAGAAAACACAGCAGACAGACAGCTACGAAACGATGCAGTCAGGCACACTTGCCGCTGTAAGGCTTAAGTATCTTACAGATAACAGCAATATTCTGCGTGGTTATACACAAAAGATGGATGTTTCCACGATGAGGGGCTGTATTACGCCCCTGTCGCAGGAACATAAACTGTCCATTCAGATCGATCAGGCGGAGAATGTCGGTCAGGTTTCTTATGAAGTCAGAGGCCTTGATGGCACACGTCTTGTAGAGGATGGTGTGATAAGCGGATGGGAAACGGATGGCAGCACTATGAAGACACAGCTGCAGCTTTCTAATCTGGTAGATGATGGCAATGAATATCAGTTTGTTTTATGTGTCAGTCAGAAGGAAAAACCTGTCTATTATTATAGCAGAATTATTTATCTGACAGATGAACATACAGAAAGCCTCGTTGGTTTTGCACATGATTTCTGGCAGGCATCAATTGACAAAAACAGTGATTTTGTCGTCAATTACATACAGCCAGATGAGACGATGGGAACAGATGATTTCAGCTATGTGAATCAGCATTCAAGAAGTGGTATGATCACGTGGAATGGTCTTTTAGTTGAGGCTGGAACAGTAGAGACAACGCTTACGGAGTTAAGCGACAGTCAGGCAAGTGTTACATTGACATATCCTGTAACAATAAGTAACGGCACAGACAGCAAAACATGTATGGTGAATGAAAATTATGTTGTGCGTTTTAGAAGTGATGTGCTTTATCTTCTTGATTTTGAACGCCATGTAAAAGAGCAGTTTTCGGTAGCAGCACCAGTGTATGCAAAGGGGGCACTGCAGCTTGGCATTACAGATGAGGAAGTATCCAAGATGGCATCAGATGATGAAAATATTCAGGCATACGTGTATGACGGACAGCTGTTTGCATCAAATGAAAAAGATAATTCATTAAGTCTTATATACACATATCAGGATGGAGCTGAGGATAAATCATTTTTAGATGGGTACAAGCTGCAGCCAATTCGTGTTGAAAACAGTGGTGATATTTATTTTATGGCATATGGTTATCACAGCAGAGGAAATCATGAGGGACAGGTTGGCGTCAGCTTCCTTCATTATAAATGTGAGACAGCCTGTATTGATGAAATCTTCTATATTCCAGTTACATTCTCGGAAGAGATCCTTATGAAAAATATGGGAACGCTTGCCTATGTCAATAATGAGTCTGATTTGATGTACCTTTTGTATCAGAGTACTGTGTATTCTATCGATTTAAGCAGTGGAGAGAAGGCACAGCTTGCTAAGGCATCAAGTGCAGGAAGTTTTTACTCCAATAAATCAAGCAGCCTTATTGCCTGGGAGGAGGGCGATGAGGGATATGCAGGCATGATTAGAATTGCTGATCTAAGCACTGGAGAAACGTATCGTATAGATGCAGGAGAAGGTGAGTTTGTTCAGATTCAGGGCTTTTTGGGCAATGATCTGGTGTATGGCACGGGAAGAAAGAGTGATGTGCTGACACAGGCCGGACAGGTAGTGCATAAGCCTATGTATGAACTGGCAATACTTTCATTTGATGAAGACATGACACAGTCTGGTGCATATCAGATGGATGGATATTATATAGAAGGAACACAAATTTTGGAGAACCAGCTAAACATTTATCGTCTTACGAAGAACAATGCGTCTGGAAGCTATGAAGAAGCGGCTGATGATCAGATGTTTTTCAATAATCGAAGCGATAAGAAGGTTACAAGCTTAACAAAGAGCAAAATTGCAGATGATTTCCAGAAGGTGTGGTCTATTAGTATTCCTCTCGATACAGAAAAGGTGCAGACAAATGGAACACTTTGCAAGATTCGCGATGCAGCTGCCTCATATCAGTTGAACTTAGATGATGGTGATCAGGGGCATCTTTACTATGTATATGCCAAGGGACGCTTACAGCAGATTGACAGTGTGCTTGCAGATGCTATTGACACCGCATATGATCAGATGGGAGTAGTGGTAGATGATAGGGCAAGCTATGTTTGGACAAGAGGAACTAGAGCGCTGAGTAAAAATCTGACATTTGAAGAACAGCAGGCAAAAAACGCAGAAGATGGCTTAAGGGCATGCTTAGAGATTCTTATTTCGGCTGAAGGCGGAAATGCATCTTTAGTAGAAGCACTTTTGAATGAGAAGACGGCTGTTGAGGATATTATGACTCAGGCAATAGAGGCTGAAAACACAAAAGATACGTCAAAAAGTGTAAGCGGCCGTGCAGAAAATCTAAGAGGCAGCAGTGTAACACAGATTTTATATTATATCAACGAAAATCATCTGGTGCTTGCAGTTACTGGAGACAGCAGTGCGCTATTGCTTACAGGCTATGACACAAAAAATGTAAGTGTGTATGATCCCGTTACATCAGAGATTACTACGATGGCAATTGCTGATGCACAAGAATATTTTGAGGCATATGACTGTGCATTCTTTGCATGGATAAAATAAGAAAAGTAAGTTATGTTTTGTAGGAATTTTTCCTAAAAAAGTGGCTGATTGCGCTCTACTGTTATAAAAATTTTGCATTGCACAAAACAGTCACACTCTGTATAATAAAAAAGAAAAAGTATGAAGCAATGTTTGCCCGCCAGAAAGCATAGTGCATCGAGGATGAGAGCAGACGATAACAAAAGCAGGAGGAATTGCAATGGAGAAGGAGTCGGTTATTGTATTAGACTTTGGTGGTCAGTATAATCAGCTGATTGCACGCCGCGTGCGCGAGTGCAACGTATACTGTGAGGTAAAGCCTTACACGATGAGCCTGGAAGAGATCAAAAAAATAAATCCTAAGGGAATCATCTTTACTGGTGGTCCAAACAGCGTTTATGATGAAAAGTCACCACATTATGACAAAGCCATTTTTGAATTGGGTATTCCGATTCTTGGTATTTGCTATGGTTCACAGTTAATGGCATGGAGTCTTGGCGGAACTGTAGAGACAGCACCGACAAGTGAGTATGGACATACAGAGGTGGAGGTTGACACAGAGGACGCTTTATTTGAAGGCGTATCAAAGACAACTGTTTGCTGGATGAGCCACACTGATTACATTGCAAAGGCACCGCAAGGTTTTCGTGTGACTGCGCATACACCTGTATGCCCGGTAGCCGCAATGTCTTGCCCAGAGAGAAAGCTTTATGCAACACAGTTCCATCCAGAAGTTATGCATACAGCAGAGGGTATGAAGATGCTCTCAAACTTCGTATACAAGGTTTGTGGATGTCACGGAGATTGGAAAATGTCATCCTTTGTAGAGACAACAATCGCACAGCTACGTGAGCGTATCGGTAATGGCAAGGTTCTTTGTGCATTATCTGGCGGAGTAGATTCATCTGTTGCAGCCGTACTTCTTTCTAAGGCAATTGGCAAACAGCTGACTTGTGTATTTGTAGATCATGGCCTACTTCGTAAAAATGAGGGTGATGAGGTTGAGGCTGTATTTGGACCAAACGGCTCATATGAGTTAAACTTTATTCGTGTCAATGCACAGCAGCGCTATTATGAGAAGTTAAAGGGCGTTACAGAGCCAGAGGCAAAGAGAAAGATTATCGGTGAGGAGTTCATCCGCGTATTCGAGGAAGAGGCAAGAAAGATCGGTGCTGTCGACTATCTGGTACAGGGAACCATCTACCCGGATGTTATCGAGTCTGGTCTTGGAAAGTCAGCTGTTATTAAGTCTCACCACAACGTAGGAGGACTTCCAGACGTAGTTGATTTCAAGGAGATCGTAGAGCCGCTTCGTATGCTGTTTAAGGATGAGGTTCGTAAGGTAGGATTAGAGCTAGGCATTCCGGACTATCTTGTATATCGTCAGCCATTCCCGGGCCCAGGTCTTGGAATCCGTATTATCGGAGAGGTAACAGAGGAAAAGGTAAAGATCGTTCAGGAGGCTGATTATATCTACCGTGAGGAGATTGCAAAGGCAGGTTTGGATAAGGGTCTTGGTCAGTATTTTGCAGCGCTCACCAACATGAGAAGTGTTGGTGTTATGGGTGATTTCCGTACCTACGATTACGCAATTGCGCTTCGCGCTGTAAATACTTCAGATTTCATGACTGCTGACGCAGCGCAGCTTCCGTGGGAAGTACTTGGAAAGGTAACAAACCGTATCGTTAATGAGGTAAAGGGTGTAAACCGCGTAATGTACGACTGCACAGGAAAGCCGCCGGCAACAATAGAATTTGAGTAACAAAAAAGCTCTTTACCTATTATTAGAGCGTTAAGTATACCCGTTGGAGAACATGATGTTTTCCAACGGGTTATTTTAAGTCAGTTTGAATTAAGTTAAGAAAGGGGACTTTATGTATAATACTATTGTAACACTTAAAAAAGGCGAAGGCCGAACGATCAAATCTGGCGGTGCCTGGATCTTTGATAATGAAATAGAAACTATTATGGGAAGATTTACAAACGGAGATATTGTGACAGTACATGATTTCGACGGATATCCTATGGGAAATGGTTTTATCAATCAAAATTCTAAAATTCGTATACGTATGATGACTCGCAAAGCAGATCAGGTAATTGATCATGATTTTTTAACAATGCGCGTGAAAAATGCATGGGATTATCGTAAGACAACGGTAGATACTTCGTCTTGCCGAATTATTTTTGGTGAAGCAGATTTTCTTCCGGGACTTGTCATTGATAAATATGAAGATGTTCTGGTAGTGGAATGTCTGGCTCTTGGCATGGAAGCTTTTAAAGAAGAAATTGTGGAAATTTTAAAGGAACTTCTTCTAAAAGATGGCATCTTAATCCGCGGAGTCTATGAGCGCAGTGATGCAAACGAGCGCACAAAAGAGGGACTGCCAAAGGTAAAAGGCTTTATCGGGGATGAATTTGACACTACTGTGGAAATTATTGAAAATGGTGTGCATTATCTTGTAGATGTGGCAAATGGTCAGAAAACAGGATTTTTCCTTGATCAGAAATATAATCGTCTTGCTATGCAGCGTATATGCAAAGGCAAAAAGGTATTGGATTGTTTTACCCACATGGGAACATTTGCGTTGAATGCAGGTATTGCCGGTGCAAGTGATGTTACCGGACTTGATATTTCTGAATACGCAGTTTCTCAGGCAGAAGCAAATGCACGCTTAAACGGACTTCAGGATACAGTTCACTTTCGCTGCGCGAATGTGTTAGATGAATTACCAAAACTTGCTGCAGCAGGCGAAAAATATGACGTAGTTATTCTTGATCCGCCTGCTTTCACAAAATCAAGAGAAGCTACTAAGAATGCAATCAAAGGATATCGTGAAATCAACATGAAGGGACTTAAGCTTGTAAAAGACGGTGGCTATTTGGCTACTTGTTCCTGCTCTCATTTCATGACACAGGAGCTGTTGGCAAAAACCGTAAAAGAAGCAGCAAAAGCAACCCATAAAAGACTTCGTCAGATGGAATTTCGCACACAGGCTCCAGACCATCCGATTCTGTGGGCAGCTGATGAAAGCTATTATCTAAAGTTCTTTATTTTCCAGGTTGTGGAGGAAAAATGAGCCATTGGGGACAGGAACGGTGGATTTTTACCTGTCCCCGATGGCTCGCCATCGTCTTATTTATTCTGAAAATTTATCACTGTAATGAATATGCATGTCTTCCCAGTCAGTAAATAATACATAGAATACTCGACCGTATTGCTGACTATTTACGATTCTTCCATGATCAAGTACAGAAAGATAAGAGCCGTCAGCTTTTCGAAGATGAAAGTGAATATAATCATTTTCGTTGCCGCTGTCAATTTGTTCCCAAATGCTTGATTCTATCTTTTGCTGTTCATCTTCCCTAATCAGGTTGCGAAAGCTTTTTTTGGCAAGCCTAAATAGTTCATCCATATTTTTATAGCCTGTCATGCGAAGAAACTCGTGGTTTGCATAAAATAGCTCGTCATCAGTTTTGTCAGCCCTGTATATAATAAAAGCGCCCGGAAGATGTTCGGAGATATCCTTGAGGGCAAATCCAAGTTGTTTACGAGCACCTAACTGAAGACCATTTCTGTAAGCCATGCATCCATTTTTTCCATGAAGTTTTATCTCATAAAGAGCAGCATCTGCACAGCGCATGAGCTGAGAACGGTTGGAAGCAAAGGTTGGATATTCAGCATATCCGAGCGAAATATAAAATTGATATTCCTTTCCATTGCATGAAAATACCCTTGGAATTTTTGTGAATTGCTCCAACTGTTCTTCTGCATCGTCATATGTGCAATTAGGCAGAAAAATACAGAACTCATCACCACCGTTTCTTCCTAGTAATGCATTAGATGGAAAAAAGTTTTTCATACTATCAGCAAGATTTTTTAAAGCTTTGTCGCCGTAGGCATGTCCATAGATATCATTGATAAATTTAAAGTCATCTATGTCAAGGAGCGCGACTACAAAATGTGACTTCGGATTTTTTGCAATCATTTTTTCCGCTAATTCATCAAATCCATAACGATTGTAAATATTGGTAAGAGAATCCATGTGTGCCAGAGCTTGAAATTTGTTTTTATTTTCTTTCGATGATAACCATACCCAGGTAAGACATGACATAATCAATACGATAGAAGTAAAAAATCCAATGATAGCACGAAAATTGATGGTGTCAAGAGTTTTAGTTACGGTTCACGCGTCTTGCTAGATCTGGACAAATTTCATGCTTACATGAAAATTTGTTTTTCTTAAATAAAGGTTGTCAAATATTTTTGTATTAGGTATAATTTTTTTTTCGGGACAGGCGCTGGCTCTTTTACTGTCCCGGGTGGCTTTCAGGTGATTGACAAAACAAATTCTATATGCTACTATAACACAGTGCTAATACGTTAGCATAATAAAGCAGCTGCAGCGTTCTGCGGCCAAGAAAAGGAGATTATTATTATGAGAAAAATCGTGGCAGCAGCACTTGCTGTAGGAATGGCAGCAATGACCGTAACAGGATGTTCTAGTTCAAAGAGTGAGTCAAAGGAGACGACAAAGTCAACTGCTGAGGCATCAAAGGAAACTCAAAAAGAAACAGAAAAAGAGACAGAGAAGGATACTGAGGCTGTATCTACAGAAGAAAAGACTAAGGAAGCATCTTCTAAGGCAGACGAAGCAGATACAGAAAAGGCAAAATCAGATGAGGCAGAGAGTGAATCCACAGATGATAAGAAGACCTTTACAGTAGGATTTGATGCAGAGTTTCCTCCGTATGGATATCGCGATGAGAGCGGAGAGTATGTTGGTTTTGATCTTGATTTAGCGGCAGAGGTTTGTGACAGACAGGGCTGGGAGCTAGTAAAGCAGCCAATTGACTGGGATTCTAAGGATATGGAGCTGTCCACTGGTGCAATTGATTGTATCTGGAATGGATTCACAATGAATAGCCGTGAGGATGATTACACATGGTCTGATCCATATATTGATAACAGTCAGGTATTTGTTGTTGCAGCAGATTCAGGAATTGAAAATAAATCAGATTTAGCAGGAAAGGTTGTGGCCGTTCAGAAGGATTCTTCCGCACTGGCAGCACTTAATGACGAAGAAAATAAGGACAATATTGCACTTAGAGATTCATTCTCACAGCTTATTGAGTATGCTGATTATAATACAGCATTTATGGATCTTGAGCAGGGAGCAGTTGAGGCTGTTGCTATTGATATCGGTGTTGCACAGTATCAGATTGATAAAAGAGAAGAGGGCGCTTATGTAATGCTTGCAGGTGATGACAACAAGTTAGCATCTGAGCAGTATGCAGTTGGCTTCAAAAAAGGAAATGAAGAGCTTCGCGATACAGTTCAGGATACACTTGATGAGATGGTAAAGGATGGAACCTTTGCAGAGATTGCAGAAAAGTGGGGACTTACAGACAGTGTTTGCCTCGGAAAATAATACATAAGCTGGAAAGGCAACGACTATGGATATAATGGCAATGACAGCACAGCTTGCGGAAGGCTTTCTTGTGACTGTCCAAATATTTGTGCTTACGCTTTTATTTTCTCTGCCGCTTGGCATGTTGGTGGCATTTGGGCGCATGTCCAGATGCAAAATAATAAAGCTGATTGCAAAGCTTTACATCTCTGTTATGAGAGGAACACCGTTGATGTTGCAGATTATCGTAGTATATTTTGCACCATATTATATGTTTCGTATGAAGATGGGACCTGGCTACCGTTTTCCGGCAGTTATAATCGCGTTTGTTATCAATTATGCAGCATATTTTGCAGAAATTTATCGTTCTGGTATAGAATCCATGCCAAATGGACAGTATGAGGCAGCACAGGTGCTTGGTTACAACAAAGCGCAGACTTTCATTCGCATTATTCTGCCGCAGGTAATTAAGCGAGTGCTTCCATCCATCACAAATGAGACTATTACACTTGTTAAAGATACATCGCTTGCATTTACGATTTCAATTGCAGAGATGTTCACTGTCGCCAAGCAAATTGGTGCAGCACAGACAAGCGTAATGCCGCTTTTGGCAGCAGGTATTTTCTATTATGTATTTAACCTGATTGTGGCAACAGTGATGGAGTATATCGAAAAACGGCTTTCGTATTATAGGTAGGTAAAAATATGGCAGTTCAAAATAATAAAGCGGAAGGCACAGTCCTTCTGGAGATGAAGCATGTAAAAAAGAGCTTTGACAAAAGTGGTGTTTTAAAAGATATTTCTCTGAAAGTGAGAGAAGGTCAGGTGGTTTCCATTATAGGACCGTCCGGTTCTGGAAAGTCTACATTGCTTCGCTGTGCAACGCTTCTTGAAAAGATGGATGCAGGAGAGCTGATTTATCTTGGCGAAAAGGCAGCGTGGGAGCAGGATGATAAAAAAGGGCAAAAGCGCTGTATCTATGCGCCAAAGGATAAGCTTAAGCAGATTCGATCTTATTTCGGTCTTGTTTTCCAAAGCTTTAATCTTTTTCCGCATTACTCTGTTATGAAAAACATCATCGATGCGCCTGTATGTGTGAATCATGTGAGTAAAAATGAAGCAAAAGAGCGGGCCAAAAAGCTTCTTGCGCAGCTAGGGCTTTCTGATAAAGAAAATGCCTATCCATGCCAGCTTTCCGGCGGTCAGCAGCAGCGAGTTTCAATAGCACGAGCACTTGCATTGCATCCAAAGATTCTTTTCTTTGATGAACCAACTTCTGCGCTAGACCCAGAGCTGACAGCAGAGGTGTTAAAGGTCATACGCCAGTTAGCTCAAAATCATATGACAATGATTATTGTCACACATGAGATGCAGTTTGCAAAAGAAGTTTCCGATCACATCGTCTTTATGGAACAGGGAGTGATCGTGGAAGAAGGAACGCCAGATGAACTGTTTTCATCTGAAAATGCCCGCGTAAGAGAGTTTATCGGGAAGGTTAGTGCTTAATTTTACAGCAAAGCCCGAAGGTGAATGGATTTCGTAATCTTTTCATTGACAAGCTCACGTTTATGGAGTACAATAATTTATCGTATAAGATGGACTAATTTTGTGATCATGGCGTGGGGCTGCGGCTTGAAATGGCGGTGAAACGACTGTGAGAACGAGAAATATACAGGAAGAGATGAGGACGCCATGGAGCCAAAAGACAATATAATCTGGCCAAGTTTTAAAAGACAATTTAATACAGCAGTGTCCGGCGATAATACCGTGCGCAAGGCAGTTCCTTATCTGGATCGCTACCAGCAGGAACAGCTTGAGCGTCAGCAGGAGCGTCAGAAACGCTGGGAAAAACAGATTCACAAACGTGCAGTACAGAAGGAATTTGAAGAGCGCAGAAGAAGAGCAAATGCACTGACCTTTGCTGAGGCATCAGTAGTCGGTGTTTTGTGTGCTGTGCTTTTATTTGCATGTATTTTTTACGTAGGTCAGCAGGCAAAGTTAAACCAAAGCAATACAAAGCTTGCGTCATTGCAAAAAACATATGCTTCCCTTGTTGAGGACAATAACGCTAAAAGCAGTGAAATTGAAGGGTCAGTTGATTATGAGCGTATTTACGATTACGCAGTCAACGAGCTGGGCATGATGTATCCAGAAAAGGGACAGACTGTTACATATAAGAGAAATCCAGGCAGTTATGTAAAACAGGGCGAAGAGATTCCGAGCAATTAAGAATGAATAATGCTTTGATTGGCATATTTAAGAAAAACCTCCATAAATATGAGATAGATATCATATTTATGGAGGCTTTTTATGTCTGCTGCTAATTTAAGAATGAACAACAAAAGAAATCAATATCGAAATCAGTATCGAAATAGGTATCACTTGATTTGCCGAGTCATTAGTATCTGCCTGTGTGCTCTTTTTTGCCTGTCTTTTGGCTGTACATCAAAAAAGGAAGAACGTCTGCAGGAGATTGATTTTACAGTAGTGGATGATGATGAGATTCCAGAAGAATTAAAGACAATCATTGATCAGAAAAAAACAGGAGAGTTCAAACTGACCTATGCTGATCAGGATGAACTCTACATAGTGGTTGGTTATGGAAAACAGCTGACCGGCGGATACAGTATTCAGTTTCCAGACGTATATCTGACAAAAGAGAATATTGTTGTAACAAGTGTATTGCTTGGTCCGGAAGGAGAAGAACCTGCGAATATCAGTTATCCATACGCGGTCATTAAAATCGAATATAGGCCAGAGCCAGTACTGTTCCAGTAAATTATAAAAACGGTGCTTATGACTTATACCGCTTTGAAAAATTTACTGAAGCATTACTTTTCTGTTTCATAGTCTTTCATCAAATCCGTCAGGTAATTTTTGATCTCAATGAATTTAGGAATATAAATAAAGAAGTAACCGACACTCATTCCTGACAGGAAAATACAGAGCCAATAGGTCCAGTGGGAAATCTGAGTCAAAAGAATACATAAAAGACCTACGACCCACACGATGATCATACCCTGTTTTAAAGAAAGGTATGGACGGCGGTTTGTCACTTTCTTTTTTAAATACATCATGTAGACTGCACCAAGCGCTATGCCGGCAGCTGCAAGTAAAATGGTGATCCATGGGGAAAGCAGTTCTGGACGCTTAATCATCTTTACAAGTAATAGGCTGATATAGAAGCCTGTGCCAAAGCCGTAGATAAGCCACGGAAAAATGTTGTTGCGAAAAGGAGAATCCTTTTTCATGCTGAATTTCATATCATTGCCTTTCTGCGAATATTATTTTTAATTAAAATGATACCGTGCCTATGTATAAAAGTCAATAAGTGCTGCAAACAGGAAATCATTAAATTTTTGTAACTATCCAGTTGAAATCTATCGGCGAAGATGCTATACTTACAGAAGATTGTGAAAAAATAATCACACAAGCAATTAAAGGAGGTACTTCAATGTTAGTAACAGCTGAAGAGATGCTTAAGAAAGCAAAGGCCGGCAAGTATGCAGTAGGCCAGTTCAATATCAATAACCTGGAGTGGACCAAGGCAATCCTTGCAACCGCACAGGAACTGCAGAGCCCGGTTATCCTTGGTGTTTCCGAGGGTGCTGGTAAGTATATGACCGGTTTTGGTACAGTAGCAGCTATGGTAAAGGCTATGATTGAGGAAATGAACATCACTGTTCCGGTTGCTCTGCATCTGGATCATGGAACCTATGAAGGATGCTATAAGTGCATCAAGGCTGGTTTCTCCTCCATCATGTTTGATGGTTCTCATCTGCCGATCGAAGAGAATATCGAGAAGACCAAGGAGCTTGTTGCTGTATGCAAGGGCATGGGAATGTCTCTTGAGGCAGAAGTTGGTTCTATCGGCGGCGAGGAAGATGGCGTTGTAGGTATGGGCGAGTGTGCAGATCCAGAAGAGTGCAAGAAAATTGCTGATCTTGGTGTAACCATGCTGGCAGCAGGTATCGGAAACATTCACGGTGTATATCCGGCTAACTGGAAGGGATTAAGCTTTGAGACACTGGCAGCAGTAAGCGAGAAGGTTGGCGATATGCCGCTTGTTCTTCACGGTGGTACAGGTATCCCGGCTGACATGATTAAGAAGGCAATCTCTCTGGGCGTTTCCAAGATCAATGTAAACACAGAGTGCCAGTTGTCCTTCGCAGCAGCTACTCGTGAGTATATCGAGGCTGGCAAGGATCAGAAGGGTAAGGGCTTTGACCCAAGAAAGCTGTTAGCACCAGGTGCTGAGGCAATCAAGGCTACCGTTAAGGAAAAGATGGAGCTGTTCGGTTCTGTAGGTAAGGCTTGAAACAAATAAGACAATTATCGTTCAGGTTTAGCGTGAAAAAGAGGAACATTTCACAAAAGTGAAACGATTCTGGAAAAACACTTGCTTTTCTGAATGAAAAGGTGTATTTTATTGTCATCAGTGATTGAAACAGACAATCACGACCTGACTGGAACAAGGGCGTTCTTATCTTAGTTGATAAGGGCGCTCTTTCTTTTACTTTATCATAGTAAAGTGGTCAATAATATATCAGTTCAGTCAGGTGGCTCTGCAGAATAGCTTAACAGAAGAAAAGGCAGCAGACAGAGCGTTATATCAGTATAGAATGAGAGGGTTGAAAACATGAGCGGCAGAATTACAGAGTTATTTAACAACAATGTTTTTACAGATGCTGAGATGAAGGCTCGTCTTCCGAAGAAGGTTTATAATGAAGTGAAGGCGTGCAAGCTGGATAAGGGATCTGCAGACATCGTTGCACAGGCAGTAAGAGACTGGGCAATTGAGAAAGGTGCAACACATTTTACACATGTATTTGAACCACTGACAATGCTTACTGCAGAGAAGCATGACTCCTTCGTTTCGCTTCCAGATGAAGATGGTAAGGTCATGATGGATTTTACCGGAAAAGAATTGTGTGAGTCCGAGCCAGATGGTTCATCCTTCCCGTCAGGTGGTATTCGTGATACCTCTCGCGCAAGATCTTACACTTCATGGGATATGACTTCACCGATTTACGTAAAGGAGGATGCAATTGGAACCATTCTTTGTATCCCGGCAGCATTCTGCTCATACACAGGTGAAGCACTTGATGCAAAGACACCGCTTCTTCGTTCTATGGACGCAGTAAGTGAGCAGGGTGTCAGACTTCTTCGTCTGTTAGGAAACACTACATCTACAAAGGTGACTGCAGGTGTTGGACCTGAGCAGGAGTATTTCATTGTAGACAGAGATAAATATTTACAGAGAGATGACCTTGTATTTAC
>ENA-OWZP01000268-OWZP01000268.1-human-gut-metagenome-genome-assembly--contig:-NODE-268-length-17698-cov-6.093975_pt1 | contig 17698 bp, 14 predicted proteins | sample MGYA00249258_ERZ652111 | MGnify/ENA primary metagenome ERZ652111 (study PRJEB26925, sample SAMN05826993) | human gut metagenome | biome: ENVO:2100002; feature: ENVO:00000062; material: ENVO:00002003...
GACTAGTCGTCGGCAGCGTCAGATGTGTATAAGAGACAGGTAAGCTATGAGATTACAGAGGCTTTAAGAGCAGGGGATATGGAACGGGCAAAGGTGATGTGGCCGGGTGTGCAGGCATGCTACGAGCGTGTAGAGAATGCATTAAACCAGCTTGAACCGTAAGAATATGTCTGTACAGACGTTTTAAAGAACAGAAAGTGCAAAATAAAATAAAGTTGAAGAGAAAGGGATTTGAGGATGATATGTCCAAAGTGTGGTGCGAAACTTGAAGATGGAATTAGAATTTGCCCTGTGTGTGGCAAAAACTTAACAGCTACAAGCGTAGGCTCCGTTTTTAAACGCAGAGATTTACAGGATTATGATGAATTATCATTGGGAAATGATCTTGATGATACTAATGAGTATGATGAAGATGACTATGATGATAGCTATACAGATGATGGTTATGTAGATGATGATAATGAAGATGATTATTATGAAGAAGATGATGAAGAGATGAGTGAGTCTCAGGGTGGAAAACATATATTAAAAGTGAATCGTCTTGATAACTCACGTTTTTCTTCGAATTTGGATCATAATGATAATGAAGATTACTATTCATCAGCTAATGCTGCATATTTTGCATCTGAAAAAGATGATAGACACAAAAAGAAAAAGTCAAAAGTAAATGGTGTTATTGTTGGTTTAATTGTAATCTGTTTAGTAGGAATTACAGCTGTAGGAAGTGCAACTGTTATGATGCTGAAATCGAATAAAAAGGATTTGAAAAAACAACTTCCAGTCACTGTTGAGCAGTCAAGTGAGGAAGAGACTTCTACTGAGGTGGAGACTTCCACAGAAGAAGAGACAAGAACAGAGAAAGAAACTTCCACGGAAGAAGAGACAAGTACAGAAGAGGAAACTTCTTCTGAGGCAGAAACAAGTACAGAAGAAGAAACAACTGAAGAAAAGACAACTGAGGAAAAAACAAAGGCAACTACTGCAGAGGAGACAACGACTACGACAACGGCAGCACAAACACATACGACACGTCCAACACAGCCGTCTACGGCACCGACACAGCCAAAGCCGCAGCCGACACAGCCAAAGCCGCAGCCGACACAGCCAAAGCCGCAGCCGACGCAGCCATCTACACAGCCGACACAGCCGTCTACAGTACCAACAGAGCCGTCTACAGTGCCGACAGAGCCAGCTACAGTGCCAACTCAGCCGTCTACAGTACCAACAGAGCCAGATATACCAGTACAGCCAGATGCACCAACGCAGCCAGACACGCAGCCAGATATACCGGTACAGCCAGATGTACCGTCAACTGATCCGGTAGAAATGCCTGCACCGGCAGCAGAGATTGCAGAGACAATCGAATAAATTGTTTGATTGTACAGAGAGGAATATAGAATGATTTTTGATACTCATGCGCATTATGATGATGATGCATTTGATGAGGATCGCGATACATTGCTGGGGGAGATTTTCTCCTCCGGCATTTGTTGTATCACGGACGTTGGTGCGTCTGTGAAATCCTCAAAAAGTGCGGTTGCACTTTCAAAAAAGTGGTCGCAGATATATGCTGCCGTTGGTGTTCATCCAGACAGCACAGCTGATATGACAGAGGAAGATATTGAAACGCTGCGAAGCCTTGCACAGGAAAAAAAGGTAGTGGCAATTGGTGAGATCGGACTTGATTATTATTGGGACAACTCACCGAGAGAAGTTCAGAAGAAATGGTTTGAACGCCAGCTTGCACTTGCAAGAGAGGTTGATCTGCCGGTTATTATACACAGCAGAGAAGCAGCAAAGGACACTATGGATATAATGAGGGAGGCTGCTAAGGCAGGAAATACTGGCGTAATTCATTGCTATTCTTATGCAGCGCCTATGGCAAAGGAGTATATTTCAATGGGATTTTTCATTGGAATAGGAGGCGTGCTTACATTTAAAAATGCCAGGGTAATTAAAGAGGTGGCATCAGAAATTCCGCTTTCTTCGATTGTACTTGAGACAGACAGTCCATATCTGGCACCTGTGCCGTATCGCGGAAAACGTAATAATTCAATGTATTTAAAAGAAGTAGTAAAGCAACTGGCACAGATCAAGCAGGTGTCTGAGGAAACTGTTATTACGACAACGCTTGCAAATGCCAAAAGACTGTACCGATTGGAGGAAAACTGTGGCTGAATTAGGAAATCCAAAGAATACAATAGAGGTATTACAGAAATACCAGTTTCATTTTGCAAAGAAATTTGGTCAGAACTTTCTGATTGATACGCATGTGCTTGATAAGATTGTGCGTGCAGCAGAGATCACACCAGAGGATTATGTACTTGAGATTGGACCGGGAATTGGAACACTGACCCAATATCTGTGCGAATCTGCAAAACATGTATTTGCAGTTGAAATCGATGACAATTTGATTCCGATTTTACAGGACACGCTGTCTGCATATGATAATGTTACGGTTATTCATAATGATGTTCTTAAGCTTGATATTAACAAGCTCGTGGAAGAAAAGTGTGAGGGAAAACGCATCAAGGTAGTTGCAAATCTTCCGTATTATATTACTACACCAATTTTAATGGGATTATTTGAGAGTCATGTACCTATGGAGAGTGTGACTGTTATGGTACAAAAGGAGGTCGCACAGCGTATGCAGGCACTTCCTGGCGGAAAGGATTATGGTGCATTGTCTCTTGCTGTACAGTTTTATGCAGAACCATATATCGTGGCAAATGTTCCGCCAAACTGTTTTATGCCAAGACCAAATGTCGGAAGCGCTGTTATCCGTCTGACAAGTCATAAAAAACCAGTGGCAGTAAAAAATGAAAAGCTGATGTTTGACATTATACGAGCATCCTTTAATCAGAGAAGAAAAACATTAGTAAATGGCCTATATAACGTAGGCGGTTTAAACAAATCAAAGGAAGAGCTTGCAGCTGTGCTTGAAAGCATTGGTTTAGCAGCAAACGTGCGTGGAGAAACGCTGACACTTGAGCAGTTTGCAGCACTTTCTGATGCATTGTCAAAAAGCGCGAATTAAATTGTTCTAAACGATGCCTTTCTTTCATATGTACTTATTTAGAATACATATAAGGAAAGGAAGGTATCAATATGGCACAGTATCAGCGCTTCCTCTCATATCTTTTTGAGTATGAGGGTGATCAAAAAAAGGAAAACTGCGGGTTTGCAAAGATAGAAATCAGAGGAGATGTACAGCGTATTTTCCTGTCTGTAAAAAATAATGAGCAGGCTGAAATTTTGCATGTATTTGGCTTTTATCATACAAAGGATGGCTGCGATTGTGTGCCGCTTGGCCGTATGGTTGTAAAAAATGGAAAAGGACAGCTCCAGTACATCAATAACGGCGTTTATCTTGCAGGAAGCGAGATTAAATTTGAGCAGCTTAGCGGAATTGTGGCAGGCAGACAGAAGCCGTTTTCAAACGCTTATGCAACTGTCTGGGATGACCAGTATTTTGGACTCTCACTGTTTGAGAAGGATCGAGCAAAACAAACAGCACAGTCTGAAGATGAACAGGTTTTGGAAAATCAGCCTCAGGAAGAACTTCAAACGATGGAAGTTTGCTGTGAGACTGATAGCAAAGAAACAAACAAAATAGAACAGGGACAAGACAAGGCAGATGCTGTTTGGGCACAGTTAAGTACAGCGTATCAGCATATTGAGACGCTTCCGGGTGATACAGTAGTTTGTTTAAAGGTAATGCCAGCAGATATTGGCCGTCTTCCTCGTCCAAATTGGATGTTAAGCAATAATGGATTTTTGATGTACAGTTTTGTGAAGTACCGCTATATTGTATTTGCAAAAGTGACACAAGGACATTATGAGCTTTGGGTGCCTGGCAATTATGAAAAGAGTGAGGAATTGATGGCGCAGATGTTTGGCTTTTATTGTTTTCGCTCCGTTAAATCAAAAAAAGCGTCAGCAGGAGACTTTGGATACTGGTGTGTGCCGATTGTATTTCCGGCAGATGATCAGGGTGAAAAAAAGGAAGCAAAGATGACAGTTGCAGATCAACAAAAAACGGTGAATCCTGCATTTGGTTAAAAACACATCAAAAACAGAAGAAAGGGAAAACAATGGCAACAGAGAACGAGCAGCTTTTGGAAGAACAGGCAAGGCTTAGAGAAAAGGAAGACCGAAAATTTATGCGTCAGGCACTTACACAGGCCAAAAAGGCAGCAGCTATTGATGAAGTTCCAATTGGCTGTGTTATCGTTTGTGATGGAAAAGTCATTGCCAGAGGCTATAACAGAAGAAACATAGAAAGCTCAGTGCTTGGCCATGCAGAGCTTGCAGCTATGAAAAAAGCATCGAAAAAGCTTGGTGACTGGCGTCTGGAGGGATGTACGATGTACGTGACGCTTGAGCCATGCCAGATGTGTGCCGGAGCAGCCGTGCAGGCACGTCTTGATCGTGTGGTTATAGGTGCAATGAATGCAAAGGCAGGGTGTGCTGGTTCCATTATAAATTTGCTTGATATGCAGCAGTTTAATCATCAGATTCCGATCACAAAGGGTGTTTTGGAACAGGAATGCTCGCAGATATTGTCAGAGTTTTTTAAACGTATCAGGGTAAAAAAGAAGAAACGCCCCTTGACAAACGAAGAAATATCCGATACAATTATGGATGCGCAGCCGGGGCGGTAGCGGTGCCTTGTACCTTCAATCCGCTATAGTAGGGGTCATATTCCGGCTGAGGGTGTTTCACTTGTGGAGCTGCCCTTTGTAAGTGGCGTTGAAGTTTGGGTCTTACGCAACAAGACTCTGTGAACCATGTCAGGTCGGGAACGAAGCAGCATTAAGCAGAATCTCTTGTGTGCCGTGAGGGTGCCTGAGCCGAGCAGGCTGCAGAGGTAACGTCTGGGGGTGGCATTCGAAGCTGGGATGCGCAAAAAAATGATATATCAAAAGAAAAAGAGTTTTTTAGGAGTTGTCTGTTGCATCGACAGCTCTTTTTTTGTATAATAAAAACTACGATGGGTTAGTTTTGCCATTGATATAGCTGAAATCCTAAATTATAAGGAGGAAGATACGATGAGAGTTGGAATGTTAACCAGCGGCGGAGATTGTCAGAGCTTGAATGCAACCATGAGAGGTGTTGCAAAGACGCTATATAATCAGAGAAAGGATGTTGAAATCATTGGTTTCATCGAAGGTTATCGCGGACTGATCTATGAGGATTACCGTATTATGAAATCAAAGGATTTTTCAGGAATTCTGACAAATGGCGGTACGATTTTGGGTACGAGCAGACAGCCATTTAAGCTGATGCGTGTCCCGGATGAGAATGGTCTTGATAAGGTAGAGGCAATGAAGAATACCTACAAGAAGCTAAAGCTTGACTGTCTCGTAGTATTAGGCGGAAATGGCAGCCAGAAGACGACAAATCTTCTTCGTCAGGAAGGACTTAACGTCATCGGACTTCCAAAAACAATTGACAACGATCTGTGGGGAACTGATGTTACCTTTGGTTTTCAGAGTGCTATCAATCTGGCTACACAGACTATTGACTGTATCCATACAACTGCAGCTTCACACGGACGTGTTTTTATTGTGGAGATAATGGGTCATAAGGTAGGATGGCTTACGCTTCATGCAGGTATTGCAGGCGGAGCAGATATCATTCTTGTTCCAGAGATTCCGTATGATATCAATAAGGTGGCAGCAGCTGTAAATAAGCGTGCTAAGGAAGGAAAGCGTTTCTCAATCATTGCTGTTGCTGAGGGTGCAATCTCCAAGGAGCAGGCTGCACTTTCAAAGAAAGAATATAAGAAATATATTGCAACGCGTCAGTATCCATCTATCTCTTACGAGATTGGTGCAAAGATTTCTGAGCTGACTGGACAGGAGGTGCGTGTAGCAGTTCCAGGTCATATGCAAAGAGGTGGAAGTCCGTGCCCTTATGACCGTGTCCTTTCAACAAGACTTGGCGCAGCAGCAGGCAAGATGATCTTAGACGGAGAGTTTGGCTACCTGGTAGGTATGAAGAACAATCATATCGCAAAGATTCCGTTAGCAGATGTTGCAGGAAAGCTTAAAATGATCCAGCCGGATGATGAGATGGTTCAGGAAGCAAAGCTCATGGGAATTTCATTTGGAGATTAATTGTAAATGGCATATACAGCATTATACCGCAAATGGCGTCCTGCCCGATTTGAAGATGTAAGAGGGCAGGAGCACATTGTACGGACTTTAAAAAATCAGATTATTTCAGACCGCGTAGGTCATGCTTATCTGTTCTGCGGCACGAGAGGAACAGGAAAAACCACGATTGCAAAGATCATGGCGCGTGCCGTCAACTGTGAGCATCCTGTGGATGGAAGCCCGTGCAATGAATGTGCGGTGTGCCGGTCAATCCTTGAGGGACGTTCGGTAAATGTGGCTGAAATTGATGCGGCATCAAACAACGGTGTCGATAATATCAGAGAGATTCGTGATCAGGTTCAGTACTCGCCGACAGAAGGAAAATATCGCGTCTATATCATAGATGAGGTGCATATGCTGTCGGCGGGGGCTTTTAATGCGCTTTTAAAAACGCTTGAGGAGCCGCCGGCATATGTGATTTTTATTTTAGCAACGACAGAAGTAAATAAAATACCTATCACGGTTTTGTCGAGATGTCAGCGATATGATTTCAGGCGAATTGGAAATAATGTAATAGCAGATCAGGTTTCCAATCTGCTTAAGGCAGAAGGTGTCGAGGCAGATGAGGATGCAGTTCGCTACGTAGCAAAAGCAGCTGATGGAGCGATGCGAGATGCATTAAGTCTTTTGGAACAATGTATTTCATTTTATTATGGTCAGAGGCTGACGTATGAGAAGGTGCTAGATGTACTCGGTGCAGTAGATACACAGGTATTTTCTAAGTTGCTTCGCCTGATTATACGATGTGATGTGCCAGGATGCGTGCAGCTGATGGATGAAATCAGTGCGCAGGGACGCGATCTTAGCCAATTTGTCACAGACTTTATCTGGTATCTGCGAAATCTTATGCTGGTGCAGACAGCAGACCAGAGTGCGCAGGCACTTGAGATGACAAAAGAAAATTATGAGGCGCTTCGAGAAGAATCAAAGATGGTAGCGCTTAGTGTGCTGATGAGAAATATCAGGATATGTTCAGAGCTTTCAAATCAGCTCAAATTTGCTGTCTCAAAACGAGTACTTATTGAGATGGCAATTATTAAGATGATGCAGCCGCAGATGGAGGACGATATAGAGAGTCTTCGTGTGAGACTGGATCAAATTGAGGAGAAAATTGCTTCTGGCAGTTTTGTTAATAATACAGAACCACAGCAGTCGGGAAGCATTTTTGATTCTTATTTTGAGGGCGATGCAAAGCAGCCTGTTATGCAAAAAGCAGCGCAGACTGTTGAATTAAGTGAGGCTGAATATGAGGACTATCAAAAGATAAGCAGTGAGTGGAAGAAGCTTTCTCACATGCAGTCGGGATTTATGAATTCGATTTTGATGGGAACAAATATAAGCTATGATAAGGCAAAAGGCCTGTGCATTGTATTCACAAACAAATTTAACTATGAGCTGATGCTTCGACAGGAACGTATGGAAGAGCTTCGGCAGATGTTAAATAAGCAGTATCAGAAGGAATTTTCAATTACTGCGAAGCTTCTTGAGGCAGGTGAGGCGATGCCGCGCATCACAAGAGGCAGCCATATTGAGGGAATTAATATGGAAATTGGTGTTGAAGATGAATAATTAAATTTATAGTTGAAAGGAAAAGTAAAGACATGGCAAAAAGAGGTGGATTCCCAGGCGGTATGCCGGGCAATATGAACAATTTAATGAAGCAGGCACAGAGAATGCAGCGCCAGATGGAGGAGCAGCAGAAGGAGCTTGAGGAAAAGGAATTTACTGCAAGTGTAGGCGGCGGTGTTGTTAAGGTTACTGTTTCTGGCAAAAGAGAAGTAACAAATGTTGAGTTGGCAGAAGAAGCTGTTGATCCAGATGATATCGAGACATTGCAGGATCTGATCGTAGCAGCTGTAAATGAGGCTATGCGTCAGGTTGATGAGGCTTCTTCTCAGTCAATGGGCAAATTAGCAGGTGGTTTAGGCGGCAGCCTTGGTGGTCTTGGCGGAGGCTTTCCGTTCTGATGGATTTTTACAGCAAAACAGTAAATCAATTGATTGAAGAATTGTCCAGACTGCCTGGGATTGGAGCAAAATCAGCTCAGCGTCTGGCATTTCATATTATTAATATGCCAAAAGAGCAGGTGGAGCAGCTGGCGCAGTCGATGGTGAATGCGCGCAGCAATATCCGCTACTGCAAGGAGTGCTTCACATTGACAGATCAGGAGCTATGTCCGATCTGTAGCAGTGCAAAGAGAGATAAGTCAGTGATTATGGTGGTGGAAACTTCCAGAGATCTGGCAGCTTATGAGAAAACAGGAAAATTTGATGGTGTGTATCATGTTCTTCACGGGGCAATTTCTCCTATGCTTGGAATAGGACCGGGAGACATTAAAATAAAGGAATTGCTGGTTCGCCTGCAGCGCGAAGATGTGCGAGAGGTGATTATTGCGACAAATTCCAGTCTGGAAGGAGAAGCAACAGCGATGTATATAAGCAAATTAATCAAGCCAGCTGGCATTAAGGTAACACGTATTGCAAGTGGTGTGCCGGTAGGCGGTGATTTGGAATATATAGATGAAGTGACATTAACACGTGCACTTGATGGACGTGTGGAATTATAGTTGCAGGAAATGGTGACAAAATGGATAAATACGAATATCAGTTAAAAACAGAGCATATCAGACAGGTTGCAGCCAGAAAAGAGTATGGCGAGGCTGCAAAGCTGTGCGATACGATCGACTGGACAAAAATCCGCGACGTAAAAATGCTGACACTAGCAGCCGATGTCTATACGGCAGTAGGAGAGTATGAAAAGGCAATCGATATTTTGCAGCAGGCATATGAGTATGCAGCGATGGGACGCCGTATCGTGTATCGTCTAACGGAGCTTGCATTGAAGGCAGACAGCTATGATGATGCAAAAAATTATTTCGAGGAGTTTTGTCGCATAGCGCCAAATGATCAGGGAAGATATATTCTTTTATATAAGATGGCACGTTATCAGAAGGCGACTCTTGATGAAAAAATCAAAATTCTTGAGGCTTACAAGAGAGAAGATTTTGATGAGAAATGGGCTTATGAGCTGGCTGTTTTATATGCGATGAATAATGAGAAGGATAAGTGTATCCAACTGTGTGATGATATTATTCTTTGGTTTGGCCTTGGAAAATATGTGGAAAAGGCACTTTCTCTTAAGAGTCAGTTTGCACCGTTAACACCGGCGCAAAAGGAAAAGGTTCAGAAGTTTGCAGACAAAAAGGCACAGGAAGAAAACGAAAAGCTTCAGAAAAAGCAAGAAGAGCAGGAAAAGAAAGAATCACAGGCAGAGTTGGCTAAAAAAGCTGCCGCACAGGAAAAAATTTCAAAGTGGCAGGAAGAGCAGGAAAAGGCATATCAGGCAGAGCAGGAGGCAGCTAAAAAAGAGGCTAAAGCGCGCGAGGATGAGCAGAAGGCTTTGCTAGAGCGTGAAGAAAAGCTTCGTAAGCAGCGTGAAGAGGAGCTTGAGGCAGTAGAACGCTTAAAGAAGGAACAAAGATTAGAACATGCCAGACAAAGTGTTGTTACGAGTGACATGAACGAAATTATGGCAGTAATTCAGCGTGCAAAGCAGGAGGATGCCCAGAACGAGCTGCAGGATGAGTTGGCAAAGCAGGTACAGCAGGTGCAGCAGCTTGCCGGGGAGAAGGATTTGGAGCTGGTTTCTGAAATTCCTTCAGATGTTGAAGAGAAAGAAAAAATGCAGGTGTCTGAGGATATTTCCTATATGCAGGATGAGATTTCAGAGAACGAAACTACAGAAAGTGAAGTTTTAGATGACGAGACTTCAGAAAACGAAAACTCAGACGTTGAAACAGCAAACACTGAAACTTCAGAGAAAACCTCAGATAGTGAAAACACTGATGAGGCTGTTTGGTTTGAAGCATATAAGCCAGAAGAAGAACCGCAGATTTCTGAGTGGGCAGCACCAGTGGCAGAAACGGTGGAAGTAGAGCCAGAGGAAGAAGTTCAAGAAGAACCTGAAAAAGAGCCAGAAGAGGAAGAGACTCAGGAAGTAGTTCAGGAAGAACTTGAGAAAGAGCCAGAAGAAGCGGGGCCTCAGGAAGAGATTCAAGAAGAATCTAAAAAAGAGCCAGAAGAAGCAGAGACTCAGGAGGAGATTCAAGAAGAAATTCAGGAAGAACCAGAAGAGGAAGAGACTCAGGAAGAATTTGAGGAAGAACCAGAAGAGGAAGATGCTCAGGAAGAATCCGAGGAAGAACTAGAAGTGAAAGATGCTCAGGAAGAATCTGCTGAGAGCCGTCAAGTGGAGATGACAGCAAACAGTGGACTTCCAATTGTCAATCCGGAGGATATGTCACGTGTATGGCATTTTGCTATTCAGGCGATGCCAGATGAGGATGATATTGAACTGGCACTTGAATATTTAGAGGAACTGGCAGAATGCTCTTCACGTGCAGTTCCGAGATCTGTTGTGAAAATTACAGGTCAGAAGCTGAATCAGAAGGGACTTGTTAAGTCAATTGACAAGCTGCTTGGAAAGACAATTCTGATTGAAGATGCGGCAGACATGAATGAGCGTGTCATCAATGAATTTTGTAAGATCATTGATCCAACTGACAGAAGCTTGCTTGTTGTATTCATCGATACACCGGCCTCAATTCGTCATCTGCTTATTGATTACCCACAGCTTGCACAGGTAGTTACGGCTCAATTTGTCCGTGAGACATATTCTGTTACTGAGCTTCTTGAGTATGCAAGAGGATATGCAGATAGAGAGGACAGTGTGTTTGATAAATCAGGTGAGCTGGCACTGATGGAGCGCTTAAAGGTAATTGCAGGTAATCAGGAGCGCAATAAAAAGCGTATTGTTGAGATGATTGTAAATAATGCAATTGAGAAGGCCGAGAAAAAATCTATGCGCAAGCTCTTCCAGAGCAAATATGACAAGAGAGGCTGTCTGATTTTGCGTGATAAGGATTTTGAAGTTGGCTGAAAAAAGAAAGGTGTGATTCTATGAATTGGCTTGTGATAGCGGTAATCGTATTGATTGTACTTGCGACACTGGCTGGTGCAAAAAGAGGACTTGTAAAAACAGTTCTTTCATTTGCGTCCTTTTTTGTAAGCTTGGTAATCATGCTGTTTGTCCGCGAGCCTGTGTCTGATTTTGTGAAAGACCAGACAGGGATTTATGCAGCAATAGAGACTAGTGTTAGCTCATTTGTGGAAGAAAAGACACAAGAGATTCAGGCAGGACAGGCGCAGCTGACAGATAAGGTCATTGATAGTCTGAATCTGCCGGATGTTCTGACAAAATCTTTAGAGCAAAGCAACAGCAAGGCAGTTTATGAGCAGCGTGGCATTCAAAATATAGCAGCCTATATTACGGGATGGCTCACAGATTTGGCATTTGAGGCTGTTTGCTGTATTATCAGTTTTGTTGTTGTATGGATTTTGCTTCGTATTGTAACAATGGTTTTAGCAGGAATTGTGAGACTGCCTGTTTTGCATCAGATTGACTGTATTGCAGGTGCCATTTGCGGGCTTTGTACTGCGTTGATTATAATATGGATCGGCGGAATTGTTGTGACGGCGTTTGCAGCACAAGATTGGGGACGCGAGGCACTTTCAATGATTACACAGAGTACACTGCTGACATTTCTTTATAATAATAATTTTTTGCTAAATGCACTGCTTAAGGCAGTACGTTAATAAAAAATACCCTTCGATCAGTCTGCACACATAAGCAGCCTGTCGAGGGGTATTTTTTGATTAGCTGCTTTAAATTTAAGAAGCTAATATTTTTTTCATTCGATTTATTGTATGACAGTATGCTGGAACGAGAAACAGATCTGCCATGATCCATGCAATTGGACTGGCAAGACATATGCCAACAAAGCCAATGAGCGGTACAAGAACAAGACTGGCAATAATTCGTCCAACCATCTCACAGACACCTGCTAAAATTGCCAATCGGGAATAGCCCATTCCCTGTATGCAAAATCTCACGGTATTGACGAGACAAAGCGGAATATAGAAAGCCGTGTTGAAAACTAAAAACTGCTTAACATGATCAAGAATGGCAATTTCATCTGCCGATACAAACAGAAGTGCAATTTGTCTTCCAAATAATGATAATACAAAGAAAGCAAGAATGGCATAGATGCCGCCTATGAAGCTTGCGGATTTCAAGCCTTTTCCAACGCGATCAAGCTTCCCGGCGCCGACATTTTGACCGGCATATGTTGCCATTGTGGAGCCAAGTGCATCAAACGGGCAGCAGCTAAAGCCAGATATACGGCCGGCAGCTGTAACTGCGGCTACGGCCTGAGAACCAAGTGAGTTTACTGCAGTCTGTAAGATAACACTTCCGATTGCTGTAATGGAGTACTGCAGACCCATTGGAATGCCCATGTTGCAAAGTATGATCGCCTGACGCCCCTCAAATTTCATCTCATCCTTTTCAAATTTGAGAATATCATACTGCTTTCTCATATATAAGAAGCATAAAATACCGGAAATCAGCTGGGAAAGAACAGTAGCCCATGCAGCGCCTGCCACTCCCATATGTAGAACAAGAATTGCCAGCAGGTCAAAAAGAATATTTAACATGGCTGAGATAACCAGAAATATAACTGGTGTGCGGCTGTCTCCGAGAGAACGTATAATACCTGACAGCAAGTTATAAAGATATGTGGCAGGTATTCCAAGGAAAATGATAAATATGTAGCTATAAGCATATTCGAAAATATTTTCTGGTGTATCCATCCAGGAAAGAATTTGTCTGCATAGTACACAGACGACAACTGTCATAACAGCTGCGAATGCGATGGACAGCCAGGCTGCGTTTGCGACAAATTTTCGCAGTCGCTTGTAATCCTTTGCGCCAAAGCTTTGTGCTATTGGGATAGCAAATCCGCTGCAGACACCGTTGCAAAATCCAATTATCATAAAGTTGATTGCTCCTGTCGATCCGACACCGGCCAACTGATCAACGCCCAAACTTTTTCCTACAATAATAGTATCAACCATACTGTAGAATTGCTGAAACAGCATGCCAAGCAGCAGCGGAACTGCAAAGCTTAAAATTAATTTGAGCGGGCTTCCAGATGTCATCTCCCTTGTTGCATTTTTTGCCATACTTCTTATGCTCCTTTTTTAAAGTTGATTTTGACGTTTTTCCAGCACATTATAGCAGGTTATAAAACGTTTGCAAGTGTTTTTTTTGTTTTTTTGAAACTATTTCTAGCTATGCAAAATAGCATTGCAATTTTGCGCGGCTAGGGGTATCATAGTAGCATAACGCTATCAATAGCAAATATAGAAAGGTGAAAGATTATGACAGTACAGGAAAAGATTCATGAGTATCTTAGCGTACATCGCGACGAGATGGTTGAAGACATTAAGACATTGATCAAAGTAGACAGTGCTCGTGCAGAGGCGCTGCCGGGAAAGCCATATGGCGAGGGTGCAGCAGAGGCACTTCATGCAGGATTATCTCTTTTTGAGAAGCACGGCTTTTTAGGAAAAAACTGGGATAATTATGCGATTGACACAGTAATCAATGGAAAGGAGCTTGGACTTGATATTCTGGCACATCTTGATGTTGTTCCAGGCGGAGACGGATGGACAAAGACAACACCGTTTGAGCCTATAGTTGAGGATGGAAAGATGTACGGACGCGGAACATCTGACGATAAGGGACCAGCTGTTGCGGCACTCTATGCAATGAAGGCAGTGCGTGACCTTGGATTTGAGTTAGATAAGGATGTTCGTTTGATTTTAGGATCTGATGAAGAGTGTGGAAGTTCTGATATTGCCTACTATTTTGGAAAGAATACTCATGCACCGATGACAATTTCACCAGATGCTGATTTTCCGCTTGTATTTTTAGAGAAGGGAAGCCTTCACACTACATTTACAGCAGAAGTTTCACTAGAGGAAGGTCTTCCTAGAGTAAGAAGTGCTGTCAGTGGAATTAAGGTAAATGTTGTTCCAGCAAAGGCAGATGCCGTTGTTGAGGGAATGACAGCAGATGAGATGAATAAATATGTAAAAGAAGCTGAAGATGAGACAGGTGTGAAGTTTACTGTTTCTTTGGCTGAAGATGGTGCTCTTATGATTCATGCAGATGGTGTATCTGCACATGCGGCAAGTCCAATGGATGGAAACAATGCATTGACTGCACTTCTTAAGCTGCTTTCATCCCTACCGCTTGCAGAAAGCAAGACAAAGACATTGCTTCACAATGTAACTGCTTTGTTCCCACACGGTGATTACTGCGGAGGAGGACTTGGTGTGAACCTTGAGGATGAAATTTCAGGAAAGACAACTCTGACACTTGATTTGTTTGAATTAAATGATACAAAGATGAGCGGAACCTTTGACTGTCGTGCATGCAACAGTGCAACAGAGGAAAATACAAAGAATGTTGTTCAAAAGAAGCTTTCAGATGCCGGCTTTGAGCCAAATGATTCACCGCTGAATCCGCCTCATTATGTTCCAAAGGATTCTGAACTTGTAAAAACCTTACTTGAGACTTATACAGATGTGACTGGTGAAGTAAGAGAACCACTTGCAATTGGTGGAGGAACCTACGTTCATCATATTGAAAATGGTGTGGCATGTGGATGTGCAGATCCGTCTGTAGATAACCATATGCATGGACCGGATGAGTTCGTTATTATTGATCAGCTTGTTATGAGTGCAGAAATTTTTGCGCTGGCAATCGTAAAGCTCTGCGGAAAATGAGAAAAAAAGTGGGAAAAGTGCCATCCATTCACAAATCGTTAAAAATTTGGACAAAAAATGAACACATTTATCGGTTATGATGTAGGCACAGTTGAGAAATCAACTGGACATTCATATATCTTTTTCATAGCCGATGAAGTAATCGGCATCCCTCCCCTTTTTATTCCCTTTTGGCCCTGCAGAGAGCAGGGCCTTTTTCTGTATGATATACTAACATACAAAATAGGAGACGGTAGCAATGACATTACAGCAATTACGATATGCGATTGCGGTCGCGGACTGCGGATCAATGAATCAGGCAGCAGCAAAATTATTTATTTCTCAGCCAAGTCTTTCAGAGGCAGTAAAGGAGCTTGAGGGAGAGATTGGAATCCGTATATTCGGACGAACAAACAGAGGCATCCTTGTAACAACAGAGGGAAATGAATTTTTAGGCTACGCCAGACAAGTTGTTGAGCAGTACCGTCTGATGGAGCAGCGATATGTAGAGAAGACACAAACAAAGAAGCGCTTTGCCGTTTCCATGCAGCATTATACCTTTGCCGTTAAAGCATTTGTTGAGATGGTAAAGGAATTTGGTATGGACGATTATGCGTTTGCAATTCATGAGACAAAGACGGGAACTGTTATTGAGCATGTAAAGGATTTTATCAGCGAGATTGGTATTCTTTATATGAGTGATTTTAATCGGAAGATTTTGATGAAGCTGATTCATGAGAGTGAGCTTGAGTTTATCCCACTATTTGACTGCAATACTTATGTATATGTGTGGAAGAAAAATCCGATTGCATCAAAGTCTAGTGTTAGCTTACAGGAGCTTGAAAAGTATCCATGTCTTACGTTTGATCAGGGAAAGACAAATTCATTCTATTTTGCAGAGGAGGTTTTTAGTACCTACGAGTATAAACAGACAATTCAGGTAGATGACCGCGCAAGTATGCTAAATCTGATGGTTGGCTTAAATGGTTATACTTTGTGTTCAGGTATTATTTGTGAGGAGTTAAACGGAAGTGACTATGCGGCAGTTCCGCTTAAGGAAACAGAGGTCATGACAATCGGATATGTGAAGAGAAAAAGTATTCAGTTAAGTGAACTGGCGCAGCTTTATGTTAATGAGCTTGCAAAATACAAGAATCTGGTGCTGAAGTGATGAAAAAACACTTTAATCATCCAATATAGCTATAGGAGAATCCAATAACAGGCGTTTGTTTTTGTGTATTAGACAAAGACAGGCGCCTTCGCTATAATACAGACAGTGAAACAAAAAAACACCACCTGAAAGCGAGGATTTAAATATGAGTACATTAAAGGAAAGAAAATTAAAGTTTGAGACACTGCAGCTTCACGTAGGACAGGAGGAAGCTGATCCAGTAACAGATGCAAGAGCCGTTCCAATTTATCAGACATCTTCCTATGTATTTCATAACTCTCAGCACGCAGCTGATCGTTTTGCATTAAAGGATGCCGGCAACATTTACGGAAGACTGACTAATCCGACTGAGGATGTATTTGAGAAGAGAATTGCCAGCCTTGAGGGTGGTGTTGCAGCACTTGCAGTTGGATCTGGCGCAGCAGCTGTTGCATATGCAATCCAGAATCTGGCATTTGCAGGTGATCATGTTGTTGCAGCAAAAAATATCTATGGTGGTACCTACAATTTGCTGGCACATACATTTGTATCATATGGTATCAACACAACATTCGTAGATCCATTTAATTATGAAGAGATTGAGGGCGCTATCAAGGAGAATACAAAGCTGGTTTTCATCGAGACGCTGGGAAATCCAAACTCAGAGGTTGTTGATATTGAGAAAATTGCAAAGATTGCGCACAAGCATCAGATTCCGCTTGTTATTGATAATACATTTGCAACACCGTATCTTGTAAGACCAATCGAGTACGGTGCAGACGTAGTAGTACACTCCGCAACAAAGTTTATCGGTGGTCATGGAACTACTATCGGAGGTGTCATTGTAGATGGAGGAACATTTGACTGGAAAGCATCAGGAAAGTTCCCACAGCTGACACAGCCAGATCCAAGCTATCATGGAATTAGCTTTGCAGATGCAGCAGGTCCTGCAGCATTTGTTACAAGAATCCGTGCTATTTTACTTCGTGATACAGGTGCAACTCTTTCACCGTTCCATGCATTTATCTTCCTGCAGGGACTTGAGACATTGTCCCTTCGTGTAGAGAGACATGTAGAGAATGCACTTAAGGTTGTAGATTTCTTAAAGAAACAGCCGCTTGTAGAAAAAGTAAATCATCCGTCAGTATCAGAAGACCCAGAGCAGCAGGCTCTTTATAAGAAGTATTTCCCAAATGGCGGCGGCTCTATCTTTACATTTGAGATTAAGGGCGGCGCAAAGGAAGCACAAGAGTTTATTGATCAGCTGAAGCTGTTCTCACTGCTTGCAAATGTAGCAGATGTAAAGTCTCTTGTTATTCATCCAGCATCTACTACACATGCTGAGTTAAACGAGGCTGAACAGGCAGAGCAGGGAATCAAGCCAAACACCATTCGTCTTTCAATTGGTACAGAAAATATTGATGATATTATTTATGATCTTCAGGAAGCATTTGAAGCAATCTCAAAGTGATACAAGGGTCGAAAAGTCACAAGCCGTGGGTATCATATGTCTTCTATAGAAGAAAGAGCCTGTGCATCTGCGCAGGCTCTTCTTTGAAAGGGGAGGATAAATAATAAATGATATCATTTGTAAGCTGTGCGGTTTAGAGGGGGGAATCATAACCGCCTGTCAGCTGACTGCGGCATTTAAAATGCCGCTAGATTTCTGACATTTTTATTATGTCCTCTGATTCATTTTATACTGTCTCTTATAC
>ENA-OWZP01000292-OWZP01000292.1-human-gut-metagenome-genome-assembly--contig:-NODE-292-length-17076-cov-11.016333_pt1 | contig 17076 bp, 14 predicted proteins | sample MGYA00249258_ERZ652111 | MGnify/ENA primary metagenome ERZ652111 (study PRJEB26925, sample SAMN05826993) | human gut metagenome | biome: ENVO:2100002; feature: ENVO:00000062; material: ENVO:00002003...
ACCAAAATCTGCTATTATAAGAACTGTCAGCAATCAAAACCTACTGTCAAGGAGGATAAAAAACAATGAGTGATTACAAGCAGCGGATGATTCGCGAACATCGAGAATTGCAGGAGCGTATCAGCAAGCTGGCGCACATGCTTGAGGGCTACGCGGAGGGCACGTTGGACTTCATGCCCGCGTGCTCCTTCCAGCTTCTTGAAAGCCAATTGTACGCGATGTGGACATACGCGAACATCTTACAGGAGCGTGCGCGTATCGAACAGGTGGATTTGAACGCGCCTCTTGAGGGAGGTGAGTCTGGTGAGATTCCAAGCCCCGACTGCTGGCGTATCCTGCAAGGCGTCATCGAAGGGTTGGAATGATGTACGACCACACGACCACATGGAGGCACATGGTGCGACGGGCACGCTTCAACGCAGGAGGTCTCACGCAAGCGGAGTTCGGGGACATGCTCGGTGTAAGCGCCACCGCCGTGAACAACTGGGAGACGGGAAGGTGCAAACCCCAGACCCGATACCAAGCCGAAATACTCGCGATATACTTGGATTGTCGGGACCGGTGCTAGAATGATGCTTGTCGCGACGGCTGGCACGAACCCGAGTAGATGAAGCACGGGAAGCCACGGGGTGAAACCTGCCCGGCCATCGTCGGATAAGGCACCGATTTCGGCTAGTCCAAAACCGCTGTGACATGCTATACTAGGGGCTGGAACATGCATAAGCATGGTTCCGGCCTCTTCTAATTTCGGAAAGGAAGTTTTTATGTCAGACGAAAACACAGCCACGGATGAAACCGTGGAGGAGAAGACCGAAGCAGCTGAAACCGGAGCAACCCCCGAGGAAGCGCACCGCGAAGGTGAGTTCGAAGACCTTGTGGCTCGTATCGGCTCCTTGGAGGAAAAGGCTTCGAACATTCTCGACATCGTAAGCACCCTGCGTGAGACGTTGGGCTCGTTCGTGGAAAACGGGGGCGTCGTACGCGACGATTCCGGCACTGACATCGAAACCGTGCCCGAAGACACGGACGGTGATTCAGACATCGATATGTCCGTGCCTATCGAGGATATGGACTTCTCATTGGACGAAGACTGAGCATAGAGAAAGGAAGTTCCAATGGCTCAGAACAACAACACCATCATGGCTAAGGCATGGCTGGCCGGAACAAACGATTTCCAGCAGCGCATCCCAGACCCGACTCAGGCGGGCATCAGCGCGACCATGAGCGCTCTCTTCCAACCCATGAACGGACAGTATTTCAATCAGTTCATGGATATTCTTGTCAACCGTATCGCATACACGTATGTGCGCGGCCAGAACTACAAGAATCCTCTTGCCGTGTTCAAGGGAAACAAAATCAACTACGGTTCCACGATTCAGGAAATCGCTCCGAAGTGGATTAAGGCGCATTCCTATGAGGATGATGCCGAAACCCTGCTGAAATTGCACCGCCCCGAATCCGAGGTCTGGTACCATTCCCAGAACCGTCGAGACCAGTATCCGATTAGCGTGAACGTCGATGAGCTTCGCACCGCTTTTACCGATGAGTATGGGCTTAACAATCTCGTGGCACAGCTGATGAACACCCCGAACAACGCGGATGAATATGATGAGTTCAACATCATGAAGAATCTCATTGCGGAGTATGAGACCCGTTGGGGCTTCTACAAGTATCATCTGGACGATTATCCGGCCGATGATGCTTCCGGCAAGGCGTTCCTGACCGCCCTCCAGACCCTCGGTGGAAAGCTCCAGTTCCCGTCCAGCGTGTATTCCGGCACCGATATTCCGGTTTTCGCGCAACCCTCGGAGCTTGTTCTGCTTGTCACCCCGGAGGCTCAGGCAAGCCTGAACGTGAACACGCTGGCCGCGTTGTTCAACGTTGACCTTGCGAAGGTTTCCTACCGTACCGTGCTCATCGATGAATTCCCGATTCCGGATGCTGTGGCTCTACTGACCACGGAGGATTTCTTCGTATGCCATGATACCCTGTACAACACCACGAGCTTCTGGAATCCGCAGACTCTTACCACGACCTATTGGCTGAACCATTGGGGCGTGTACAGTGTCTCCCCGTTCGTTCCGGCCATTCTGTTCACCACTGCGGCTGGCACCGTCACACCGACCATCAAACAGGCGGTCACCGGTCTGACCGTCACCGCTGAACCGGGCACCGTGGAATTGGGAGGCAGTGTCAGCATCGTAACGAAGCTGAACGGAACCATCGACCCTGCGGATTCGGATGCTGATGTTCTTGTTCGTCCGGACGCCTGCATCTACAATGTGAGCGCCGAGACTCCGGCTGGTGATGACCCCGATACCAAACCTGCGAAGCCGGTGCAGTTGAACGCGCGTACCCGCGTGGACAATTACGGTGTGCTTCATGTGCAGAAGACCGGTCTGAAACCGGGGGATGTCATCACCGTGACCGCTACCAGCACGTACGTGAACCCGTCCGGTGCGACCGTGCCGTATACGGGCATTGCGACTGTCACTATCGAATGATATGCTTGTAGTGCGATAAACTAACCCCTGCTTGGAGTATTCCTTGCAGGGGTTCTTTCCTGTCTGAGCTCTGAAGGAGGTTGATAGTGGACAAGACAATGTTGTTTTCGTTCGTGGTGGTGGCCGCGCTTATCGTGTTGGACATCATCACAGGGGTTCTTAAAGCCGTGGAAACAAGAACCATGGATTCAAGCAAGCTACGGAGGGGTCTGTATCATAAGGGTGCGTTCATCGGTGTCATCGTTCTTGCGGTCATTGTGGAATGGGGTAGCGGGTTCCTGCAGCTTGGGTTCCAGCTGCCCATCGTCACACCGGTATGCGTGTACGTGGCTTTGACTGAAATCGTGAGCGTGTTCGAGAATCTGTGCGAAATCAACCCCGAGCTACGGGGTTCGAAAATAGCCGTGATTTTCGGCGGCAATATCAATGAGAAAGGAAACGGTAATGGCATTGCGAATTCGTAGGCATATTATCGCGGTGGTTTCCGCTATCGTCGCATGCCTCGGCATGACACCGCTTGCAATGGCGGACATGCAGGGCATCGACGTGTCCAATTGGCAGTGCGGCATTGACATCGCCAACACGCAGGCGGACTTCGTGGTGGTCGGCACCACATGGGGCACCGGACAGGTCAACAACAACTGCCTTGTCTCGGGCGTCAACACTGATGCCAATCGCATGATTGCCCAAGCGCAGGCGTCCGGCAAACGGTTCGGTCTCTACCATTACGCCATGGGCGGTTCGCCCGAGGGTGAGGCCCAATTCTTTTACCGCAATACCAGCAATTATTGGCGTCACGGCATCGTGGCGTTGGATTGGGAGATGGACGATAATCCGGCGTGGGGCAACTGGGATTGGGTGCGCCGCTTCATGTCCGAATGTGAGCGGCTTTCGGGCGGTGTGCGCCCGTTGCTGTACACCGGCCCGGTGGCTGGAACCATCCCGCAGGACATCCGCGACCGGTACGGTTTGTGGATTGCCCAATACGCGAACATGAGCCCGACCGGCTATCAGGCAAATCCGTGGATGCTCGGCGCGTACGGCGAGGCCATGCGTCAGTACTCCGGCACCGGTGTCGTCAACACGTGGAGTCCCATTGACCTCGACCTGTTCCGTGGCGACGCATGGCAGTGGGATTTGTACGCCAACCCCACCGGCGGATTCACGCCACCGGCCACACCTGCCGCGCCCGTGCATCCGAACAACTCCCAGCCCACTCCCAGCACGGGTGGCATCAGCCACGTCATGCAGTGGGGCGAGACCATCTGGGGACTCGCCGTAGCCTACAACGCATGGCCCCTGTCCGCATGGCACACGCCAAGCGGTGACATCAACCGCTACTACGTGGGCGATACCGTCACCTACGGCGGCGGCTCTACTGCCACCCCCGCACCCGTACGAACGCTTAGCGTCCGTATCAACTACGGGGATACGATTTGGGGGTACGCGGTCAGGTACAATGCGTGGCCGTTGTCCGCATGGCGGGTGCCCTCGGGTAATCTGAACGTGTACTATCCGGGACAGGTGGCCACCTACAACGGAGGCCCCCCTTCCACGGCGGCACCTTCCCCGAGCGTGCATTACTATACGGTGTGTGCGGGGGATACGCTGGGATTGATTGCATCCCGCTACGGTATCGGGTGTAATCAGATTCACGGGTATCGTTCCGGTAATCCGAATCTCATTTATCCCGGAGAAGTGGTATACTGGTAGCGTGCCTCATGGCATGGGTTAATGATTGCAGACCGTCGCTCTTCTTGCCGGGCGACGGTCTTTTATATACGCTTTGGAAGGAGAGTCGATGGGATTGCAATATCCGCACCTCACGCAGGCCACCCGGTTTCCCGATGTGACGCAGGCGAAACCGTACGCGCAGTACCATAATGATTTCGACTACACGCGGTGGACGCCCGGCACGAAAATCACAGTATGCAACGTGCCGTGGGATGATACGCGCAACATCGTCGCATGGGAGGATGAAGCCTCTCGGAATGCGTGGTTCGATGGCCTGTCCGCGCATCGTGAGACTTTGAACAGCGAGTTCCACGTGCTTCCGGACGGCACGTTGAAGCTTCCAATCCCCTTCGCGACCATGAGCCGATACAATTACGTGTGGGTTGAATATCCCATGCCGACGAGTCCCACGGAGCCTTTGGAGTATGCGAAGGAACCACGCGCACGTCATTGGGGTTTCTTCATGGACTCCCCCGCGCAACTGGCCGCCAACACAACCGAATGTCATCTCAGGCTCGACAATTGGGGCACGTTCGGATTATGGGCGCGTTTCAACTACTGCCAGTTGAGACGCGGGCATGCTCCGCTTGCCGCCATTGACGCTGACACGTATCTGTCGAATCCCATCGAACATGCTGGCATGCTGTTGACGCCTGACGTGAACTACGGGCCTGACGCGGCCATTACCCGCGACCACACGTTCATCCCGTGGGATGCGGAAACAAAGCTCGTGATGTTTGCGACCACGGTAAGCGTCGAAGGTTTCCGAACCGCCGGGGAGACGAAACCATGGGCTTCGGCACCCACTGACCCGACGTATTCCGATAATCCCGCACGTTGGGGGCACCAGTACGAGGTGAACGGGTATGCGTGGAACATGGGCGACAGCGATATGCGAGACCTGACCACACCCACCGATACGTACACGTCCACGGACGGTGTGATACCCAACGGGGTGCACGTGTATGCCGTGGACTCCTCGCAGGCCAAGCGACTGTTCGAAGCGTTGGTGAAACGCATGCCTCAGATTATGCAGACCATCAAAGGCGTGTGGATTGTCCCATCCACTCTGGCAAGCATGGGAGACGCTTTGACCGTGGACGGCATCACGTTCCACGCATGCAACGGCGTGAACGACATGCCGGACATCCAACTCGCATTGGATAAAAGCAGGTTCCATTATCCCGTGCGGTATGCGAATCTTGCCAAACTGTACACGTTCCCGTATGCCGCATTGGAATTATCCGACAATGACGGCACCAGCGCGGTCATACGCATCGAAAACACGGGAACGCTGACCCTTCACCGGCGTGTGAGTCTCGCATACCCGTATCTGAAAGCGCAGGCGTTTCTGACGGGCGTGAACGGCACCGGCGCACGAACCTACGAGTGGCGCGATTTGAACGGCGTCAGTCATGAGGGCGTCAGCTATGACACCGATTTCACGGAGTTCATGTGCTCGTACGATATTCCGGTCTATGGCTTGTATATCAGCGGCGAAACCGACTGGAGCCTGCACAACCAATTGACCAACATCGACGCTGAACGTCTGAAGGCTTTGAACGCTTACCATACGGGCATGCGTTCCACGAATACCGGATACGAGAACACGAAGGATTCCGCGAACACGTCGTATTCGAACGCGGTGCGTTCCGCGAATACGGGACTGTCGAACGCGACGGCAAGCGCGGATACGGGGCAGACCGTCACGAACGACGCTGCGGACACCGCGTATCGGAACACGCTCAGGTCGAACAAGACCGCACGGCAGAACGCGGGTGCAAGCAACGCTACCGCCAAGTCCAATGCGGATGCGGGTGCCAACACCGCTTTGACGAACGCGAACGCGAGCGCCGCCACGGGACGCGACAATGCGAACGCGAGCGCCTATGCGGGCGAACAGAACGCCTTCGCGTCGAATGCCACCGCGCAGACCAATACGAACGCCTCTGCGGATAATACGCTGGAAAACCAGCGGAACACGAACGATACGAACAGCACGAACACGGAGGCCACTAACCAGACCGCGTTGGATGACAGGGATTCCAACAAGAATCAGGTATCCGAGAACATGAACCAGTCGAACGCGCTTTCGACCAACAACATGAACGCTGATATCGACCTCGGTAATCTTCAGGCCAATCTAGAAAAGGCCGATGCGGCCATCAACGCGGCGTCCAGCGCGCTTTCCGCGTTCACTCCGGGCGGCGGCGGCGCGGGCGCGGCCATCGGAGCCATCGTGGGTGGCGGCTGGGCCATCGCGAAGAACGAAATGGTTCGTAGCGCCACGGTAGCGAACATGACCACGAAGAACAGCAACGGCGTCACGTTCACGCATGAGACGAGCGCGACAACGAAACGAAACATGGATTCCATCACGAGGCATGGAAACGACCTGCGAACCACGACCACGGACAATTCCAACACGCTCGCGTTGACGAACACCACCAATGACGTGAACACCACGAAGAACAACGCCACACGGCAACGTTCCACGGACGATGCGAACGCGACCCGCTCCTACAATGCGGCCATTGCGAACGCGACACGTTCCTACGATACGAGCGTGGGCAACAACGCGAACACGAACGCGACCGCCCTTGCCAACAACAAGCGCACCTACGACACCGCCGAAGCGAACGCGGACAGGAACCAGACCACCGGGGATGCGAACGCGAAGGATTCGAACGACGTGGCGCACAGGAACAGCAAACGTTCACGCGACACTGCGGTGTCGAACGCGACGGCCACGAAGGACACCACAGTTTCCAATGCGGACGCCACGTTGAAGGTCACGTCGGACAATGCGTTGGAATCACGTGAGGCTGCGGAGTTCACGCATAAGACCATGTTGGAACAGGCGGAGGAAGTGACCCGGCTCTCCTACGCGCAGGCACGCAACAACGCGCCGGTCATGCACGGTGAATACAAGGGGAATCCGACACCCGACATGTTCGCATACCGTGGCGTGCAGGTCAGGGTGAAAACACAATCGGAATCCGCAATACGACAGGCTGGAGACCAGTTCCTGCGATACGGATACCAGTACGAGGGGAACTGGGACGTGACCACGCTGAACATCATGCCCAAGTTCACGTACTGGGAGATGAACGAACTGTGGCTGGATGTGGACACTGATATAATGATGGAAGCGAAACAGGCCATAAAGGACATGTTCGAGAACGGTGTGACCGTCTGGCATAGTCCCAATGACATCGGAAAGGTGGGAATACATGACAATCACGAGTGACGTCACTGTGGAGGTTCCACGCTCGGAATACGAGAGACTGAAGGCGGAACATGAGCGCGCATACGGTCGTTACGGTGATTTCACTGATGATGAGATTGACACCATCATCGAGCTTAAATCACAGGCGGCGGTGAACCAGTGGATAACGAAGGTGGGACGTGCGCAGATTGAAGCCGACCTTGAAATAACACGGCAGACCGCCGAAAGGAACCGGGTGGATGCCGTAAGGGCCATGAGCGCACAGGTCAATCTGCGGCAGGTCATGTTGGAGGAAACCGAAATGCGACCCGTGCCGGAACCCGACGCGGATATGGAGGCTTTGCTGAGATGAGCAAACGAAACAGGAACGACCGCAACGGGCTGTTGTGGGGCAACGACACGTATTGGGCGACCGGCGCGTACAACACGCGCCTGTTCCAGATGTACCGGCAGCAGATAATGGAATTGGCTCTGGTACGGTTTGAATGGGTGAACCTTCCCGCATCCTGCGACGAACGTTATCTGGAATGGACGCTGCTTACGCAGGGCATCGCGACCATCGCATACCCGCGCAAGCAGCCGGGCGTGTTCTACAGCACGCAGGTCGCATACGCGAGCCCATTGAACGTGTACGATAATCCGACCCGCTGGAAGAGCATCGGCAACAACGGGTGGAGGTTCGATGTCACGCCGTCGCGGGGCGTGCTCGTATGGGACAACCGGTACAGGGTGCCCATCATCGACTGGGTGGACATCTGGGCGCGTGAGCTCGTGGACATCATGCGTACCATGCAGATGAACCGCATGCATCAGAAGATACCGTATATCTTCAAAGGACCGCAGGAGAAGAAGTTCGACATGCAGAACCTGTATAAGCAGGTCGCGGGCGGTGAACCGGCGGTGATAGCTACGAACGGCATCGAAACCATCGACATGGACGTGCTGAGCACGGGTGTGCCGTTCATCGGAAACGACTTGTATTCCGCATGGCAGAACCAGTGGAACACCATCTATCAGGGTCTGGGAATCGATAATCTGCCTTTCAAGCAGGAACGTCAGATTGAGGATGAGGTGAAATCGCAGACCATGCCGACACAACTCATGGCGTTGAACCCCTTGGAGGCGCGGCGTGAGGCATGCGACCGTTTGAACCGTCGTTTCCCCGAACTGTTCCCCGAACCGATAGACGTGGTGTGGAGGCAGGACAACACCAGTCAGAACTACAATTACCTGCACAATATCCAAGAAAGGATGGAAGATGATAGCACCGACGCCGAAACCACCATGGAATAGGCCCCCGTACCCGGACATGGGAACACCTCCGACACCCATGCCCATGCCCCGATTCGGATGCGACCCAATGGGAGACATGATGCCGCAGGAAGATTTTCATGCGGTTATGTCCATCCAGTTCTGCGAACTGTTCCGTTGGGGTTTCATCGTATGGGGTGAACCCTCGTGGACATGGGATTACTACGATGAGAAACAGTATTGGAGGGTGTGCGAGAAACTTGAGAACCATTACTGGAGGCGTGAAATCGGAGTGCTTCCCCCCGGCGCTTGGAAGATGGAGTTCATGCGTCGCATGAATGAAATCATGCCGAAATACAAGCTCGCATACAAGGCGTTGGATGACGGTGTTTCTCTCATGCGCACGGAGGACACGTACGGTAAAACCCGCGACGTGGACAGCGAGTTCCCCGCAACCCAATTGTCCGAGAACAACGATTACGCCTCGAACGCCTCGGACAGGGAGTTCGAAACCCTTCACGAAGGCGATTACCTCGACCGCGTGGAAAAACTACAGGCGTATAATGATATAGATTTGCAAATCGTGAACGACATGGAAACCATGTTCTCATGCCTGTTCACCAGTCACATGAATGGAGGAATGGGATTATGACAGACTCCCACACCATCAATCCGGTGGAAGGCTCCGTGCCCGACACCCCGTCGAACCCGACGCAACCGGTGTTCCCGCCCGTGGACGCGACGAAGGCCGTGCCACCCATCACCCCGTTTCCCGCGTGGACATGGACCACTCCGGTAATCCCGCAATTCTATTGGAACGTGTATTCCGCAGAACAGCGTATCCGTCAAATCTGCGTGGAAATCGGACGTATCCAAGCGTATCTGGGATATATGGCCGCGAACGCGAACGCGGCGCACTGGTATCTCGATAACCGTTTCACGGAAACCGAGACCCGTCTCACCCAGCGCATCGACAAGCTGGAAGCCGACCTGACCGAAGAGGTCACACGACTGGACAAGCTCATCGCCGACGAACAGGCCGCACGAGAGGCGGCGGACACCGCGTTGGGCAAGCGTATCGACGGAGTGACCCCGAAGGCGGGCCGGTTCATCGAATTGACCCCCGGCACTGACGGCACACTCATCGACAACACCATGTTGGACGGTGTGGCAGGGCATGGTCTGACCGGCACGGACGATACGGACGCGAAGACCCGCACATACGCGGTGGACACGGACATCATCGCAACGAAGGACAGCGTGGACACTGAACGCGTCGAACGCAAGCAGGCGGATGCCACGCTCCAAAACAACCTCGACAACGAGACGAAGACCCGCAACAATGCCGACCTCGCGTTGGGAACCCGAATCAGCGAGGAAACCAGCGCACGCACGCAGGCTGACGCGACCCTGACCAACAGTCTCAACACGGAGATTCAGGCCCGCAGGGACGCCGACACGTCGTTGGGTGAACGCATCGACGCCGAAGCCACGGCCCGCAGGCAGGCGGATACCACGCTCCAGTCGAACATCGACACCGAAGCCTCGAACAGGCAGACCGCCGATAATCTGCTTACGGCGCAGGTGAACGCGCGTGTGAAAGCCGTGAACGTGAAAGCAGCCGATGATTCCCACATCAACGTGAACGTGACTTCCAGCGCGACCGACCCGGACAAGACAACCGTCACAATCGGGGATTCGTTCACGCCCGCGTTCGATGATGTGAACGCGAGAATCACGAAGGAAATCACCGACCGTACCGCCGCCGACAGCGCATTGCAGAGAAGCATCGACGCGGAAATCGATGAACGCCGCCACGATGACGAAGTGCAGAACGAGCAAATCAACAACCGATTGAAGCTGGGTGCAGTGCTCGCGGGCGCTGGCATCACGGTTACGAACGACCCGGACAAGACCACCGCGACCATCGCAGCCGAAGTCACGCAGTCGAAACTCGATACCGTTATCAATGGTCTCGAAAACCGTATCAACGATTTGGAACAGGCCGGATATCTCACGTCCGTCTCTCGCGACACCTCGTTGAAGGGCAATGGCAGTGATAATAGTCTGGGCATAAACTATAACGCGTCAGCGTGGAACGAGGGCACGGCAACGGAATTGCCCACTGAATTGGCAATGGTTCCTGTTTCCCCGATGAACCGTGACTACCGGTATCCGTACGTGTATCTGGATTCCCAGACCCTCCGTTCGAAGCAAACGGATGTGAATGGCGCACGCACGCAACGCATCATCACGCGCCCGGCAACAAAGGACGCGCCGGGCGTTGTCCAAGTGGGAGAGGGTCTTACCACCACCTCCAAACGCGGCACGCTGACAGATAATCCCGCACAATCCACCGATGACACCTTCGGCACCATCAGCGTGGACCCCGATTACATCGCGGCGCATGCAGGCCTTACAGCTGTCGCGCATGACGATTCAATCACGGGCACCGGTGACAGCGGTAATCCGCTGGCCGTGAACTACGGCAACACGAACACGCCCACCGCATCCCGAAGCATCCTAATCGCGGCCAACGCGAGCGGGCAACCCGTTATGCCGTTCGACCCCGACGAGTTCGACACCGGAACGGACGGCGACGGATACGGGCTTCATCTGAAGGCCGCAACCGATAGCACGCTCGGCGGCGTCAAAATCGGAACGGGCCTGACGATTTCAAGCGACGGTGTTCTAAGCGCTCCAGAAACCCGGAACAAGCACGCTTTCTCCTACGAATTAGGCACAACGAATCCGACACAGAATGTGAACGTACCCGCGCGCAGTGTACGGTTCGTACCTCTGGGAGCGTTCAACAAGTCCATACTAAGCGAAGTGGTTTCCAATACGGAGGTCGTTAGCCGTGAAGCCCCCGTTGCGACCGGTCTCAGCGTAACCGTTGAAACCTATGCGGGAACCTCTCAGATTGACGTCAAACTCCGTATCGAGAACACCACCGAAGCGGAAATCAATGTCAACGAATACATTCAGGCAATCCACGTTTGGACTTCCACGGCATACCCGTACGCCTGACATGAAACACGAACGCCCCGGCCATTCCAGCCGGGGCGTTTTTTTTTTTTTTTTTTTTTTTCGTATCGATTATCGGATGCCGAACATGCTCAACGCCTGATAGAACCGTTCACGGACACCGACCGTGGAAAACTTCAACTGGTTCCACAACGCCAAATCAACCAGCGACTGCAACACCTTGTTGGAACGTTTCACCATCAGCATGTCCACCCGGTTATCCGCCCGAGTCAACGCATACACCGGCGCTTTCGTATTCGAGGGTATCCGGTCGTTCACATAATACATGCCGTTCAAATCATCGCACCAGACACCAAACCGTTGTCCCATGTATATCATGCCGGTTTCGAACCGCGCCCATTTCGGTTTCGCTTCGATGAAATCCGTATTCGAGCCCGAAAACTCATTATAGGATGCAACCCGTTCACCGCCCATGCCCATCATCATACGACCCGCGACCGTGCCCGTGGATTTCGCATGCGCGTAATCGTCATCCTTCACGTAATGCAACAGGAACGTCTTGTTGGCATACCATGAGTATCCGAATCTCGGTGGTCTGTCGATGCCGTACCGGATGAAGTACGGGTTCGTCAAATCACAGGCGTTCGAGAGTAGGTACACATGCGGTTTGCGTCCCTGTTCGTCCGCACGTTCACGGGTGCAGGAGTCCACGATGTTCGCCAACAGTTCGAATTCATGGTTCAGATACCCGTGATACCGGTCGGTGCGGTCAATGGTGGCTTCATCCAACAGCAGACGGTACACATGTTCGAACGTGCGTTTCTTGGACTTCTGCATTTCCGTCATCGCGACGAAATAGCCCGCCACCTTCCAATCCGGTTTAGCGTCCGGGTCATCGGGTTTGCGTGCGATATACGCCTGCTTGCCGTCCGTCTTGAACACAAGGCGTCGGAATTCCTCCAGCTCCTGCAACCGGTCAAAATAGCCTCGCGCCACATCAGGTATCTCGCTTTTGTAGCGTGCGATTTCCACGAACCTGCTACCGTCCTTCAACCAGTCGCGTACGAACTGCGCACGCAGGCCGAACGTCTTGCCGATGCCACGGGCACCGAATACGGCGGTCACGTCCGCATCATACGACAGCGTCCGATTCCAGTCATAATATCTAGGCTTGTTCATGCCTGACCCCTTTCATCAGTATGGTTTCACCGTCCAGACCTCCTACCACGTACGGGGTCATATCCCGCACCTCCACACGACGTAGACCGGTCTCCACGTCAATGCCATGGCGTCTGAGCCATATCACATTCTCCATGTTACTCGGTTTCCCGGTGTCTCCCAACGTACGGCTGGTGGGATACAGGGCGACGGCCTGCAATGCCAGCACACGGGTTTCCGTCCCCTCGTAGTCGATGATGTCCCTGTCGTACACATCCCCCGGTTTCGGCCTGTACGTCTGGAGACTGAAGCAAGCCTCGCTGGACACCTCCACATTGTATCCGAGCGTCAGACGCATGACCTGCTCGACAGGGTATCCGGCAGCATGCAAATCATGCATGATGTGTTCGATATGATAGGCCCCCAGCGGACGCGACAATCCGGCCATGGTCACATGGAACACTCCATCACGCTCGGACACACGGGCCTTGTTCCAGTATTCCATGTGATGCTCGTATCGTGCGCCCGCGTTTTCGACCTCGAACCCTCCCACATGCGTAAGCTTGGAAGCCCACTGCGGGTATGAGTCGCGGAGGGGGCGCATGCAGTAGTCAATGGCTGCGGTCGCGGCATCCAACGCGGGTTTCAGAGCGTCGCTTATCTGCTTATCAGTTACGTCATCAGGAACGCTCATCTTGATGCTGTCGGTGTCCCCGCCCGTGGCTTTGACACGCCCGTGGAAAGCATTCCAAATCAGCAGCATGGCTATGGTCAGGTGCATGCGACTGCCTGCTACGATACGCATGCCGTACGTGTACAGGACGCGGCACCGTTTCGGAATCTTCGTGGCAAAGTTCTCACGGGTCGCTATCGTGGTCTGGTCTACGTAGATGTCCCCGCCCTCGTCCACGCCGTAACCGGGTTTGAAGATGTCCTGTGCCATGGTGCCGTAGATGCTGTTGAACTGGCCTTTGACGGTGCCGTTGTAGTAGCTGTTGAGAAAACCTGCGTCCATGGTGCCCTTGCGCATCTCATTGGCAAGACCCTCGGGAATCGAAGCGGGAATATCACCCGTGAACGGGATGCCGGTCTCATAATGCTTCGTCATGTACTTGCAGTCCGATTTACGTTCGAACAGCATGTTCGACTGGAGTGCCACGTAATCGGGAGGGAACTGCCATTTAACGGTGCCCTCTCCGCACAGCACGGTCATCGAATCCCACTCGTACACCTGCGCCATGCTCCATAGTTCGATTTCATTGACGTGAATCAGGGCGTGGGCTGCGGAATACAGTTTGCCGAATGCGAACACGGGACGGTCGGCATCGTCCAGCCATCCGTTGTCACGGGTCGCGTTTTCGGCTGCGACTGCGGCGGGGTCATCCTGCCAGTAATCGACCCCTGCGGCATGACGTGCGAATTTGCCGCGCGGTGTGAGAGCCACACCCCAAGCTTCGAACGGTGAACCCGCACGAAGCCGGATATTGTCGAATCGGATACGCGCATGGAAAGCGCCGTCGAACGGACGGTAATACCGTTCAAGCACATCCCGAAGCGGGGTGCGTACCACCCTGTCCGCAAGATACTGAAGGTCTGCGGCGCTCATGCGGGTGAAACCGACCGGTATCATACGACCGTTGATGAACGTATGATGCATTGAAGTGACATCAGTTGACACGACGCCTTGCATGCATTTCGTTGCGAATGCGGCGCTGGTGAACGTGAAACCTCCCCTGAAGCACGCCTTACGCAGGGCGTAAGTATCGTAATCCTTGGGCAGCTCATCATGGCACAGGTATTCGAATTTCCTGAGCATGGTGGGTGCGCGGCGTTTTCCCTTGGACTCTCCCACACGTACGCTGCCGAAGGTGTGGAGCGCCATTTGCCGTACGGTGCTGGTTTTCGTGAGCACGCGGGACCCCAGCATGTCGGATGTCATCCACTCATTCGACCTGAGCAGGTACCGGAGGTATGCGGGTATCACCTGCACGTCACGTTTCGCGTAGAACAGTTCCAAGTCGGTGAGAGGCGTTTCAGGGGTACGAATCTTGGAATAGTCCCAGTCTCCGGTGGCTTTAGCGACGCCTGCGGTCTCTCCCATGGCTTTCAACCCGTTTTGTTCGAGGAAGAACGTGTCCCAGAAACGCATGAGCGGTCTGCCGTCATTGTCTGCATCCTGCTGGTTGGCGTACACGTCGATGGTGTACACGTTTGTGGAGGATTGCGCGTTGAGCTTCAGCACGGCAACGCCCGCGAATGTAGCCATGAGGGTTTGCATGTCGAACATGAGGTTGTAGGCGCATACGACGGGCACATACCCGTTTCTACGGCCTGCGTCCATGAGGTTGAACAGGCGTGGCATGAACGTGTCCAGCGTGCGGTCGAAAGTCACGGTCTCACGCGGGTCATCCGGCTTGTATTCCTCCAACGGCACGTCGGTGAAATCGTTGAGGATGAACAGTATCGGGTATGCGCGAGTGTCGGGTCCGGTGCCGACATTGCAGGTCTCCGTATCGTATGCGGCCACCACGCGAAACGGCGTTCCATGGCTCTTGCCTGCCATGATTGCCTCCTATGTTGATTGTTTGATTGCTCTATCACCATAGCATATGTCACGCCCGGTTATAGCTGAAACCGGAAATCACGACGCGATACGACATGTACTTGGCATCCCCCTCATCATCTCCAAGCATACTCGTATCATCATACGACCCATCCCCGGAATCCAGCTTGTTCAACCGTCTCATCATCTCACGAACCTCATCACGATTCTGCCGCATGGTCTCACGGAACACCTGTTCCAAATCGTTTGCCCCGGCGCTTCTCAAAATCAACTCGTACTGTTCGGACCGACGATGCCCGCGCCGCTCATCTGCGAAAGCGTTCATGAAACCTATGGCCATGGCCTGACCCTTGAACCCATCCCGGTTGATTGCGGACGGCTGCCCCGCAAGAGCCAGATTAAGCTGACGCGCGAAGGAACGATTACGGGAATCCTGACGCGCCTGCGCCTGCGAACGAACACGGTGCGTCGTACCGAACTGTCCGCGTAGCTCATTGAACGCCTGTTCACGACCCGCCTTGCTGTTGACCCGCGCATACGTGCGTCCAATGGTCTCCTGCAAGGATTCAGCGGCCTCACGCGCGGCTTTGCGCTGAAGCGGAGTGGTCTTGGAATCCATGCCTATCTTCTGCAAGCGTGCCACCTCACGGCGGGCCCGACGGCGCACGTTATAGTCGGAATCCGCGTTGGTCTTCTGTCGTACGGCACCGCTGACAGCCTTCCCCAAGGCCGCTCCCTGTGCGACCTCCCTACTGGAAGCGCCTGCGCTTCTACGTGCGGCCTGCACGGTTTCCTTGGCTTTGCGGGCGGCTCGCTTAACCCTGCGCTCGCGTGCGCGACGTGCCTTCTCTTCCGGGCTGAGGCGTTTCGTCATGATAATATGCTCCTTGATATGAGTAAGGGCGGGTACCGTCTAGGATACCCGCCCTGTTGGATTAATCTATGTCGTCAGTCATTGTCGAGGAAATCGACGGACATGTAACTACGGTTGTTCTTGCTCTTCTTCATGGTAAGCACGATAGGTTGCGCGGACAGCTCCTCACGCATGCCGTCCGCATCAATCTTACGACAGATGTCGGTCAACGCAAGTCCAGCGAAGTAGAAGCTTTCCGGGTGTTCCTTGAAGGATACGACCGCATACTCTCCGTCACGTCCGTTGATGAAACCGAAATCATCGATATGAAGAACATCACCGACGAGTGTTTTGATGTCTCCCTTGTCGCGGTCATCCATGAATGGGATGCCTTTGCTGGAGAACTGGTTGAAGTATGCGCGGATGGTGTTGGTGTTGTTGGTATTTTCGTTCATAATGCCCTCCTATAGGCTATGGGTGTTTATTTGGTTGCGGGTGTCGCGTATCGGATGAAGTCTTCGAGACTCATGCTGTACTCGTTGACCTCGTATCCGGTTACGTGTGCGTCGATGAAGTAGCCGGGGTTGGAGCGGTTGAGAACGCTGTTAAGTCGTTTCTCGGTGTATGCTCCTGACAGTTTGCCTTCGATATGTTCCACGTCTCCGGTATCGGTGGACCGGGTGCCCTCGTAGAGGGTTGTCATCACTTCACGACGGATTCGGGTTTGTGCCATGTTGTTCACCTCCTTGACAGTAGGTTTTGATTGCTGACAGTTCTTATAATAGCAGATTTTGGT
>ENA-OWZP01000313-OWZP01000313.1-human-gut-metagenome-genome-assembly--contig:-NODE-313-length-16627-cov-11.289042_pt1 | contig 16627 bp, 6 predicted proteins | sample MGYA00249258_ERZ652111 | MGnify/ENA primary metagenome ERZ652111 (study PRJEB26925, sample SAMN05826993) | human gut metagenome | biome: ENVO:2100002; feature: ENVO:00000062; material: ENVO:00002003...
CAATTTAGGGGGTGCGAAATTGCAAAAAATACGGAATATATATAGAACCCTTTAAGGAGGAAGTTATGAAACTGAAAAATAAGATTATTTCGGGCTTACTTACTGCCACTACTCTTGTGAGCCTTTGTGCCTTTAGTGCAGGAGCAGTAAGCACAGACAAAAAGTTTTCGATTGAAGATGCAACGCTTATTCAGAAGAATGTTGTAGGTATGACAACATTTGATGAAAAACAAATTAAGCTGTATGACCTTAATAAAGACGGTGTGATTACCGTTGTTGATTCAACACTTGTACAGAAGATTATCGTAGGTCTGATTAAAGAGCCAACAGAAGAACATCCGACAACAGCAGAATCAACAACAGAGCCTACAACGGAAGCAGTTACAGAACCTACAACTGTTCCAAAGCCTACTACTGTACCGACCGGCATTAAGCTGAATAAAACGGATATAGTCTTAGGTACAACAGAATCTTATGCTTTAAGTACAACTGTGACAAATGGTAATTTATCTCAGGTTACATTTTCAACAGGCAATAAAAAAATTGCAACGGTTGATGAAAACGGAAAAATAACTGCTGTCGGTGTCGGCACGTCAAAGATTACAGCCAAAACATATAACGGCAAGACTGCAAGCTGTACCGTAACAGTCAAAAAACTTACTGACAGTATCACACTTAATAAAACAAGTATTACTTTAGGTGTTGGTGAAAAATATGACTTGAACAGCAGTATTCCGAACAATACAGCAGCCTACTACAGACTTTATTACTCGAATAACACCGCAATTGCTCCCGTCCAAAAGTCAGGCGGTCTTGTTACTGCAAAAACAGCCGGCACTACTACGATAAGATGTAAGCTCAGCAATGGCAAGGAAGCGATTTGTAAGGTAACAGTCAAATCTGCACCTTCAAGAGTAACTGTTTCTGACAAATCTGCAACCCTTAAAGTCGGACAGAGTAAAACGCTTAAAGCTACGCTCAACAATAACGCATACAGTTATCGCAGTACTTGGACAAGCAGTAATACATATGTTGCAACGGTTAATTCAACCGGAAAAATCTCCGCTAAATCTCAAGGAACAGCAACAATCACATACAAAACCTACAACGGAAAAACCGCATCGTGCAAGCTGACTGTTTCGGGAAGTGTCGCAAAGTGTATTGATGTATCAACTTGGCAAGGCTCAATAGATTTTAACAAGGTAAAATCAGCCGGTTATAACTATGTGATTATCCGTGCAGGCTACGGTAAAGAAAAAAGCCAAAAAGACAATATGTTTGAAACAAACTACAAAAAAGCAAAATCCGCCGGTCTTAAAGTCGGAGCATATTGGTTCAGTTATGCAATGTCACCGTCAACGGCAACAGCAGAAGCAGATGCTTGCCTTAGTTGTATCAGGGGTAAAAAGTTTGAACTTCCTGTTTACTACGATATGGAATATCAGCCTGCAATGAGTACAAGCAACAGCAATTATACAAAAATGGCAGTCAATTTCTGTAACAAACTCAAAAGCAACGGCTTTAAATCGGGTGTGTATTCCTCAGCAAGCGTTTATGACTATCTGCTCAATCGCAAAACCTTAAAAAATAACGGCATTTCCATTTGGAACGCAGAATGGTATATAAAGCCGTCAATCACTTGTGATGTGTGGCAGTATTCAGATAACGGTAGAATTAACGGCATATCAACAAATGTTGACCTTAACTACATATATGACCTTAACATTTTAAATTGATAACAACTTTTTGAGAAGGTGAAATAATTGTCGTTTGGAAAGCAGTTGCTTATTGCTCGAAAAAACAAGCATATGACTCAGAAACAAGTGGCAGAAGCCGTGCATATAGAACGGTCAGCCTATACCAAATGGGAAAACGATAATTATGAACCGACTTTTGCATATATCAGAGAATTAGCGAAAACATTGGAAGTTTATTACAACTTTCTGTTTTATGATGACAGCAAGACTTTTTAAGTTTTCATTGTTATTCTTCTTTGCATCGGGCATTAATTTGTCTGATGCACTCCTACAATTCCCACTAATGTGGTTAATAATATAAATTTTCGGAGGTAAATATGATTCGTGCATCACCCAAAAGAATACAGTAGTTTTTCTTTTTCAATATTTAAATATTTAGATGAAAGGAGAGAAAAATTTGAATGAAGTTAATTAAAAAAATGCTGTCTGTGTTTTTATGTTTAACCGTAATTATCGGCTCATTGTCTGTCGGTCTGTTTTCCGTAAGTGCTGCCACGGTTACCAAAGGTACTCGTGGTGCAGACGGCAAAGGTTTTATATACAAAAAAACAGCTGAATATACTTATACAGACGCAAACGGGAAAAAGCATAGTCAGCATTATGAAGGTTGGGAAAATTTTAAGGTTCATTTTTTTGCTGCATCCGGAAAAACCTTGAATTTTTCAGACTACACACAGAGAGCGTACTGTATTGAACCGGATAAAGCATCTGAATTAACAAGTTCTGCTACTGTAAAAAGTACATCTCAATCAGCAGCTTGGAAACAGCTAACTACTGCACAGCAAAATGCAGTTAATCTGATACTTGCTTGGGGCTTTGGCGGATTTGAAGCTGCAAAGAAAGAGAAGGTTCATTATTACTATGCAACGCAGCTCTTGATTTTTGAGATTGTTGCAGGCAAGCGTAACGCATCAACTTTTGAAGCGGTTACCGGTAAGCCGTTACTTACACCTGCAAATACAATGACGGCTACGAGTTCGGCAGAAACTACGCTTGCGAATGTTACAACAGCGTACAACAATATGGTTTCTTGGTGCAAAAAATCCGTGAGAAATCCGTCATATACTGCATCATCACTTAGCTCGGCTAAATCATATCAGATGTCGTACAGCAACGGACAGTACTCAATTACTCTGACTGATTCTAACGGGACTGCATCAGTGACAAAAGCATCCGATGTAATTGTCAGCAATTCTAATGTTAAGGTCAGCGTTAGCGGTAAAAAGATAACATTTACCTGTTCCAAAAATCTTGGTACGACAGTTAATGTGACAATGAAAAACTCTTTTTTGAAGGAATATGGAATCAAGAACAAAAACAGTTTGTATTTAATTACAAGTAATACCTATGCATCATATCAGACTTTTGCTCGAGGTTCTAATTATGCAGTTAAAGACGGATATGTTAAGTTGACATTTCCGGATGTTGTCAAGCTGCAACTTCAAAAATCATCATCAAACACAGAGCTTACAGCCGGCAACGGTTGTTACAGTTTGTCGGGAGCTGTGTATGGCATATACACAGACAAAGCTTGTACCCGAAAAATCGGCAGTATTACAACAAATGCAAGCGGTTACGGCAGTTACAGTAAATATGTTGATTCAACAGCTTCTTACTATGCAAAAGAAACAAAAGCACCAAAAGGCTATGAGCTTGACAAAACTGTATATACATTTGTGAGTTCGGGTAAAAAGGACAGCAACGGCTATGCAATTTTTAAAGCAGTTAAGCTGTCTGACAAAAAAACCGAGCCACAGGATAATCCGGTTAATGACCCTGTCGGTATTGTTTTGCAAAAGAAAAATGCAATTACAGGCGAAACAACAAGTCAAGGTCTTGGCGGTGCGGTTTTCAGCATTGAATATTACGCACAGGAAATTGACAAGGACTACGATGTCAAAGCAGATGAAACCGCTCCTGCACTTGACAGCAAAAACCTTAAAAGAACTTGGTATATTCAGACTGATGAAGATGGCAAAGCATTGCTTGCTTCTAAGTATCTTGCAGACGGATATAAATCTGATGAGTTTTACTATACTTCGGCTGAGAACCCAAATCCTGCTGTACCTATAGGCACAGTTGTCATTCGAGAAGTCAAAGCCCCTGACGGCTATTCTCTCAGCAATGTTGTTTTTTATCGTAATTTATCCGACAGCGTAATTGCTATTATGAAGGACACAAATACCCCTATCAAAGTACCGATTGATGAAATGCCGGCAAAGGCATATGTGGGCATTAACAAGCTTAATCAGTCAGGTATAGGTGTCGGCGGAGCAGTATATGGCTTGTACTCTGATTCAGCTTGTGCAAGCTTGTATGACAAGCTCACAACAAGTGCTGATGGCAAGGGGACTTTTGCAAAATCGGTAGATGTCGGCAAAACATATTACATCAAAGAAATAACCGCACCGACAGGCTATGAGCTTGACGATACTGTTTATCCTGTCATTGCAAATGAGGAAAACTCAACCGTTGAAACAGCCGTTATTCAGACGATTTATGAAGATGCCATAAAAGCTGACCTCAAAATCAAGAAGTCATCAACAGACGGTATAGTTTCAAATCTTTGGTTTGCAATATCAGATAGCCTCGGCAACGAGTACAACGCAGTTTCAACCGATAAAAACGGCGAAGCGACTGTTAAAGGTTTGAGGGTATATGACGATAAAGGCAACAAGATAACCTATACAGTCAAGGAGCTTGGTTTTAAGACTACTTTAGGATCTCACAGCTATGGCGGTTACACTTGGACGATAAAGAAAGAAAATGCAATCAATTATAAAGGTTCATATTTTGAAGGTGTTTCAAATGCTGTATTCAGCAATTGTGAGAATGCTTATTCAAGATACTACTATGGCAAATCATCAGAAGCAAAATCCAACGCTAACGGTAAGTCATTAACGCTTGACGAGAGCAAAACGGTTACATTTAATTTTCAGAATACAGTTTCTGAAACAGATTTAACTGTTAAAAAGACCTCATACAACGGTAAAGTGTCTGGAGTTTGGTTTGAGGTACAGGACGAAAACGGCAAATATTATGGTGATATTGTTACAGATTCTACCGGAACAGCTAACTATTACAACCGATACGGTTACAAGCTCAAAAGCTGTTTAACCGTTCCAAACTCAGCAATTTGTATTCCTATAAAATATAAGGTTGTTGAAAAAGGTTTTCTCGGCGGAAGCAGTTATTATTTCCCTGACAATTACCTTGAAAAGGCTGAATCAGAGTTTAAGACTGCCAACAAATACGGAACAACATCTACTCTTAATTATTCCGTGTACAACGCTCCTGCAACAGGAAGTATTAACATCAATAAGACTTCCGAGGACGGAGTTATCGAGGGCTTGAGCTTTAAGCTCGAATCTTTTGACGATGAGCGAGAATACGATGATGACCTTATCCCTACTCCTATGGCTTATGATGCAGACGGAAACGAGATTACAAGTATCGTTTTGACTACTGATGAAAATGGTAAAGCAAGTACAGACAATGAGCAGTTTTTTGATGCCAACGGTAACAAAATTGACGGTATTCTGCCGTATGTAGTTGACCTAAACGGTTTTCAAATTACTTACAGGCTTACCGAAATCGGCATTAAACAGTCAGACGGAACATACAAGTTTCCGAGCCGTTATGAACTGAAAGATGCAGTTGAATTTACAATCTATGATACCGATGAATACAACTATACATATGATTGTGTGAACACCGTAAAAACAGGTTCGTTACAGGTTCAAAAAACATCTGAAGATGATGTTGTGGACGGTTTGTATTTTGAAATAAGCTGTGCTGATACAGGGTTTAACGAAAAAGTAAGCACAAACCTTGAAGGTTTAAGTCCTGAAATTTCAGACTTACCGATTTATAACAGCAATGACGAATTGCTCAAATATAAGGTATCAGAACTCGGTGTTCTGAACGATGACGGCACTTATTCTTTACCGTATAAGTACAACAAGCCAAAAAGCGTAACAGTTACGCTTAATTCAGATACCGTAGTTTTTGCAAATATCAAAAACACGCTGAAAACAGGCTCTGTTAAGCTGACAAAAACAGACGGCACAAAAGCTCTTGGCGGATCAGGTTGGCAACTCTATAAGTCAGACGACACTCCCATCAGCTGTTATCAGACAGGCTCAGGAACTTATATGTATAATTCAGTTGCAAAAACTGCAACCGATTATATGGCTACGAATGGTAGTTTGTCAATCAGTAATCTGCCGGTAGGTGATTACTATTTTATTGAATCTGTAACTCCGTCAGGCTATATGCCATACGGTAAAAAGGTTGAATTTACAATTTCTGCCGACAATGAAAACACACTTAATATATCTTTAACCGTTGCCGATAACAAATCTGTGTTATCACAGACAGGTGACGGTGGCATTGCTCCCTTTTATTTTGCTTCTGTGGCACTCGGAGCAATGGCAATAATCTTCTTCTATGACTACCGTAAAGGTAGTAAAAATAAAAAATTCAAAAACAGAAAGGACAATCAAAAATGAAAAAGAAAATCACACGAATTATGACAGCTATGGTGCTTGCAGTAATGATGGTATTAACTGCAATCCCATTTGCAAGTGCTGCAACCAACGCAAATGCTCTTGATGAAACAAAGAAGGTTTCATTCACGCTCAATTGTTCAAAGCCGGGTTACACCTTTACGGTGTACAAGGTTGCAGAACTCAAAACAACCGAAAATCCATACAAGACAGGCTATGATTCACTTATTCCTTCAATCTCTGACGAGATTTTAAGCGGTAAGACATCGAATGTTCTCTCAGCTCTTGATGGTCTTTCTTCGATTCCGTCAACAGCTTCAACCGTTGGCACATTTACTACATCGGCAACATCGGTAAAAAAGACTTTTTCAAGCCTTGCTCATGGTTTGTACTACATAAAAGCGACTAACTTTCCTGCCGGTGTTAAAAGCGTTACAAACTCTGTTGTATCACTTCCATATTACAATAACGGTTGGGTATATACATATAAAGCTATTGACCTTGCAACTAAGGTTAATGACGGTGATGTAGTTACTGGAAAGACTATCACTAACAGCACAAAGGATAATGTTAATTTTACCGATGTAAGCCTTGGTGACACAGTGAATTTTGAAATCAAGTCATCAACTGCCGGATCATCAGAAATGAAACTTAAATCATATACCGTATATGATGAAATGTCAGCCGGTCTTACTCTCGACAAGGACAGCGTAAAGGTTGCACTTCTCAACGCACAGGGCGGTAAGGTTGCTGACCTTGCTTCAACTGATTATGCTCTCAATGTAACATCAGAAGTTGATGGTAAAGCTACAACATTTAATGTAGCTCTCACAAACGCTTATCTTCAGAAAAAGGACTTTTATGCAGAGGGTGTTACTTATACATCTGTAACTTATTCAGCAAAGCTCAATAAGTACGCTGTAACAGGAAAGACAGGCAACCCAAATACAGAAACAAAGCTCGTTTATTCTAACAAGAACGGTGTTGAATCAGAAGTAAACGGTAATACAGTTTATGTTTACTCTTTTGCAGTTACAACTAACAAGACAGATACAGCCGGCAAGGCTCTCGAAGGTGCAGAATTCAGCCTTTTTAAAACAGAAGAGGATGCAACTGCTCTTACAAATGCCATTGCAAGCGGTGTTTCAGACAAGACAGGCAAGGTTACTTACTACAACACAAGTAAAGAAGAAATCAAACTTGCAAGCGGTAAATATTATATTGTCGAAACAAAAGCTCCTACAGGCTACAACATCTACGGTAAGGTTATTCCGGTAACTATTGATGTTACATACGGTGCAACATTTGTTGACGGTTCGTACATCACAAACTGCCCGACAGACGGTACAGCAAGCGTTGATGTTAAGGATACAAAGGTTGTTGTACCACAGACAGGCGGTGTAGGAACAGTTATGTTCTACATTCTCGGCACAGCTTTTGCTATGGGCGGTATTGCAACATTGCTCATTCGCAGAAGAGTAAAAGCTACAAACAAGTAATTTCACATTAAACAGAAAGGAGTACAGCACATTGAAAAAATGCAGAAGCAAATGCACCTTGATAATAGGAATAATTTTTATGACTGCATCACTCTGCTTTGTGCTGTACCCTTCTGTATCAAATGCTGTCAATAGTTTTTTCGCCGCATCCACAATTAACAATTATGCCGCATCTCTTGACAGCATTTCAGCAGCCGACAGGTCACAGTACTTGTCGGCTGCTGCTGAATATAACAACAATTTATCAGAACTTATCAATGGATTTTCTTACGATACAGACAGCGTGATTGACGGATATGACGATATTCTCAATTTTGGTGACGGTCTTATAGGCTACATTGATATTTCAAAAATCAATGTAAAACTGCCTATTTACCACGGGGATACGGATAAAGTGCTTGAAAAAGGTGTTGCTCATCTGCCAAATACAGCGTTTCCTATTGGAGGTGTGGGCAATCATTCTGTCTTGTCTGCACATACGGGTTATCCAACGCAAGTGTTTTTTGACAATCTCAACGAGCTTGAAATCGGTGATGAAATCAAGGTATCCGTACTTGATGAAACGCTTACCTATGCTGTAACAGCAAAAAACATTGTTAAGCCCGACAACATATCGTTACTGTCAGTTGACGAAGAAAAAGACTTATTAAGCCTTATAACTTGTTATCCATACGGTGTAAACAGTCACAGACTTATTGTGACTGCTGAAAGAGTAAAGGATACAACTGCATCTGATACGGCAACAAAAACCGAAAACAACAATAACAGAAGTTTTGATTTTATTATTGCAGTAATTGTTATAACCGCAATTTTGGCAATTTTAGTAATTGCTGTTTCCATAAAAAATAAACGAAGGAGGAAGTAAAATGCCTGATATTACAAATGATTTTGATAATAATCCAAATACCGATAAAAGAAAACAGCGAGATGAAGAAGTCAATAATGACAATCTCCAACCCGAACAGATAAAATCCGAACCTGAATTGCTCGACCAAACGAAAAGCAAAGAATTTTCAATACCGATTTTTGCAAAGCTGTATGACAGGTGCAATCTCAAAATTGATGAGCTTAATCTAAAAAACGATAAGCTCAATGCAAAAATCGAAAAACTCAACATAAAAAATGTTCGCAGTGCTGAATTTGTTTCAACGGTTGAATCAATGAGAAATGTTGTACCAATGCCTGTGTATAAAGCATTGTCTGTTCTGTCGGCTGAAAGGCGACAGAAAATAGTAAATATCAATGAGAAAATCCATTCTCATAAGCTGAACATCAAATCGAATGAGCAGAAGATTTTGAAGCAGCAAAGCCGTGCTGATAACTGCAAAAAAATCAATAAATTTCTTGATAATATGAAATTCCCTGACGGCAGGAAAGAAAACTTTGTCAAAGGTATGCAGGAATACAGGACGATGGCAATGAGGACAACCTCTGAAAAATTTGATAATACCCAGAGCAAACTTGATGTTGCACTAAAAGCATACGGTCAAACTCATTATATGTCCGAAAAACTCAAACTGCGAAAACAAATCGACAAGCTCACCAACAAGAAAGCTAAGCTGATAAACAAGCTCAAGGCTCTTAATGAGTGGTCAGATAAGTTTGAATCGGTTAAAACTATGCCCGATAAGGAAGCTGACAATATTATCAGCAAGAGCTGTCAGAACATTGTTGATGAGTTTACAAGTAACCCACAGGCTTTAAAAAAGCAGGCTGATGTAATCGTTTCATCTGCCGCAAAAGCTGTATTCGAAGAAAACTACCTAAAAAATGCCGAAATGTCGATTGAGGACGATTATGACAGCATTGACGGTATTATCAACAACGGCAATAAGCAAGAGGAGTATGACAAAGCGGCAAAAACTCCAAATAAGGAACATAATGCCGAGAAACAACCGAAGCAACCGAAAAAGTCCCTGATTTCTCGCAGTCAGATAAAGCAGAATGCGGACAAGATTGCAAAATCAGAACATCGTGAACAGGGACGGGAAGCAAAACAGGAAAGGTGATCATATGTACAAAAGGAAGTGGCATCCCAGTAAATCCGCAAAGGCAGAGTTTAAAAACAAGATGACTGAAATTGAAGATTTTTGCAACAAAAACGGTATTGACAGAAGTCTTCGCAATGACAGCTATTATTTTATGCTGAACGGTAAGAATTATCGTGTAAGCAATCACACGATTGAAGCAAGTAATGCAAAAGCATACGATGCTGTTACAGGCGAAAAAAAGCGTGATTTATATCATCCTGACGGAAGAGAAGAAGATACCGTGTACATAACAGCAAGTAAGACACGGATAATTGATATTTATAACGACCTTGCCGCAGGATATGAGCTTGACAAAAGAGGCAATCGGGTTGAGAAGATTGAAGAACCCAGGTCGAAAGCTCAGATTAAGCCGTTAATATCTCGCAGTCAGATAAAACAGAATGCGGACAAAATTGCACATACACATAACGAACAGCTTAACAACACTAAATCGAAAGAACAGGAATTATGAATATTATTTAGGGACTGTTGCATTTAGTGTAACGGCTCCTTTTGCTTTAGAGGTGAATGAAATGATTAAATTATATGGAAATGAGATATGGAACAGCAACACTCCGAATCAGTATAAAAAGGTTATTATAGCTTCTGAAAGCCAGTTTGAGAGCATAACCGATGCTCTCGAAAACGCAGGACTTAATTACTGTGGCTATATTAACAAGAACAAATCATATGTTGCGGTTGGCAGAGCTACTGTTCCGAATCTTGAAAAGTTAAATATCAGTTATGATTCAATAGTCGATTCCAACAACAGGAAATATGTAACAAACAATATCATCGGAACAACCAAATACAATGATATTGGTGATAAGATGTATCGCAAATATAATACTGATTTCGCTTACAAGGTTGCTCAAAGACTGTCAGAGCAGGATATTCCGTTTTCGGGCAGAATATTCGGTAAAAATACAACTATTACGGTTGACAATATATACAAAGATGCCATCAACGCAATTGCTCACGAAATTCGTGAGCAAAGAGAGCTTTTGTACAATGATAAAGCAGTCGAAAAAAACGAACCGTCTGCAACGGTTAAAAACAGCGTGACAGTTTCCAAAGAAGATAACACGGAAAATCTTTTTAATGCTCTTTCGGTACTGCACTATAAAGCACATCAGTTGGAGTCTTTGAATTCTACGGTTGAACTGCTCAACAACCATCCGGAGCTGATTGACACATTCAGTACGATGTTTGAAGATACTTCTGACTTTAAGCCTGAACAGTTAAATATGTTATCTATGAATTTTGTCAAGACATACTCAGGCCTTTCGGATTCTGAATTGATTCTTGCGAATACTGCTGATTTCAACGAAATTAAGCAGTCGTTCATCAACACAAATCTTGCCGATAAGCTCATTGAAAATCATGGGTATTCATATGCCCAGTCAGAACTTATAAGAGATATGGTTGATATGGGTATAGATTACGACACAATCAATTTGCTTGATTATACTTTTTCGCTTACGGAAATGCAAACTTTCATAGGTGCATACAGTCGCAGTGATTATGATTCTCTTATAAATCTTGTATCTAAGGTCAAAGGTGTTACACGAAGTGAAGTGGAAGGTATGATTTCTGACGGTACATATACCCCTGCTTTACCCGACTTTAACACTCTTGAGAAAACCCTTTATTTTCAAGAGTCCGAAGCCGAAAGTATTACATATATGTACTATAATCCTGACGCATACTCCGGCGGTCAGTTTGTAATTACCGAGGTATCTTACAAACAGATAGCGGAAGCTAACAAAGAATACGGAGATGATTTTTCAGGATTCTTTGATTTTCTTGATACAACAGGCGAACAAAGGTTAATTGATATCGGCAGCGAAAGTTTCAGAACCGCTGTTAAAAAGTTTTACAGCGGTACGGAGTTTGCCGAAGGTCTTAATGCAGATATTCAGCACAAGCTCGTTGAGCTTGCAGTAGTTCCCGAAATCAAATTACCTGAAGTACGGAAAATAGAACTTATAAAGGTCGGTGATTTTTATGAAGTCAGAGGTGAGAACGCAAAAACCGTTGCAGATATTCTCGACCTTGTTTCTACAACAAGAAACATTAACGGTTCTTCAGTTGATACAGTCGGATTCCCTGATTTTAAACTGAATGATAATACTGAACTTCTTAAAACACAAGGATTTACTGTGAATATCAAATATGAGGGACTTGTAGATCTCTCGAATGAGTTTAACAAACTCATATCTGAACAGAAAAAAATTACGAGCAATGTGTCAGACAAGCATACAATAGTTATCAATGCTTTTGCCGGACCGGGTGCAGGAAAAACAACATCTTGTCTTGAAGTAGCCGAAAAATTGAAAAAGCAAGGATTTGTTACGGAATATGTACAGGAATATGCCAAAGAGCTTGTATATGACAACAATCTTATTATGCTTGACGGACATTATGAACATCAATTTGATATTCTCAAGGAACAAGTGAAGCGTATTAACCGTCTGTATGGTAAAGTCGATTTTATCTTGACGGACTCACCTGTTTTGCTTAATAATACCTACCTTAACGAAGATAAAGGTACAAATGATTATGTTACTTATTGTGAAAATGTTAAGAAAATTTATACTCTATATGATAATTTCAATTATTTTGTTGAACGAGATAAATCAGCCTTTGAAAAAGAAGGCAGAATACACAACTTGGAACAAAGTATAGTAATTGATGATGAACTAAAAAATACACTTCACAACAATCAGATTGATTTTGCTACATACACTCACTCTACGATTGACAATATTGTTCGTGACTCTGTGCTTGCTTATGCAAAGCAGCTTATCAATTCATACTGCCGTGACGAATTTGATTCGGAAGCGGATTTTTCAGACTTAAAAAAAGTCGGAGTGGCATACACAACAACAGAAGACAGCAAGCATACTGTTGAAGCTGTTGTAAATCTTGTTGACTATAGGCTTGAAACTTATGTTGACGATAAATTGTTTAAAGAGAAAACATATTCAAGTCTTAAAGATATGATTGATAACTGCCTGTACTCTTTATCATTTGATGACCTTGTATACCTATCTGATGATGAGCTTGCACAATTAGAGCCGAAAGAGCATGGGGCTGTTCCGCTTGCGGAAAACGACTATTATAACTCTGTTGTTAAACAGGATTTAAAGCGTGCATTATACCATATTGATAATGCAAAATCCGATGCCGAGCGTAATTTTTATCAGAACAATTTTGACATCAAGGTAAGAAACTATGCCGGTGCTCTGAATGTCAGCTCAGAAGAAATCGTTAATCAATTTAATTCAGAAAATGAAATCGTCCCGATAAACGAGCCTGAACAAACTGAGTCTGTACAGGAAATAATTCGTCCGACAATTACTTGTGATTGGAGTGAAAGTCCGGTATTTGAGAACGGCAAAACATACTCTGTTTCTGAATTTGACAAACTTATGAAAAATGCCGATGACGAATGGGTTGAGCAAAGACAGCTTGAAATTGAGGAATACGGCAGTGAAAATGCGGTTACAGAAGCATACAGAAACGGTGAACTTGACAATATTCATCTTGGTTATGAAAAAACGAAATTTATTATTAATATGCCGAACGGTACGAAATACACCGAATGGCAGGATATCGGTGACGGTATAGGCGGTGTGATTGATTTTCTTGAACAGTATCCGCAGTACTCAGATGTTGTGAAATTGCTTAAAGATGATATTGCATTTGAAAATCGTAGTAATGAGTTATTGAAACCATTACTTGCTTTTGATGAGCAAGTTGCTATAGTCAACGAGTTTTTTGACTATGAAAAGGCGTGGCATAATGTTGATGACGGAATTTCTGAAATTGCTGAAAAATACAGAAACGGTGATAATATTGATGTTGAACTTGCAAAGCATTTCATAAACCATTACACAAATCTTAATAGTGCTGAAATTACAGATGATTATGAAATTCAGATTACAAGTGATGGTGTGTCAATTCAAAACAGTCAGTTTTTTCAAGCTTACAACTGGGATACTTTAGGTACACACTATTTCAAATATCTCTACGATACATTCAACAGTATAAAAGAAGAACAGGCTGCCGAATATCCTGAAAAAGAGAGTGCAGCAGAAGAAATCAACAACAATACAGAGTTGCATAGTGTTGATGAGCTTGCTATGCAGCTTGAAAATGACGAAAAGTCAACTTCTGAGAAATCTTCTGTAGGTAAAAACAATTTTATTTGGACATCGGCAGACGAACACGCTCCGGTAACTTCTCAACCCACCTTGTTTGACAGTATGCCTGTATCAGATGTTTCATCTGATGAAACCACCTCTCACGAAAACTATGTACTTGAAGACAGAGAATCTGTTACTGGTGCTAAAACTAAGTACCGTAACAATATAACCGCTATCAAAGTTTTAAAACAAATCGAAGCTGAATACAGAACAGCAACACCCGAAGAACAGAAACAGCTTTCCTTATACAGCGGTTGGGGCGGTCTTGCCAATGCTTTTGAGTCTGATAATGATAAATGGAAAAATGAGTATTCTGAACTCAAGGGTTTGCTTACGGATGAAGAATATACCGCAGCACGGTCAACTGTGCTTGATTCATTCTACACAGATACAGCAATCGTTGACAGTATATATGAGGTCATTCGTAACGCAGGATTTGAGGACGGCAACATACTTGAGCCTGCAATGGGCGTAGGAAACTTTTTCGGCAGACTTCCCGAAGAACTTCGTGATAAGGTGAATTTGTACGGTGTCGAAAAAGACAGCTTATCGGGCAGAATAGCTCAAAAGCTGTATCCGCAAGCTGACATTACGATTGACGGCTTTGAGAATACTCGTTTCAATGACAACAGCTTCGATGTTGCAATCGGAAACATTCCTTTCGGCGATTTCAGTGTTAATGATTCTAAATACAACTCAAAACATCTGAAAATTCACGATTATTTCTTTTTGAAATCACTTGATAAAGTGCGTGACGGCGGCATTGTGGCTTTTGTAACTTCCAAAGGTACGCTTGACAAAAAGGACAGCTCTTTCCGCAAGACCTTGGCCGAAAGAGCGGATTTGGTAGGTGCTGTGAGATTGCCGAATAACGCCTTTAAATCGGCAGGAACGGAGGTTACAGCTGACATTATATTCCTCCAAAAAAGAGAAAAAAAGTCAGAAATTGAACCGTCTTGGGTACATACAGGACAGCTTGAAAACGGATTAACCGTCAACAATTATTTTGTTGAGCATCCCGAAATGATACTCGGCGAAGTTGTTGAAGGCAATAAAATGTTCGGCAGAACAGACGATACGATGTGCGTGCCGTTTAATGACGGCAGAACATTGTCGGAGCTTCTTTCCTCGGCGGTAAAGAATATCAATTTTGAATATTCCGCTTCTGCAGAAAAGCTGATTCCGGTTTCCGAACATTTAACAGCCGAACCTTTAAAACTGCGTTTACAAAGCTTTTATCGCCGAAACGGCGAAATATATTTTTACGGCTCTGATAAGAGCGGTAAAATAGTTAATGTTTCCGCAGACAAAGCACTTGGGAAAAAATTAAATCACGAACGCATCAATTCCTTTATTGATATTCGTGACACTTTGCGTGAATTGCTTGATGTTCAGCAGTACGATAACAAGGATTCAGAGATAGCTCAATTGCAGGAAAAGCTCAACAACTGTTATGACAGCTTCTACAGTAAGTACGGCTTGCTTCACAGCAGTTACAATCACAGCTTGTTAAACTCTGACGGAGCATATCCGCTTGTTGCTTCTCTCGAAGCCGATTTTGCCAAAGATAATAATTTACTTGTTAAGAAGTCCGATATATTTACAGAGCGTGTAAATAAGCCGACAGCAACAATAAATCATGTTGATACGGCTGAAGAAGCTCTTGCTGTCTGCGTTGCAGAAAAAGGTGTTATCGACTTCGAGTATATGAGCCAAATTACGGATGTGCCGCCCGAGGATTTGAAAATCGGGCTGAGAGAAAAAGGTGAAATATTTGCCGTACCGTCATATACAGGCGATGAGGACTACGAATATCAAACTGCTTCCGAATATTTGTCGGGAGATATATATGCAAAGCTTGACATGGCAAAAGCATACGCTTCGGTCAACGGCATATATGAATCAAATGTTGTCGCCTTAAAGGAAGTATTGCCTACTCCTCTGAAAGCCGGCGATATTGATATTAACCTCGGAGCTACTTGGATTGATAAAAAATACTATGAGCAATTTATGTATGAGATTTTTGAAACACCGCAAAGCCTTAAATCGGATTATGTGTCAAGATTTTTTAAATCCGACAGAATAGAGCTTGACTATTCAGAGTATTCCGGCAGATGGAATATCACGAATAAGAGAGCGGATTTGTCGGTAACTACTGTAAAGACCTACGGTGCAAGCGGATTATCTGCATATCAGATATTTGAATCCGTTCTCAATTTATCCGAACCGAAAGTGTATAAAGACAAGGTTGACGAATACGGTGTTGTTGAGCGTGATAAAAACAATAAGCCTGTAAGAGTGCTTGATGTAGAAGCGACTCAGGTTGTACAGCAAAAAGCCAATGCCATTCGCCGTGAATTTAAGAATTGGATTTTTAAAGATGCTAACCGCCGCAGAGATATTGTTGACACATACAATCGCACATTCAATTGCGTCCACGCACGAGAGTATGACGGTTCACACCTTAATTTTCCAGGAATGAATTCAAACATTCAGCTTCACGAACATCAAAAAAATGCCATTGCTCACGCTATTTACGGAGGCAACACACTGTTTGCTCATTCGGTAGGTGCAGGAAAAACCTTTGAAATGATAGCTACTGCTATGGAATGTAAACGGCTT
>ENA-OWZP01000334-OWZP01000334.1-human-gut-metagenome-genome-assembly--contig:-NODE-334-length-16273-cov-5.931434_pt1 | contig 16273 bp, 11 predicted proteins | sample MGYA00249258_ERZ652111 | MGnify/ENA primary metagenome ERZ652111 (study PRJEB26925, sample SAMN05826993) | human gut metagenome | biome: ENVO:2100002; feature: ENVO:00000062; material: ENVO:00002003...
AGATGTCTTAGGGTCTCGTGGGCTCGGAGATGTGTATAAGAGACAGGGAGTGGACGGCGTGCCGCCCTGGTTACCGGTATCCACCCTGTTGGCGGCGTCCTGCTGCTCCTTCTGGAACTGACGATTGTAGGAATCGACCTGGGAAGCGATCAGTACGGTCTGGGCCGCCTGCTTGGCGGATTGGGAATCCAGACTGTCGATCATGGAAGACAGTTCATCACGCCTTGCTTCGCCTTCCTGACGCAGCTTATCCAAAGCGTCACGTTCGCTTTGCGCGGTTTCGGCGGCGGTCTGTGCGGAAGCGGCCTTCTCATCGGCCTGGGTCTTGAGCACAGCGATCTGCTTTTCGATGGCCGCCAAGCGCTCGCCACGATTCTTCGACGTGCTCAGTGAGGTCGCGGCGGAGGAAGCCGCATTCGCCTCGTTGCGGGACAACGCGTCCCGGGACTGCATGGAGTTGACGAAGTCCTGTGTGCTGGTGGCACCCGTCACCACGCTCATCACGTCGGAAGCATTCGAGCCGTGCATCTCGTCACGGGCCAGCTGGGCCACGGCGGCGTGCGCGTCATCGTAGTCCTTGCCGGTCTGCTTGATCTGCTCCTCAAGCGTCTCCTTGTCTTTCTGCGCGGCGGAAAGACGTCCGGATGCGGCATCGGCCTCGTCCTGAGCGGTGGCGGCATCCTCGTTGGCCTGTGTGACCTTGGCCTGCGCGGCGACAATCTTGTTGTTGGTCAGATCGTCCAGCTCAAGTACCTTATTCGCCAGGTCCTGGCTGGCACCGGCCAGCTGCTGCTTGAGTTCGGCCTCGCGCTGTACCGACGCGGCGTGCTGGTTCTGCGCATTGATCAGGTCGGAATAGGTGTCTGCCTGGGCAGGCTGTGCCGAGCTGAACGCCAGACCTCCCACACAGGCTGCGGCGGCCACCAGTGCCGCCAGTGCGGGCTTGATCACACGTACGTTCGTCATATGTGAATAGTCCTTTCGCTCACTTAAGCCAATACCATAACATGCGAACCTGAGAGGCTTGCACACGATGTCATCACATTTCTCGCGGGTAAGCCGGTCGCGTTACGCCCTCAAATAACGCCGCAACGAGATGGTTGAAGCGATGATGGACAGCAGTATCGCGCCCACAACCAGGAACGGCGATATCACCAGTACCGTGAGCTGATTCACATAAGGAATCCATGTAACGGATTTCGCCAGCCAGCCGGTGACGAACACGTTGACGATAGCCGAAAGCATCAGGCACGAGAGCACCGAGCCGATCAGCGAGGCGATGGTGCCCTCCAGAATGAACGGCAGACGAATCGTCCAGTTCGAGGCACCCACGTACCTCATGATTTCGGTTTCGGTTCGTCTGGATGCGGCGGACATACGAATGGTGGTTCCGGTCAGCAGGATGGCGACCACCACCATCACGCCGGCGAGCACAGCCGTAACCGCCGTGGCTCGGTTGAGCACGGCGAACACCGGGTCGAAGATCTGGCGCTGATCGGTAACGTCTTCCACACCCTCCTTGCCAGAGAGCACTTCGGAGACCACCTGATATTTGGTGGGGTCCTTGAGCTTGAGCCAGAGGGAGTCCTGCATATCGTCCGCGGTCAGCGTACGGCCTTGGAATTCACCGTTTGGGTACTGCTTGGTGAAGGTGTTGTCGTAGAAATCCTGCTTGCTGACATAGTCGATGTTGGAGACCACGTCGTTGAGTTCATCGCGAATGGTTTTCTGCAGTGCCGTGATCTCATTGGCTGAGGGCGATTTGCCGGAAGCACAGTTCGCGGACTGGCTGGTGCCGTCGGGACATAGCCACACCACGACCTCGACCTTGTCGTACCAGTCGCCCTTGGCTTTGGTGATCTGCGCCTGAGTAAGCACCGAAGCGCCGATGAACAGGAATGAGATGAAGGTGACCAGCGTCAGCGACAGCAGCATCGACAGGTTACGGGTGAGGTTGGCCCACGTTTCGGACAGAATGAATCGTGCTCGCATGATGATCCCCCTTACTCCTTCGCGCCCTCAGCGGGTTGATCGTCGGATGTTTGGTCTGCGGCGGACTGCTCGTCAGCAGGCTGCTCGGCGGCGGACTGCTCGTTGGCCGGCGGGGCCGGCGGTTCCGGCGGTGCGGGCGGCTCCGGCGGGGCCGGCGGCTCGGCGGCGGATGACACGGACGTATCGGCAACCGCGGCGGTCGCGGCGGACTCGTCCTTGAACGGGTCGAACGCCTGGGTGCTTTCCAGGGCGGCGGCCTGCTCATCCAACGAAATGCCCTTGCCCCAGGTCAGCGTGTCTTCCAGCGGCGCAAACGTCTCGCCATAGCGGCCGGTGCGGCCGGAATGCACGGAATTGGCCAAACGGGCGATGCCTTCAGACGGCTCGTCACTGCCCTCGATAGCCTTGGTCGCCGCCGCCAGCACATGATGGGCGGTGTCGGACTTGGCTTCGACTTCGGCATCCGGGAAGAACAGGGCGGAATCGTAGGAGCCATGAGCCTCGTCACGCACGATCTTGCCGTTGTGCAGTTCGACCACGCGCTTGCGCATCGAGTTGACGATCTCTTCGTTATGCGTGGCCATGACGATGGTGGTGCCGGTGCGGTTGATGGCGTCCAGCACTTCCATGATGCCCAGCGAAGTGGTCGGGTCGAGGTTGCCGGTGGGCTCGTCGGCCAGCAGAATCTGCGGGTGATTCACGTAGGCGCGGGCGATGGCCACACGCTGCTGCTCGCCACCGGAGAGCTCATGCGGATAGTTCTTTTCCTTGCCGGTGAGTCCCACGGTATTCAGCACCTTGGGCACCAACGATTTGATGGTGGACCGCCGCGTGCCGATCACCTCAAGGGCGAACGCCACGTTCTCCCATACGGTTTTGTTATTGAGCAGCTTGTAATCCTGGAACACGAAGCCCAGCGAACGGCGGTACTGCGGCACTTGACGGTTGGTGATGCGCCGCAGATCGTTGCCGGCCACGCGAATCTCGCCGCTGGTGGCCTCCTCCTCGCGCAACAGCAGGCTCAAGAGCGTGGTCTTGCCGGAGCCGGACGCACCCACAAGGAACACGAAATCACCGCGTTCGATATCGAGGTTGATGTCATCAAGCGCCGGTCGGGTGCCTTTGGGATAGATCTTGGACACATTGTCCAGTGAGATCAGTGCCATAATGCTGTTTACTCCTCGGTTTCGGCGGCGCGGCGCTGTTCATGGCGCCAGCGGATGCCGGCCTCGATGAACGCGTTGATGTCGCCGTCGAACACGGCCTGAGTCTGGCTGGTTTCGTAGCCGGTGCGCAGGTCCTTGACCATCTGGTAGGGGTGCAGCACGTAGGAGCGCATCTGATCGCCCCAGCTGGCCTTGATGTCGCCGGCGAGCTCCTTCTTCTTCTTGGCCTCCTCCTCGTGGCGCAGCACGAGCAGTCGGGACTGGAGCACGGCCATGGCGGAGGCACGGTTCTGAATCTGCGAACGCTCATCCTGCATGGTCACCACGATGCCGGTGGGAAGGTGGGTGATGCGCACGGCCGAGTACGTGGTGTTCACGCCCTGGCCGCCGGGGCCGGAGGAACAGTAGGTGTCCACGCGGATGTCCGTATCCGGAATGTCGATATGGTCGGTGGCCTCGACCAGCGGCACCACTTCCACGGCGGCGAAGCTGGTCTGGCGGCGGCCCTGGTTGTCGAACGGGGAGATACGTACCAGACGGTGGGTGCCGCCCTCCACGGACAGACGGCCGTAAGCGTAGGGGGCGTCCACCTGGAAGGTGGCGGACTTGATGCCGGCCTCTTCGGCGTAGGAGGTGTCCATGACCTTGGCCTTGAAGCCGTTACGCTCGCAGTAGCGCAGGTACATGCGCAACAGCATCTGCGCGAAGTCGGCCGCGTCGACGCCGCCGGCACCGGAGCGGATGGTCACCACGGCGGAACGTTCGTCGTATTCGCCATCGAGCAGGGTCTGGATCTCCATCTGGTCGAGATCCTTCTGAATCTCGCCGATTTCGCCTTGCGCCTCGTCCAGAGAGTCCTGGTCGCCCTCCTCGTGGCCGAGTTCAACGAGCGTTTCCACATCGTCGATGCGCTGGGAGGCGGAGTTCAGACGCTTCAACTGCGATTCCGCGGCGGACAGCCGGCTGGTGATCTTCTGGGCGTTTTCCGGATCATCCCACAGGCCCGGGGCCGCGGCCTGCGTTTCGAGATCCTTGATATCGGCCTTGAGCCGGTCGACGTCCAGCGCCTTGGCGATGGATTCGTATTTGGCGCGGGCTTCGCCGATCGCCTGGGTAAAGTCAAATTCTGCCATCGTGGTTTACCTTACTGTTGATTCTTTGAGATTCTTTGGGAAGTCACGTCCTTGTTGACAGCCTTCGCACATTCCTCTGGCGTTGGCGGGCATTGCCGCGCCACACACGCATCCGCCTGCAATCCATGCTGCCAGAAGGTTCCGGGCCTGCCTTGCCGATAGCCGGCCGGGCGACCTCACGAATCCCTCGCATCAGACGTGTTCAACTGCGGGCACGAATATGCGAAGGCAACGTCAAAGCCCCGCGTAAATCGCCGGGATGATCAGGGAGCCGAGCATGGCCACAGCTATGACGACACACACCACACGCACGATGGTGCGGCGGCGGTTCTCACGCTGCTGTCGGCCGTCCTGATAGTTACTCACGAGACCAATAGTGTACTCACCGCTTACGACCGCAGGACTTGCCGCCGACGCCAGCCCTGCCGGCGGGCCCCCACGGCCCTTTCCTTTGCGCTTTCAGCGCCGCCAGATGGTGTTTCATGGCCACCAGCATGATGTGCGAATCCTCAAGGCCCAAGTGGCGTTCGTTGTGGGCGGAATCAAGCGCGCCCTGACGTTTGGCGTAGGCGTCGAGCGTGTTGTCTCCGTAAGGATGCTCGTTGGTGGGTACCGCGCCGGGGTCCCACTGCCGGCTCATCGGCAGGGTATCGATGATGGTGATGCGCCCGGCACGGTAGCTTTCCGCGTATCCGGCGACGTTCAGCATGAACCAGCTATGTTCGAAGGTGGCGTTATGCGCCACGTACGGCTGCTGGGTAAGCCGCGCGAGCAGGCCGGCCTGGGCTTGGGTCCATTCGTCGAAGAGTCGGTACCCGGCCTCGCTGCTGCGGCCGCGTACATCGATGCCGGTGAGTTTGGCGATGAGGGCGTTGCCGAGCGCCGCGTTTTCCGGCGGCACGCCAAAAGCGAGACGGGACTGGCCGTAGGCGTCGCCGGCGGCGTAATAGCCCTGCTCATAGGCGTATGTCTCAGGTTCGCCGGCCGGGCGCGGACTGGCCATGTTCATGAACTCGAAGCCGACGTCGATGATGTAGTCACGCGCCGGATCGATGCCGGTGGTTTCGATGTCGATGCCCATCACCGCGTCCACGTCGCGGCCGGGCAGATAGGCGTCGCGCCAGTCGGGCTTGGGATGGTGGCCGGTAGCGTTGCCAGACGAGGCGGCACCACCCGGCGAAGTCGCGCCGGAGAGATTGGCGCGGGCCATCGCCGCATCGCCCGCACGCTTCTGGAAGCGCTGGGCCTTACGTCGTTCGGCGCGTGCGTCAAGAATCGCCGCCGTACGGTCTTGGATATCGTCCAAGGCGACTGTTGTGGGGAACTTGACATCGCTGTTTTCGGCAGCAGTGTTTCCGGCAGATGCGTCACCGGTTTCACCGCTCAGATTCAGCATGCCTTGGTCATCGTTCGATGGGCGGCTGCCGGAGTACGGCCTGAGCACGGCAACGGTAGTCCTCCCCCGCCGTTCGCGACTGACCACCCATAGGTGTTGCTGTTCGCCCAGATGCAACAGCGTGTTGATGTTGTCGTTGAGCCGACGATTGGCGTAGGCGAGCGCGCGAGGCAGACGATAGGAGCCGATGAATCGATCGTAATCGGTCATGAATGTGCTGTTGCATTGGGCGATGATTGATTCCAGATGCTCGCGTGTGGCGTAATCGATCTTCAATGCGTCGTGGATAGCTTGTGGCGTCAGTTCCGGTTGGTCCAACCCGAGCTGAGGCTGTGCTGCGGTTTCGCCATATTGCTCACCATCTGCAGCAAGCGCCAGCAATACGCTGATGCCATGCATCAGGTCCAGCGAACGCACCCAGTCCCAGTCAATGGTGGTGCCGTCGGCGTCTTTGGGCATGGACGCCGCCCATTGGGGAATGTCTCCCTTGGCGGCGTCCAGCCATGTGCGGTCGATCATAGTGCGAAGCCGAGTTCTTCGGCGGCCTCGGTGGGTACCGGGTCGTCGCACCAATAATCCTCGAGGTTTTCGGTGGTGGTCAGCGAACGGATTTCGGCGCGATCGATATACAGTTCGCCGCTCAAATGATCGGTCTCGTGCTGGAAGATGCGTGCGGGCCAGCCGTGCAACGGCTCGCTGTGGTGCTTGCCGTCTTCATCATCCCATTCGGCGGTGATGTCGAGCCAACGCTTGCGCACGGCCTGGTATCCGTCGAAGCTCAGGCAGCCTTCGTAGAACGAGGCGGTTTTGTCGCTGGTGGGTTTGTAGCTCGGATTGATGATCACGTGGAAGGGGAATTCCGCGATTTCGCGCGGATCATCCTCGTCGTCGCGCACGTGGTCTTCGACCACGGCGAGCGCGAGCCCCAAGCCGATCTGGGTGGCGGCGAGCCCCACGCCGGGCGCCTCCAGCATGGTGGTGTGCATCGTATCGATGAGTTTGGCGAGCGTACGCTTGGAAAGCTGGCCATGGTAGGCCACCGTCCGTTGGCGCAACACCGGTTCGCCGGCCTGCACGATGGGCAGGAGCTTCTCCTTGCCGCCGGTTTTGATGAGTTGTTCGACATCACGGTTGAGTTCGAGGTCGACTTTGGCGTTCTTTCCAAACATTGCTTTTCCTTAGGGAAGGGTGCTACAGCGCGAGTTCTTCGGCGACGATCTTGGCGAGGCGGGTGCAGACTTCGTCGGCGTAGGCCTGGGTGGCGGCTTCGGCCATCACGCGTACGAGCGGTTCGGTGCCCGAGGGGCGCAGCAGCACACGGCCGGTGTCTCCCAGCAGTTCCTCCTCGCGGGCCACGGCATCCTGGATGCGCTTGTTGGTGGCGGCGGCTTTCTTGTCCACGTTCGGCACGTTGATGAGGGTCTGCGGCAGCTGCGGGAAGTCGGCGGCGAGCTCCTTCAGGCTCTTGCCGGACTTGACGACCTCGTTGCACAGGGTCAGTGCGGTCAGGGTGCCGTCGCCGGTGGTGGCGAATTCGCGGTTGATCACGTGGCCGGACTGCTCGCCGCCAAGCGAGTAATCGCCCTTGAGCATTTCCTCAAGCACGTAACGATCGCCCACGGCGGTTTCCACGGTCTTGATGCCCATGTCTTTCAGGGCGAGCTTCAGACCGAGGTTGCTCATCACGGTGACCACGAGGGTGTCGTGGTTGAGCTTGCCTTCGCGCTGCTTGGCACGGGCCAGAATGCCCATGATCTGGTCGCCGTTGATCATGTTGCCGTCTTCGTCCACGGCGAGGCAACGGTCGGCGTCGCCGTCGAAGGCCACGCCCATCACGGCATCGGTGGCCTTGACCATGGCCTGCAGCTGCTCGGGGTGGGTGGAACCGGCGTTCTTGTTGATGTTGTAGCCGTCCGGCGAGGCGTTGATCACGATTACATCCGCACCGGCACGGCGCAGGGCTTCGGGAGCCACCACGGAAGTGGCGCCGTTGGCGCAGTCGGCCACGATCTTCAGGCCCTTGAGCGGCTTGGGCTGGGTTTTGTCATCGTTCAGCGGAGCGATGGTGGCCACCAGATGATCGATGTACAGGTTGGTGGCGGTGGTCTGGTCGTGGCTCACGCGGCCCACGCCGGCACCGGTCGGGCGGTCCCAGTCCTGGCCGAGCACGGCCTCGATGTCGTCTTCCTTCTGGTCGGGCAGCTTGAAGCCGCCGCGTGCGAAGAACTTGATGCCGTTGTCGGGCATCGGGTTGTGGGAGGCGGAGATCACGGCACCCATTTCGACGTTGAGCACGGAGGTCAGGTAGGCCACGCCAGGAGTGGGGATGATGCCGGCATCGATCACGTCGAAGCCGCCGGCGGCCATGCCCGCGGACAGGGCGGAAGCCAGAAAATCACCGGACACACGGGTGTCACGGCCCACGAGCGCGCGGCGGCGCCCCTCAGGCTGATCGTCTTGGGTGCCGGCGTCGCCGAGCACACGCACGGCGGCATCGCCCAAATCCAACGCCAGACGTGCGGTCAAATCCCTATTGGCCAGTCCTCGAACACCATCGGTTCCAAACATCTTCGGCATATGAAGTTCCACTCCTTGTATCGCGTTACCCGCACCATCGTAGTCGTTGTGCTCCACCCTAGGACCCGACTCGGCAAAAAACCGCCACGGAATCTGCTCCAGAACCGGAAATCAGCATTCAACAGCCGCAATGGCATCACCCACAAACCCGCATATTCATCTTGTTCGGCGGATGAATGATGAGATACATTCGTTAGCGGGCATGCCGGGCGGACCGATGCACTCCGGCACGGGAACGAAGCCATCGCACTAGTAAGAACGGGCCGGCAAACGCGCCTGTAAACAATACAGCGGCAAATACGACGAACGGAACTACCCAGCGTACATCGATAACCGGCAAAGCAACACCAAACAGAACGACGGCGAGGAACACGCTGAGCCATGCGATGAACATGCCCAACGGCATCTCCTCTACCGGGGTGGTCTCGGCCATGAATGCAACGATCTATTACTCCGATGTTGTGGTCAGTATGTGCGGCAGTTGCTCGTCGCGGTTGAGGAAAGAACGCGTTTGGCAGCGAAGTAGCGTATGCCGACCTTCCTCAGTGCGGGCGTATACCATGGTGCAATGCGTCAGGCAGCGGTCCAACTGCCGGCTCAGTATCTCGGCGTCCTGCTGGCGGCGGGCAAATACGGACGGGCAGGGAAGCTCACGCAGTAAGCGCGCACGCCCCATTCCTTACCGATGATGACATATCGCGGATTGTTGATGGGCGCGAGTAGCTCCTTCATAACGCCGGCGAACAGCACCTGCTCGCGCCGCGAACCGCCAATCAGCATGACACGCAATGCCGTGAATCTGCGACGTGTCTGGCGGATCGAGGAAGTCGTTCACCGCTTCGCCTGCCGCGCTGGTTTCTAGGCGCTCAGGTTCCGCAGTCGCCAAATGCCAGACATTGGCCACCTTATCGGGGTCTGCGACCACGCTGCGGTTGACGGCCATGCTGTATGCTTCACTGCATCAGTGTAAGGCACGAATCAATAGGTTTTGAGCCCCAGATCGATGGTAAGAATGATGCCGGCGATTACGGCGGCGGCGCGCATGATGTTTGCGGGAATCTTGCGGGTGATGGACGGGGCGATGTACCCGCCGATGAAGCATCCGATGCACAGCATGATGGCGGCCGGCCAATCGACCGCGCCTTGGATGATGAATACCACTGAGGCGCTGATGTTCGCGCCTGTGCCGATCAGGGTTTTCAATGCATTGATCTTGTGGAATGGGCCGATTTTGGCGGCATCAAGCACGGCGAGAGCCAAGGTACCGGCGCCCGCGCCGAAGTAGCCGGAGTAGATGGCGACCGCCGCTACGCCCAGCCATACCCACCAGGAATCCTGACTCATGGGCTGCACGAGTTGTTCCGGCGGGCGGTGAGGTGCGGTAGGGGTGGTTGCGCGCTTGGCGGCTTCAGTGGCTTCAGTGGCTTCAGTGGCTTCGATGTGCTTGAGTTGCGCGGTGGCATCCGCGGCGGCTTGCTTGGCCTGCATGCGGCCGCGCGGATTGATGGCGATGATCAGCGAGCTCAGCAAAATCAGCACTGGTGCGGCAAATTCAAAGACACTCGGGTCGAGTTTGAGCAACAGAAACGCACCGGCCACCCCGCCGAATGCGCCGATGACCACATACGTAATGGAGCGTACCGCTTGGCCTTTGAGTTCTTTGCGCGCACCCATCACGCCACCGATGCCCGTGCCGACCACGCCAACGGTGTTAGAAGCGTTTGCCAATACAGGCGGAATGCCGAACGCGAGCAGGGCCGGGTATGAGACCAGTGACGATGCGCCTACCGCATAGCCCACGAATCCTGCGCCGATTCCGGCCAACAGAATCAGCAGTAATGAAGTTATGGAAAAGCCCGCAATCATTCCCCGTATCCTTGTCGCTCATCGACCGGCATATTGCCGGCCTTGAGCGAGAATACGCTGTTGAGGATTGGTTGCGGGTTTTATGTTGGAATGTGGACGTAGCTTCTCGCGGAAGCGACTCCCCTCAGTCGCCTGAGGCGACAGCTCCCCTCGCGCCCGAGGGGAGCCAGAAGGAAATCAGAGCGCTTCGTTGTATTCGCGAACCTTGAGGGTGCGGTGGGAGGATGCCACGTTTTCGACGATCAGACGCTTCAGGGCATTGTCGGCGGCAATGTGCTCGTCCAGCCAGGCGTCACCGAGCTTGACCAGCGTGGCGGGATCGGCGTAGCCCGGGTACAGGCCGTTGAGCAGGGCGTCGGCCATGTGGTAGGTCTTGTTGGCCCAGACCCAGTCCACAGTCTCGAAGTACTTGGCGGCGAACGGCTCGGCCAGATCGGAGCGCGGGGTGGCGGAGAAGCCACGGGCCACGGCCTCGAGCTGGGAGTTGGTCAGCTCGTCGTTGTGGAGCGCCTGATCCCAAGCCCATTCCTTGGCCTCAGCGGTGGCCATGGAGGCACGGGCGCCGTAGGCGAACTCGCGGTTTTCCGTGGTCTCCTTCTTGGCGAGCTGCGCGTCCACGTCGTCGTTGGTCATCTCGTTGACGGAGGTGAGCGCTTGGACGATGGTCCACGTGAAGTTGTTGTCGATTTCGAGGCCTTCAAGACGCACGGTGCCGTCCAGCAGACCGTGTGCGTTGGCGGCGAATGCGGCGTCGCCCTCCTCACCGTAGCCCAAGTAGGCGGTGACGAGCTGGAACTGGGTGTCCGAGCCGGCTTCGGCGGCGTTGGCCAGAGTCCACAGTTCGGCGGCCACGTGGCGCAGCACATCGTCGCGGCGGGCGGGCGCCACGTAGTGGTGGGCGGTGGTGCTCATGCAGGCCAGCGCGTAACGGAAGGTGGTGGATTCGGTTTCCGTGGCCAGAAGACGCAGGGTCATGTCCACGAAGCGTTCGGCCGGGAATTCGCCGTCACGGGTCATATCCCAGAAGGCGAGCCAGGTCACGGCGCGGGCCAGGGCATCATCGAAACGATGCAGGTTGGCTTCGGCGAATGCCTGGGATTCGGCGTCGAAACGAATCTTGGTGTAGGTCAGGTCATCGTCGTTGACCAGCACGAATGCCGGGCGCGGCTTGCCGGCTGCGGCCTCGACGATGGTGGTTTCGCCATCTACATCGAGTTCGAACTGCTCGGTGCGCACGATCTTGCCGGTTGCGGCGTCTTCGTTGTAGAAGCCGACGGCCAGGCGATGCGGGCGCAGCACCGGGTGTTCGGCCGGCGCGCTCTGGGTGAGCTTCAGTTCGGCGATGGTGCCGTCCGCGTTTACGGTCAGGCCAGTGGCGATCGTGTTGATGCCGGATTCCTCCAGCCACTTGGCGCTCCAGGCCTTGAGATCGCGGCCGGAGGTCTTTTCCAGTTCGCTCAGCAGGTCGGCCAGGGTGGCGTTGGAGTAGGCGTGACGGTTCAGGTAGTTGTGGATACCTTCGAAGAACTGCGTGCGGCCCACGTAGAATGCCAGCTGCTTCAGCACGGAGGCGCCCTTGGCGTAGGTGATGCCGTCAAAGTTGACGTAAGTGTCGTTGAGGTCGTTGATCGGCGCGACGATCGGGTGCGTGGTGGGCAGCTGATCCTGGCGCAGCGCCCAGCTCTTCTCGCCGGAGCAGAAAGTGGCCCAAGCGTCATGCCATTCGGTGGCTTCGGCAGTGGCCAGCGTGGAGGTGAATTCAGCGAAGGACTCGTTGAGCCACAGGTCGTTCCACCACTTCATGGTCACATAGTCGCCGAACCACATGTGCGCAAGCTCGTGCAGCACGGTCACCACGCGGCGCTCGGCCAGCGCGTCGGTCACCTTGGATTCGAACACGTAGGAGTCGCGGATGGTGACCATGCCGATGTTCTCCATGGCGCCCGCGTTGTATTCGGGCACGTAGATCTGGTCGAACTTGGCGTACGGGTAGGGCACGCCCCAGGTCTTGGCGTAGAACGCGAAGCCCTTCTTGGTGATGTCGAACAGGTAGTCGACGTCCTTCGCGAAGGCCTTGGCCAACGACTGTCGGCAGTACTGGGCCATTGGCACGGTACGGCCGTCTTCGTTCAGGTATTCGGTGTGCCATTCGGCGTACGGGCCGGCGCAGATGGCGGTCAGGTAGGAGCTCATCACCGGGGTCGGCTCGAAGTCCCACAGACGGGTGCTTTCGTTCGGCTTGTCGCCGAGGGTGCCGTCGAGGGTTTCGCGCGGATCGTCCTCGATGGTGGCAACCGGCATGTTGGAGGTGACGATCCAGCTGGCGGGAGCGAGCACCTTGAAGTCGAAGGTGGCCTTCAGGTCAGGCTGGTCGAACACGGCGTAGACGCGGCGAGCGTCCGGCACCTCGAACTGGGAGTACAGGTAGATGTTGCCATCGGACGGGTCGACCGAGCGGTGCAGGCCCTCGCCAGTGTTGGAGTAACGGCACCTGGCTTCGACGGTGACCTCGTTCTTCTCCTTGAGGTCGGTCAGTTCGATGCGGTTGTCTTGGAAGGCCACGGCCGGGTCCAGGGACTTGCCGTTGAGGTCGATGGAGGTCACTTCGTCGGCGATCAGGTCGAGGAAGGTCGACGAACCAGGCTTCGCGTTGAAGCAGATGAACGACTTGGAACCGAAGTTCTTCGCGCCGACCGTCAGGTCAAGGTCGACGTGATAGTGAATCGGCGCTTCGATAACGGCCTTACGTTCTTCGGCTTCAATACGAGTGAGATTAGAACCGGGCATGACTTCAATTACTCCTTACGGTCGTCCCTGGATAATCCGGACTACTTGGTTTCTACGGTTTCGACGTCCTGGGCGATGTCGGCCACGACGGGCACGATCATCGGCTTGCGGTGCAGCTGGCGCGCAACCCAGCTGCCGAGCGTGCGGCGCATGGTCTGCTGCAGCTTGTAGGTGTCGCGCGTGCCCTGCATCATCTGGTCGTTGAGCTGTTCGACGATCTGGTGACGAACCTTGTCGAACTCGCTTTCGTCCTCGGCCACGGCATTCAGGTAGATCTTCGGGCCGGTGACGACCTCGTGATTGTCGGTGTCGACCACCACGAACGCGGAGACGAAGCCCTCGGTGCCGAGAATGCGGCGCTTTTCCAGCTCGTCATCGGTCAGCTCGCCGACGGAATCGCCATCGACGTACACGTAACCACACGGCACGGAGCCGACGACCGCGGCCCTGCCGTGGTACAGGTCGACCACATCGCCGTCTTCGGCCAAAACCACGTTCTGCGGGTCCACGCCGGTCTTGACGGCGATCAGGCCGTTGGCCACCAGATGGCGGTTTTCGCCGTGGATCGGCATGGCGCACTTGGGCTTGACGATGTTGTACATGTACAGCAGCTCGCCCTCGTTGCAGTGGCCGGACACGTGCACGGCGGCGTTGTCGCGGTTGACGACCTTGGCGCCGAGCTGCACGAGCTTGTTGATCACCTTGTAGACGCCGTGCTCATTGCCTGGAATCAGGGAGCTGGCGAGAATCACGGTGTCGAACTCGTTGATGTGGATATCGCGGTGGTTGCCGTCGGCGATGCGGCCGAGTGCGGCCATCGGTTCGCCCTGGGAGCCGGTGCACATGAAGACGAGCTTGTCGTCCTGAATGTCGTTGGCCTGCTTCAGGTCCACGACGGTGCCTTCGGGGATGTGCAGGTAGCCGAGGTCGGCGGCGATGGACATGTTGCGCACCATCGAACGGCCGACGAACACGACCTTGCGGCCGTACTTGTGGGCGGCGTCCACCACCTGCTGCACACGGTGCACGTGGGAGGAGAAGCTGGCGACGATGATTTTGCGGGTGGCCTGGGCGAACGCTTGGTCAAGGGCCGGGCCGATGGAGGTCTCGGGCTTGACGAAGCCGGGCACCTCGGCGTTGGTGGAGTCCATCATCAGCAGGTCCACGCCCTTTTCGCCGATCTTGCCGAATTCGACGAGGTCGGTGATGCGGTGGTCGAGCGGCAGCTGGTCGAGCTTGATATCGCCCGTGTCGATCAGGGAGCCGGCCGGGGTCTTGACATAGACGGCCAGGGCGTCCGGGATGGAGTGGGTGACGTTGACGAATTCGAGGTCGAAGGGACCCACCTTGAGCTTCTCACGGCCGGCAACCTCAACCTTGGTGGGGTTCTGGTGGTGTTCCTTGCACTTGGCGTCCACGAAGGCGAGGGTCAGCTTGGAGCCGATCAGCGGGATGTCCGGGCGCAGCTTGAGCAGGTAGGGCACGCCGCCGATGTGGTCCTCGTGGCCGTGGGTGAGCACCAGGGCGTCGACCTTGTCGAGACGGTTCTTGATGTAGCTGAAATCGGGCAGGATGAGATCCACGCCCGGCTGCTCCTCCTCGGGGAAGAGCACGCCGCAGTCGATGAGCAGCAGGTGACCGTTGTATTCGATCACGTTCATGTTGCGGCCGATTTCACCCAAGCCGCCGAGCGGCGTGATGCGCATGGAGCCCTTGCGGTACTTCGGCGGGGCGATCAGCACGGCATCCTGCTGGGGTGCGGTGGCCTGCCGGGTGGCGTTGATCTTACGGGACGGCGTACGGCTGTTGGATCCGTTGGCGTTGCGGCCGCGCGCGGAACCGCGACGGCGAGAATTCGTGTTCTTGCTTGTTTTCTTTTGTTCTTGTGCCATAACCTTTTTGGGATTTCTGTTGTGGTGCCTCTGCTCTGTCATGCAGGGGCGGCGGGCTGGCAACCCGTATGCAGCGTTTCGGGCTTACAGCAGTCCGGCAGCGCGCATGCCCTCTTCAGCCTTGTCAAGCTGAGTGGCGTCGGGACCGATGTTCGGCAGACGCATGGTGGTGGAGGGGATAACGCCCTTGACCTTGAGCGCAGCCTTGGCCATGACGGCCTGATAGCCGTCGCCATTCAACGCGTGGACAAGGGGGGCGAGCTGGTTGGCGAGGCGACGGGCGGTAGTGATATCGCCGCGATCGAATGCCTGGACAAGCTGCTGCATGGGGTTGGAGGCGACGTGGGCAATCACCGAAATGATGCCGACGGCACCGATGGAGAGGAACGGCAGGAACAGGCCGTCATCGCCGGAATACCAGGCGAGGCCGGTGCGCTGCTGCTTCTCCACTGCGGCTGCAAGATCGCCGGTGGCGTCCTTGACAGCCTTGACGTGTTCAAGTTCGGCCAGTCGGTCGTAGGTTCCGACCTTGACCTTCAAGCCGGTACGGCCGGGAACATCGTAGACGATGATCGGCTTTTCGGCGGATTCGTCGACGGCCTTGTAGTGGCCGACGATACCGTCCTGCGAGGGGCGGGAATAGTAAGGCATGACGACGAGCACCGCGTCGGCGCCCGCTTCCTGAGTCTGTTCGACCATACGCACGGTGTGTGCGGTGTCGTTGGAGCCGGCGCCGGAAATCACCGGAACGTCGACGACCTCCTTGACGGCCCTGACCAGCTCGACCTTCTCATCCATATGGGTGACGGGCGATTCGCCGGTGGTGCCATTGACCACCAGACCATCCGCGCCATCGGCGACGAGGTATTTGGCGAGCTTCTGCGCGGCGGCGAAATCGACGCTGCCGTCGGATTGCATCGGGGTGACCATAGCCGGCAGAATGCGGCCGAAAGGTGCTGAATCAAGAAGGTGCATGTCATGCTCGCTCATAGTGTTCACCGTACTTCCCATTGTGGACTCTTATACTACGTACCTTGATTGTTGCTGAATGCGTGGCATTATGGCCGGAGCCGGTGGCAATGCCGTGATGCGCGTCCCGGCGCGCTTCCCTGCCTGAAATGCGGGGGCGACTACTGGTCGACTGCGGGTCGATTACAGGTCGAGGAAGCGGTCGAGGCCGATGGTCAGGCCAGCCGGAGCGTCGCCGGCGAGCTTGCGCACGGCAAGCAGGACGCCGGGCATGAAGCTGGTGCGGTCGAAGCTGTCGGCCCGAATGGCCAGCTGCTCGCCGGCATTGCCGAAGAGCACTTCCTCGTGGGCGTTGAGGCCGCGCAGACGCACGGCGTGCACGTGGATGCCGTCGACCACCTGGCCGCGTGAGCCGCCATCGGTTTCGGTGGCGTCCGGCACGGGGGCGAGTCCTGCGGCCTGTCTCTTATACACATCTCCGAGCCCACGAGACCC
>ENA-OWZP01000352-OWZP01000352.1-human-gut-metagenome-genome-assembly--contig:-NODE-352-length-15887-cov-8.715576_pt1 | contig 15887 bp, 8 predicted proteins | sample MGYA00249258_ERZ652111 | MGnify/ENA primary metagenome ERZ652111 (study PRJEB26925, sample SAMN05826993) | human gut metagenome | biome: ENVO:2100002; feature: ENVO:00000062; material: ENVO:00002003...
CCCGGCATCCGCCCCGCCCCGAGGACGGACGGACGCCGATTTCCCGCCCTGGGCGGCATTCTGGTTCCGGGGCTGCAACGCGGCCATGCCGCCCCTGCGGTACGCCCTGACCCAGTTGTGCACCGCACCAACGCTCACGCCAAGCTGTTTGGCGGCCTGCTTCTGCTGCATGCCGCCCAGCACCAGTTCGATCGCCTTCCGTCTTGTCTCCAGAGGAATTATGGGTTTGGCCATACGGCCAGCATACCGGGGATCCATCGCCAGCCAGCGTTCCAGGCACTGTCTGGTCGGATAGCCCAGGCACTCCACCACCTGCGCGGTGGTCATCGGCGTTGTGAGGTATAGCTCCACCGCCCTCGAACGCTCCTCAAGACTGAACATACGAGAAACCTTTCGCTCAGTCTCCAAGAAAACGTCCGCAGCCCCCAACCTCTCCGTCGCCTGAGGGGTCTTTCTATGCCTTTGACCGATACGTACTATCCAAGGGCGGCATGCTGTAACACTGACCTAGCGTTGCTCCTATGTCACAGGCAGCAGCCAGAACAGCAAGCCACCATCAGTCCGCCACCATCAGTCCGTAAGATAGGCCTGCGTATCCAGCGCTGCACGGCAGCCCATGCCCGCTGCGCTGATCGCTTGACGATAAGTACGATCCACGCAATCGCCTGCAGCAAAGATGCCTGGCGCACTGGTCACCGTGCTGGCACCCTGCACCACGACATATCCATCATCGTCACGGTCCACAACACCGGCCGCAAAATCAGTGGCTGGCGTATGACCGATAGCCACGAATACGGCGTTGGTGTCCAGCGTGCTTTCTTCTCCGGTCACCATATTACGTACGGCGATGCTGCTGACACTGGCCGGTGCTACAGCCGGTCGTTTGAGCGTCAAGCCAGGAATGGCAATAGGTGCACCGGTGTTCTGTGTGGGGGAGGAGGTGCCGGTAATGGAGGTCACCACTGTGTTGGTCATCAGAGTGATGGTCGGATTGGCTTTGGCTCGGTCCACCATGATCTGCGAGGCGCGGAAGCTATCGCGTCGGTGAATCAAGGTGACCGAAGAACCGAACCGGGTCAGGAATAATGCCTCTTCAAAAGCCGAATCGCCACCGCCTACGACCACGATAGGCTTGTTCCTGAAGAAGAAGCCATCGCAGGTGGCGCAGTACGAGACGCCATGTCCGGACAGCTCCTGTTCGCCGGGCACCCCAAGCTTACGGAATGACGACCCTGTGGCGATGATGAGTGCTGATGCCTCCAACTGGGAGTCATCGGAGAGCGTTACACGATAGGTCGGCTTGACCGAATCACTCTCACACGCCTCAATGGAAGAGACATCGTCTGTGATATAGGTTGTACCGAAGCGCTTGGCCTGTTCCTTCATGCGATCCATAAGATCCGGGCCAAGAATACCTTCCGGGAATCCGGGGAAGTTCTCCACCTCAGTGGTGTTGATCAACTGTCCACCTGGCGACAACGCACCAGTGACCATAACAGGATTAAGACCTGCACGGCCAAGATAGATGGCGGCCGTGTAGCCAGCGGGACCAGAACCGATAATGATGACGTTATGTTTCACGTGAAACATTGTCACACCCCCATACGATATTCCATGTCATTCAGCCAGACGCGAAGAAAGGGCGGCACCGTCGAATGTATGCGAACGGTACCGCCCCTTCTTGGGTCAGTTATCGGCATAGATGCCGATTAGAAGACCTCCACCTTTTCGATGTACAGCTGGTTCTGCGGCAGGCTATCCGATGGCACCCACAGCAGCAGATCCTGCGTCTTGACGGCTTTGGTGAACTTCACCTCAGTAGTGCCACCTTCAGCAAAGGTGAATTCGGCCACCTGCTTGCCTTGAGTGGGGTCCCCAGTGGTATTTGCGCGAATATAGCCCTTACCACCGGATGTGCGGATGGTGATAACCATGCGGTACGCATCCTGCGGCTGGTCAAGGTGCATGTAGTATGCGTACCCGGATTGGCCGCCAGGATTCGACAGGAAGTTGGCGCTGGAAATCGTAAACGCCGTGTTGTTCTCATGGCTCGGTTGCGGAACAGCGCTGGAATCCTTATCGCCGGACTTCTTGGCCTTGGTCTTCTTGGACGACGAATCAGCAGTCTCGGACTTCTTGGACTTGTCTGATGCCGAGTCCTTGGATTCGCTCTGAGTGGCATCACTCGATTTTGAAGAATCGTCAGTGGTGCCACCGTTCGTCGCGTTCTCGCTGCCACCAAATGGCACAGCGTCAGCATTGATATCAGGCCAGTCACCTTCACTGGAGTTGCTGGAAGCATCGGCAGGATTGTCTCCGGAGGATCGGAACGCATGCACTGCCCAAACAGCCGCTGCCACTACCAATATCAGAGCCACAATGATGGCAACGACCTTGGTCGACAGTTTGCCGAACAGATGTTCATCGGGCAGCTTGCTGTCAACCTCGTCATCCGGCACATCCTTCGGTGTGAAGCTCGGAGGAATGGCGCTTACTTCGGCAATGCGGGCCTGCTCCTCTTCCAAGGCACGCAGCGATTCCTCACCAGGAGCCACAGCACGGCCGCTGGCGTCGAACACGGGAATACGACTGGTTGTCTCTCCCGCGGTGGCATCGGGAATACCGCCGGTAACAATAGGCACTGTCAACCGAGTATTATCACCCGGACCGCCGATGGGGGCCGGATTCATTTCGCTGTACCAGTCACCGGTGCCTTCACCGGAAAGATTTTCGTGCTCCCAGGCGTCAGAAAGGTTGAAGTCAAACAGACGGCGGGCATCAGACTGAGACTGGTTACCGTCAGCAGTACTGGACCCATCAGGCAGAGGAACCGGTGACATCGCGTGCGGAGCGGGGACGGCGGCCGTCTGAACCGGCAGGGAAGGGGTAATAGACAATTCCGGAAGACTGCTGCTGTTAATCAACGTGCTGGGAATAGGCACGATATCAGTCTCGTTGGCAGGCTTCAGTATCGCCTTGGTAATCGAGCAATCGCTTTCCACGCTCGGCAAAGCAATATCAGCATCGCTCAGTTCAGAGAGCGGCTTCCAATTACCCAACAAGGCGTCGAGTTCTACAAGGGCAGCCATTGGCAACGTATGATCGTCGGGCTCGCTCAAGGCCAATCCACGCTTGCAAATCACGCGGAATTCGCCAGGGGTGTCTTGCGGCAAGGCACGCAGATTGAATGTGGGTGTCGCTTGGCTTGGCGTGCGTGTCAGCAGGGTATAGAGTAATGCCGCAAGCTGGCGAATCGCATACCGTTCAGGACCGTCCGTACGCAGATCGGTAGCGGACGTATCGGCCAGCATCGTGGCACATGGTGCATCGGCAATTTGCACACCGGAGGTAGTCACTCGAACGGTGTCGGTTGTGATGACGATGCCGCTGGGAGTATCCGCAATGACCTCGCGCAGCACGTCGGCGCATTCTCCGATAATCGACCGGATGGCGCTGTAGCTGAGCGGCTTGGCGGTATCTACCATGTAGTCAGTCAGGCATTGGCCGCTATCCACCGGCATGACAATGAGAAGTACGTCGGATTCCATACGGTATTTCAGTATGGGAATCACACGATCAGGGCGAGTGGCGGCGATGCGACCAGCGAGCTTATCGATTGCGGCGAAAGCGCTGCGATCGGTAATGATGAACAGCTGGCAATCCTTTGCCAGCACACGGTCGTTGGCTTTCCATGCCTGAATGCCAGGCTCCTCACGCAACGATGATACCAAGGTGTATCGGTTGAGAATCGTGTCTCCGAGTTGCGGTTTCATAGTGCGTTCGGCTCCGTGTGATTGGTGTTCGAGATTGGTCTTAGATATTCTACGTGCGGGGCTATCCTTGACGGGCTCCGTCTCAGGATTGATTTACGTAGCGTCGACTTTTTTCCGGCTGGGCTGTCACAGCAACGTCCTCACTGGCCGGAGTCTTGTGTAGACGGGCCAGTATCGAGTGATAGGCGCTGATGAGTTCCGGGGTGTGTACCACCCACAACACAGCCACATATACTACGGCCAGCACAATGGTGAGCACCACGCAGATGGCCAGCGCAGACCACCAGCTCATGTGCCCGCCTACTGGTCGAATATCCGCGCCGAGCAGTGCGACTACCGGTCGTTTGATCAGCCAGACCACAACTCCGGAAGCCAGTGCCGCCACAATGGCCTTGGCATATGTCCTCGTGATCTCCCGACCGCCAAGATTGCCTTCGAACTTGCGGCGCAACATCATCAACGTCAGCGGCAACGCCAGTAATCCACCGAGGGTCACCGAGCAGGCGATGCCGAGTACCCAATGCTCAGGAGGAAGTACCATCATGCCGATGATCATGAATATTGAGGTGAATCCATACTGCATCACCGCGGACAGGAAGGGGTGAAGGCCGTCCTCAAAGGCGTAGAACGTGCGCTGGATCAGCAGGAACGCCGACCCCAATGGAATGCCCATAGACAAGGCGATAAGCGCATAGGAGATCAACATAGTCTCGTCCATCGAGACGGACGGAAGCAATGCACGGATGATCGGTTCGGGGAACACGACCATGGCGGCGGCGAAGAACATGATGAGCAGGCCCACATTATTCAGTGCGCTGACCAGGTCGTGCCGTGCCTCATCCAGATTCGCAGCTGCGATGGAACGGGAGATTTTGGGGAACATAGCCGTGGATACCGATACGGCGATGAGTGAATAGGGCAGGATGAACAGTGTGTACGCATTCTGATAGGTCGCGTTGCCTGCCACGCTGAACAGGCTGGCACCCGTCAGTTCGTGGGCGCGCTGCGGTGCGGATGTGGCGATACGGGTAAGGATAATGCCGCAGATCTCACTGGTGATCACCACGCCCAAAGAGCCTAACGCCACGGGACCCATAGACCTGAGTCCAAAGCCGCCAAGCCCGAAGCTGGGTTTGTACTTGAACCCGATACGGGCCAGCGGCAGGAACAGTATCAGCGCTTGGAAGGCCACGCCCAAAGTCCAGGTGCCTGCGGTAAGCGCGATTTTGTCGGCGGTCCAGAATTCGAGGGGCTGTTCATTGGCCTTGCTGAACAGCAGAATAAAGCCAGTAAAACCGGCGCAACTAATAATGTTGGCACCGGTTGAGCTCCACGCATACGTGAGGAAATGGTCTTTGGCGGCCAGGATCTGACCCAATACCGTATACAGGCCGTAGAAGAACACCTGAGGCATGCACCACAGGGTGAACGAGGTGGTCAGGGCTATCATCTGGTGATCGTCGCTACCCACGTACAGGCGGGCAAGCAGAGGGCTGGCCGCCGCCATCACCACGGTCATGGCCAATAGGATGCCGATGGCCAACGTAATCAGGCGATTCAGTCGTTCTTGGGCGTCTTTTTCTTTCAACGTGCGCACGATCTGGGGCACCAGCACGGCGTTGAAGATGCCGCCGGACACCAGCGTGAACACGGATTGGGGAATCATGGAACCGGCCTGATAGGCGTTGGCCGCCAATCCGGTGGTGCCGATGGCCGCAGCGAGAAGAATCGTGCGGAGCTGACCGGTCACACGGGAAGCAGCGGTTCCCGTGGCCATGATCAGGGAATTACGACCTACGCTTGAACTCATTCGTCGGGGTCCTTCTTCCGATGGAACTGCCGCCACAGGCCGATAATGCCCAGTAGCACGGCGAAGCCGATGATAATGAAGCCGCTGGCATCACTGATGCGCATCACACTGGTGATCGCGGTGTCCTGCGTGTTGCCGAAGCTGTTGCCTTCCCGGTCGGTCAACGACACATGGGCCGTCGATGAGCCGGAAGTGGAAACGCGGATGGTGAAGGTCACCTGAGCGTCGCTATGCGAGGGAATATCGATGTCAGCGGTTCGCGAGGTGACGATCTGCATGGAGTCAGTCAGTGAGTTGACCTGCACGCTGACGGCGTAGGGAAGGTCATTGCTGACGGTGATTGGCATTTTCGCGGATTCGCTGAACACGGATATTGATTCCGATGGGTTGATGCGTACGCCGTTCAGAAGATCGCTGGCCAGTGTTTTCGTGGCTTTGACCATGGCTTTTCGCGTGGCTGTCGGCTGGGGGGAGCCAGACATGGACCGCAGCGCCATATCGTCATGCAGCGCCAGTAAAGAGCCAATCCATTGCGTCGGATCGTTGCTATGCGAGGCGGTGTCATTGGCGTCCTGCCGGGCCAGGGCCTGCGGGTCCAACGACGAGACCTCGTCGGAATCAATCTCGTTCCTCAATATGGAGGTGGCCATGCGCATGATGTCATGCCGGCTGTCGGCCAACTGTCTCAATGCCGACCGGGTATTGGCGGTGTTGGCATCATCGGCCTTGTCGGGATTGACCGAATCGCTGACATTGTACGGATCGGCCTTGGCCATGGTCTTCAGGTCCGTCAGATTCAACCAAGACGCCTGCTCGAAGGCGCTCATCACCTGATCGATCCAGCTGGCCTCCGTGGTGCGGGAGAACGTCATAAGCAGGTATCGGGATGTATAGGGCTGTTCCATCTGGTAGAACGCGCTCTGAGCGATCAGTCGGACCAACCGACCGGCATCGCTGGACTCGGCCTGCGCGTCCGTGCTGGTGGCTTGGCCCTTGGCCAGCGTGCCCAAGGTCGATTGCTCCTTCAGCACGGTGACATCGCCGGCAGGCGTATGCACCACGTAGGTGCCTGTGTGTACGGCTTCAGTCTGGTCGGCATCGAAAGAGGCATCGGCAATCACCGTGTCATAGCCCTGCTCGCGTGCTGCGGTCAGCGCATCCAACGTCCAACAGTTGTTGCCCTGCCATGCGTACGCGGAGGGTGTTTCGGAGTCGCCTCCGTCGGCATACCATGCGGCCGCCTGCTTGGCGTTCCACTGCTCAGTGGTGATGCCGGCCTTTTCGTAGGCCGCGGTATCGTCCAGTGCGGTATAGGCGGTGATGTCGAAGTCGGCGGGCTGCAGGATGCCGGCAATGGACGGTTGCACTGCGGACTGACGCCAATACAGAGGATCCGCGATCACTTGCAGCGAGCGGTGCTTGGCGAATGTCTGCCCAAGGGATCGCGCGGTATCGGCATCCTGTTCGGATAAGGATATGGCTTGCGTATCAGTGGCTTTGGCCGCGTTGCTGGCGTCGGCGTTATCGGACTTGTCGGCCTTGTCCGTGCTGTTGGACTTGGACGATGTTGATGTCGAGGAAGTGGTGGTTTCGGCAATGCGATTGCTGATGGCCTTATTATCGACCTGCCAGCCGCTGGCGGTGTAGGGCATGGCCACGGTCAGGTTCATGGCCGGTGTTGTCGCGGTGTTGAGCCCATCCGAAGATCGGGTCAGAAAACTCGGCAAATCGGCGAGTATCTGATTGCCAACGATATACGACAGCATCAGCGGTTTCGGTCCCCAACTCCCTATGGAGGCAAGGGTCTGCTGATTGGCGTTCACCTCGATGGTGACGGTGGCAGTGCCGCCGGCGGGAATCGATGGCACGTCAACGGAACCCAACTCGTTGGGGGTTGGGATGGGGGCGTTGTTCTCGGCCCAATTCTGAATATCGGTGCGCGAGACAAAGGTGAACAACGCATTGGTGGTCAGGTGCAGTGTGCCGCTTGACGTGGCCGTGCTGTCCGTATTGCTGATGACCGCGGTGACACGATAGCCCGATTTGGAGGTGACGATGGGGGTGCTTTGCGTGATGGCAATGCTCTGCTTGGGCTGATTCTCGGTCTGATTGCCCGTTGCGTCCGTCGTATCGGATGAATCAGTCGTGTCCGTCGTATCGTTCGCGTAGACGGTCAATGGAGCGGCCAGCATCGCCACAACGGCGACGCCAGCCGCCAGTGCGTGTGCCAGACGTGTGCAATGTCGTAAGACTCCGGGTAGGTTCACTCGTTTGCCTGCCTGTTCTTCTTCCTGGCGTAGAGCCACGCGATTTTGCGTTCGTTGGGATAGCTCAACACGTCATCCAAATCTTCAAAACGCACCCAGATGGCGTCTTCCGCCTCATGATCCGGGTCTCCTTCCACCGTCAGTTCACCGCCGGTCTGTTTGAGCGCGAAGTGATGGACCAGCTTGTGCACGCGCTGCGTGGTACCGGTGAACCAGTAGTCGATGGTGGCGATGGAATCGATCACCTCGCCCAGGATGCCGGTCTCTTCATGCACTTCGCGCACAGCGGTCTGCTGCGGGGTCTCGCCTTTTTCGATATGCCCCTTCGGCAAGCACCATTCGAGATGGCCGGAGCGGGAATGACGGGCGATAATGGCCACGCGGTTCTGGTCATCGAAAATCAGACCGCCTGCCGAATATTCGCGTACGACCGGCAGTTCCTGGGCATCCAGTGAAGCGAATGTGGTCGGACCGTCCGACGTACGGCGTTGCGGCATCATGGCCGGAGTCGGGCCGGATGGCGTCACCGGTTCTACCGGCACTGCCGGTTCCGGCGAGGCAACATCTCCGGACGGGTGCCGGCCGAAGACCGTGGCCGGCGTGGGATGCGCTGACGTTGCGGGCCTCACTGGTGCTGCAGACGGCGCTGAGACCGGCATGGTGACCGGCGTTGCGGCCGGTGCGGTACGTGCCGCAGGCGGCATCAGCACGTCGCGCGGAGTCGGTATCGCTGTGGTGTGCGCGGCGGCGGCCTTGGCGACCGCAACGGCAGCATCTACGGCCGCGTGAGCGGTCGCCGCGGGATCGTTCGTGACGATGGTTACGGACGTTTGTGCCGTGGCGATAATCGGCTCGACCTCGGCAATCGTCTCGGCACCGGCCTCGCCGGCGATACCATCAGCCTGCCCCTCGATAGTGCCGCTGGTAGTGGCGATGGTGACGGTGGCATGCATGCCGAAGACGGTGGCCGGTGTGGGCATCATCGGCTTCGGTGCGGGCATGTCGCTGGCGGCGTCCGATATTTCGGATTCGGATGGTTCGGGTGTGGCGGGCGTTGCGGGTGTGCCAGGCACACCGGAATGTTGCGCAGTCGGTACTGCGTCTACTTCGTCTTGATGAACGGCCTGATTGGTGGAGTGGCTCGCGGTGCCGCCGACATCGGAAGAATCGCCCGAATCGGCGGAATGATGCGGAGTTTCGGACGTATACAGCAGGTGGTCTTGGGTATGGCTATCCGCCGAATCTGGTGTTTGCCCCAGCATGCGGGCAAGGTCGGCGGGCGTAATCATATTCTCCACCTTACTCAACCCCGTGTGCAGGTGGGGTAACGGTATGCTGGTAGGGCAGAAAAACGTCGCACGCGGGAAGGTGCCCATTGGATTTCGAAGTATGGCCTGAAGCCATCGAACTTGGTCGACTGTTCGCCGAACAGGGTTACGAGCTGGCATTGGTCGGCGGCCCGGTCAGGGATTTGCTGCTCCATAGAAAGAGCCACGATTTGGACTTCTGCTCATCCGCACGGCCTGAGCAGTTCGAGCCGATACTGCGCCGGTGGGGGCATGACGGCTTCTGGGACATGGGGCGCAAGTTCGGCACGCTGGGTGCCATGCGCCGCCGCCCGGACGGCACCGAGGTCAAGGTGGAGGTCACCACCTATCGCTCTGACACGTACGATCCGGACTCGCGTAAGCCCGAGGTCAATTATGGCGACACGCTTGAGGGCGACCTGTCCCGCCGCGACTTCACCGTCAACGCGATGGCTCTGCGCGTGCCCGACCTGCAATTCGTGGACCCGTTCGGTGGTGCCAGTGATCTGTCCAAGGGCGTGTTGCGCACGCCGGTGGATCCGCGACAGTCCTTTGACGACGATCCGTTGCGTATGATGCGCGCCGTGCGATTCGTGGCCCAGCTGGGCTTCCGTATCGCGCCGGACGCGGCCGAGGCGATTACCTCGATGCGCGACCGCATCGACATCGTATCCGCCGAGCGTGTGCGCGACGAACTGACCAAACTGCTGCTCTCCGACCGTCCGCGCGCCGGCCTTGAGGCGTTGGTCGAATCCGGTCTTGCGGACATCGTCTTCCCGGAAATTCCGGCCCTGCAATTGCAGATCGACGAACACCACCGCCACAAGGACGTCTTCGAGCACACGATGATTGTGCTCGAACGTGCTATCGCCCTGGAAACCGGCCCGGACGGCCCGGTGCCCGCCCCCGACCTGACGCTGCGCTTGGCCGCCGTGATGCACGATATCGGCAAGCCGAAGACCCGCCGGTTCGAGTCGGGCGGCAAGGTGAGCTTCCACCACCATGACGCGGTGGGTGCCAAAATGACCCGCAAGCGTTTGAAGGCGCTGCGTTTTGACCACCATCTGGTCGAGGACGTCTCGGAACTGGTGAATATGCACCTGCGCTTCCACGGCTATGTGGACGAGCCGTGGACCGATTCGGCCGTACGCCGGTATGTCAAGGATGCCGGGCACCTCTATGAGCGGCTGAACAGGCTCACGCGTGCGGATGCCACCACACAAAACAAACGCAAGGCGATGATCTTCTCCCAGGCCATGGATGAGATGGAGGAGCGCGTCCGCGAACTCAAGAAGAAAGAGGACTTCGACGCGATCCGCCCGGATCTGGACGGCAACGAAATTATGGAGTTGCTGGGCTTGGAGCCCGGCCCGATGATCGGCCGCGCCTACAAGCACATGCTGGAATACCGCTTGGATAACGGTCCGGTGGACCACGATGTGGCCGTCGAAGAACTCAAGCGCTGGTACGCCGAGATTCAGTAGTCCGATACTAGTCCGATACCAAAAAACCGTACGCTGAATACGTGTCAGCGTACGGTTTTTCGCGAAGATGAAGCTGTATGCGCCTTACTGCGCCGTGTATGCGTCGTGTTTGGTGTCGGCGGGCAGCTTGGTCATGCTATCGGCGGCCTTGCAACCCTCGATATTGGTGATGGTCTTACCGGATTGCGGGGAGGAGTTGGTGTCCTGCAGATCGTTGAACGTGGCGCCGATGACCACATCGATGAGCTGATCCTCGCGAGCCGTCATGATCATGGTGGCGTCGGTGAAATTGCCGATCAGCGTATACGCCTGATTAATGGCGTTCTTGCCGAAGTAGATGGTGGTGCGTTCAACGTCGGTGCTGGAATAGTTATCGATTTTCTGCACGCTGAATCCACGATTGGCCAAAGCTTCACCCACGGCCTTGGCGAATTGGCCGTGAGAGGTGCCGTTCATCACGCGAATGCCGACCGAAGCGTTGGACACGTATTGCGCTTTGCCGCTGCTGTCCTTGACCGCGCACGGCGCCGCGTTGCCGTAATTCGGCTGGCTGGCCGGAGTCTCCACTTCGCCGAGGCCGAAAACGTGGAAATTGAACAGTAGGGCTATGACCAGCACTACTGCCAATACCGCGCCGCTGATGGAAAAGACGATGGTCTGGCGGCGGCGCACGTACGCCTTGCGGGCTTCACGTTCATCAACCTGATACGTCATCGGTGGACTTCTTTCATGGGTCGGGTGGCTGGTTGCTACCTTAGCGTCACTGTCTGACGCTGATATTGGGGTGTTCGGGAGATTTGGCTCGAATAATACGATCGACCACAGCTGTATCGCGCCACACCTCGATAATGCGTTGTGCCGCTGCCTCGTCGGCGGCGAAAGCGACCACTGAGGGGCCGGATCCGGAGACGAATGCATGGCTGGCACCCGCCTGCGTGGCGGCGTCGATGGCCTGCCCGCTGCGGGGATGCAGGCTGATTGCCGCAGCCTGCAGATGATTGCGGTCGCCTTCTGCGGCTCCCACGATGTCAAAGGTGTGGTAGACCTCAGGAGTGCTGAGTTGCGACTGGTATGCGCCGACCAATACTTCGCCGCTGAATCCCTGTTCTATCAGCGCCAGCTCATCGCGGCTGCCGGGGGCGATATCCGTGATGCGTTCGCCGAAACCGGTGCCGTATGCAAGGCCACCGGTCAGGCAGAACGGCATGTCCGCGCCCAACGTGGCAGCAATGGTGCGCAGGCGCTCTATGGGCCAGTTCAGCTCCCAGAGACGATTGACCGCCAGCATGGTCGCCGCGGCGTCGGCTGAACCGCCGCCTAGTCCGGCACCCACGGGAATGCGCTTGGTGATGGTCAACGCCACATCCGGCTCGCGCTCGGCCGCCTGGGCCATGGCGAAGAGGGCCAGTACCGCATGGTTGCGGCGCATGTCGCTGCGTGAGGAGGCCAAGTCGCCCAAATAAGAGCCTTCGAGCTCCAGAGAGAATCCTGCTCCGGGTTGCTTGGCGGTTGCGGTGACGGTGTCGTATACGCCGATTGCGCAGTAGATGGTGTCCAGTTCGTGGCGTCCGCCCCATTCGTCGTGAGCAGGTCCCACTTCCAAGGTGAGATTGGTTTTCGCCGGGCAATCCACCGTAATGGTGATGGGGGAGAGCTCATCGGACTGATGTCGGGCAGCGGCTGAGCGTGGATGTGAGATTACCGGACTCATTGTGCCTCATCTCCATCTCCACACGATTCGATGGCCTTGGCCAGAGCGGTGAATTCGGCGATGGTGAGCGTCTCTCCTCGACGGGTCGGATCGATGCCGGCGATGGAGAATGCCTCGGAGGGCGCAATGGTCTTCAATGCCGCGTGCAGGGTCTTGCGACGCTGACCGAATGCCGCATCGATCAGACGAAATACGAGTTCCCGTTGTGTGCCGTCGTCTGTGCTGTTCGCAGTTCCCGGGGCAGCCGGGTCATCGGCCTGATACCGGGTGAATTTGACGAGCGCGGAATCCACATTGGGAGCCGGCCAGAACACATTGCGGCCGATGGTGCCCACCCGTTCGGCGGTGCCATACCAGGCGAGCTTCACGCTCGGCGTGCCGTAGATCTTGGAACCGGGCTTGGCGGCGAGTCTGTCGGCCACCTCTTTTTGCACCATCACCAAGAACGAGCCGAGGTTGTCGAAACGCTCCAACAGCGTGAGCAGAATCGGCGTGGCCACGTTGTACGGCAGATTGGCGACCAGCGTAAACGATGCGTCATCGCTGAAATCAGGCACGTTCTCCGGGGTGACGGTTAAGGCATCCCGATTGACGACGGTGAGTCGTGACGTGGCTTCGGGCATGAATTCGGCGACTGTGCCCGGCAGTCGTTCGGCCAGCGGCGGATCGATTTCGACTGCGGTCATGGTGGCGCCGGTTTCCAAAATCGCCAGCGTCAACGATCCCAGGCCGGGGCCGACTTCCATGACATGATCGGCAGCGGTCACTCCCGCCTCGCGTACGATACGACGGACCGTGCCGGGGTCGATGACGAAGTTCTGCCCGAATTTCTTGGTGGGGCTGATGCCGGCATCGGCCGCGATACGACGGATATCGGCGGCACCTAACAGGTGACCGGTGGCGGGAATGGTGTCGTTCATAAGTGTGTGTTCCTTGTGGGCTTCGTAACCGATCAGTACCAACCGACTTGTTCGGAATGTTGCCATGCCTTGGACGGGCTGCCGTAGGCTTGTGCGATGTACCACAGACCCCAATCGATCTGTACGGCGGCATCGTCACGGTAATTGGCGCCGAACGCAGCCATTTTGTCTGCTGGTAGCGACTGAGGAATGCCGTAGGCACCGGAGCTCGCGTTTTCGGCATACCACAGCCATCTGGACTCGCGGTTCCATAGTTTGACCAGGCAATCCCAGTCGTTGCCTGTCCACCCGCGCTGCGCGGCGGCACCGGCGGCATAGGCCTGAGCCTGGGCTACGGTGGCGTGCCAGAGTCGGCCGGAGGGCGTGGTGGTTGTTCCTGAATCGGAGCCGGAAGAGCCGGAATTGTTGTTCGTACCGCCGCCGGTGTTACCGGAATTACCAGTGTTACCGGAATTGCCGGTGTTGCCGGTGTTACCGGTGTTACCGGAGTTGTTGCCGCCGGTGTTGCCGGCATTGTTGTTGGTATCGGTGTTCGTGTTGTTGCCAGAGCTGCTGTTGTTCTTGTCGCCTGTGTTGTTGGCATTGTTACCGGACGACTCGTGCTGATTGTTGGAACCGGAATCGGCCTTGCCGTTATCGGCGGAGTCGGATTTTTTGTCGGAACCTTTATCGGTATCAGACTTGGCGGCGCCTACGGCGATGATCTGGTCGATGGCCATCGTGGTGACGGTTTCGGATTTCAGCGTCTCCGATTCGGCCACGCCATCGACATACGTGACGTTATACACCTGGGTTTTCTCGCCATTGACGCCTTGCTGGCGAATCTCCGACTGGCCTTCAGGAAGATTGGAGTCGATGATGGTTTGTGTGGAGTATGGCACTACGGCTGTGCGCGTTTCCTCGCCATGCGTCACGCGCCGTACGCGCAGGATAGTGGTATCGCCGTCCTTTTCGACGCTCACACGGTCCTCTTTGTTCAGCACGATGCCTTTGGAGTCAAGAATGGAGGCCGCAGGCAGTTTGCCGTTGGGGGCCACGGAAGTCTTGCCGTCCGCAATGACGGTGACCGGGCCATCCTGATTGATGACCAGTCCGCCGGTGAGCTGGTTGTACACATTGTCGATGTCGACGGTGATTTTTGTGGCGTTGTTCTGGTTTTCCTCGAAAAATCCCAGCAACTGGTCGGCACTGGTGGTCACGGTCCAGAAGGGAACGGACGTGCCGTCGATGTTGATAGTGGTCTGGTAGGCGGACTGTACGGTGACCACGGCATGATTGGCGAGTTGGTCGCCGGACGAGGTAGTGACGATATCGTGGGTCTTGATATCCACCCCTTGTTCCTCCAGAAGACGGGTGGCCGTCATCGCATATGTGGTGACTTGGGTGGTTTGCCCGTTGATGTTCAGGGCTACGGATTTACGCGCGGTGAACGCGAATGATCCAGCCAGCGCGATACTGGTCGCCGCGATACAGGCGATTACGCGGATGCGACGCAGTGTAACAAACCGCTGCGGGGTCCAACGCCGTGCCATTGCCATACTCTTCCTGCTGGATGAACGATTACGCCACCCATCGTAACGGTTGTTCCGGCCCGTACTGCGGTTTCACCGGCCACCGTCACCATTCCTGCTCGTCAGATTGTTCTGAGCTCAAAAAAAGAAAAGAAAAAGGGGGCGGGAGAGAAGGGGATGTTCCCGCCCCCTTGAAGGTGCGGAGCTGGTTGGGGGACGCTCCGCCCTCATTCCAGGAAGCCCATAGTTGGGGGAAGGCTCCTGGAGTACTTACCCAAGGTAAGAATTATATGCGTAGAAAAGTCTACGTATCACATAATACGCCATTTTTTCTGCGCGACGAGCCTCTTGTCGGGATCGAACCGACGACCTGCCGCTTACAAGGCGGCCGCTCTGGCCATCTGAGCTAAGGAGGCATGTCCTCTTTTGCTATGAAAACAACAGAGGAACGATGATTAGCATAACCAGCGCTTCCACCGCAGTCAACTTAGTATTGCGGGTTGAGACGCGCCGGCTGCCCGTAAGGGGTTATTCGCCCGTGGTGACGGAAATCGGCCCCTTCTTGGCTCCGATGGACGGCATCTTGCCGGCAACGCCGACTTCGCTGTCCTTCAGGCCGATCGATTCCAACAGACCGTCCTTAACCGTCGTCTGGGCGGTGGTCAGCTGGTCCATATCCCAATACTTGCCGTTGATGATCACGGTCGGCGTGGTCATGCTGCCCTTGTAGCTGCCGGACTGATGCCACAGTTCGGAACGCTTCGGCGTGTAAGTGTCGATCGCATCAAGCCATTCCTGATAATCGCGGCCAAACGCCTTGTCCGCAACATCCTTGGAAACACCCGCGGCGATCATCTGCTCCTTGATCTTGGCGTCGCTCACCGACTTGTATGCGGAGCCTTCCTCCGGCTGGAAATCCTCGGCGTAGACCTTCTCCAGGAAGGAGATCAGATGGTTCGGGTCGCTGTCATGCTCGGCCAGGTAGATGGCCGCGTTCGCCGCGCGACTGGAATACTCGTCGGTGGACCAACGGTCCATGAACGCCATGAAATGCAGGTCCAGATTGATCTGGCCGGCATCGACCATCTTCTGCCTGTCTCTTAT